>Ga0247841_10005103_pt1 | contig 21678 bp, 21 predicted proteins | sample LaCruzMarch2015__2_FD_192410 | JGI IMG/M metagenome (GOLD analysis project Ga0247841, IMG submission 192410) | Freshwater microbial communities from meromictic Lake La Cruz, Castile-La Mancha, Spain - LaCruzMarch2015_18m | ecosystem: Environmental > Aquatic > Freshwater > Lake | place: Spain... | reverse complement strand
TTGGAGTGTTCGAATATTTTTGGATATCAGCAATCAATTTTTTTGTCTGTTCATAACTTACAATATTTCTATCAAACTTTTTGGTCGGCATATCATAATCAAAAAGAACCACACCACCAATTTTTACATTTTTAATCATCTCGTAAATATCAGAGTTTTCGGTTACTGCAGTTCCTCGAAAGCCTGTCATTATCATCTGACCGATTTGTTCTTTTAAAACCTCATCAGATAATACCTTTTTTATTTCTGCAATAATTGGAGTTTCAGCCACAGTAGCAATTGTTTTATCTGAACTTGTTTTGTTTTGATATATAAAGGATCCACCGAGGAATAATCCCCCACAAAGTACTGTTGCAACCAATATGTATATAAAATATTTCATAGTGTTTAAATTTAGTATGTTATGTTTTTTGTTCTTTGGTCTGTCATCCTCGCGATTTACCACGAGATGAAATCAGATTTCATTTTTTGTGGATGCGGGGATCCATCCCCTTCTTTCGTATTAATAATTATTCTGATTCCTGGATTCCCGTCTTACAGACGCAGTACACCTTTCGCTTTCTGAATACAGAGTGCTCAAGGTCTTTTATTTGGGTCCCCTGTCCCAAATTTCAACCTACGCAGGAATGACAAACTGGGATAAATAATTATCTTGCGTTATTTGTAATGCTTAATTTTTACCTAAACCCCACAAAGTTTCAAAAAACTCCACATAACTATCAACAATTTTCTTATTACGAATAATAATTGTGGAAATCGGGTCTTGAAATAGATATATAGTAACCGCTACCCCCGGAACTATGGAGATATTCATTACCCCATTGTATTTACCTGGCAAATATCTATATTTAAAGTTTTTTCTGGTTTCAGCTGATTTTGTTAAATATGATCTTTGCGTTTCATTACCAATATATCGAATAGCAAGATTCTTTTTATTTCTTAAATACTCATATTGAGTATAAAAGGAGCCGATATTATTAATATATTCATCGCTCGGTCCTCCGATAACCAATAAATCAGAGTTAGTTGGAGCTTCTTTTATAAAAACTGCCTCATTTTCCACAAAAGCTTCTCTACCTCTAAAGATCTCCACTGATTTATTGTCTAATACAGTAGATAGGCTGTTTTCTACTGCCGTGGACAACAAATCTACTGTCTTTTTTTCCTTTTCTATCTTCTCATAAAAAATACGAGGGTTTTTGGCGGAAAACTTAGTTCTTTTCTTTTGAATATACTTGTCCACTAGCCCTTTTTCCATCAAAACGGCCAAGGCATTGTAGATAAACTGTATATGAAGGCCAGTATCCTGGGATATTTTGGAAGTTCCCACGTCCCCCACCTTTAAAAGGGTGTAATAAACTGAGGACTCTTTATCGCTCAAACCGAGCTGTTTTAGGTAGGATAAAACATCTTCTGGGATAACATTATTATCAATAATCTTTGATAAACTCATACAATAATCATACTCTAAGCCAAATAATCTGTCAATAATCTGTCAAGAATAATTGTTGTCAGAGTTGAAAAACCGTGTCATAATTTTACCAGAAAGAATCAAGGTATTCTGAACATTGAAACCCAAAGGCTTACCCATTGAAAGGGGTATCACTTATGAAAAAGAGCAAGGCTGGTGTCTGTACGGGTTGTTCTCGTAGTTGTGACTATTCCCGTTGTGGGTGTTATAAGCCCACGAAAATTTTGAAAGTAAAAAAGAAAGTTAAGAAGTGATAATTTCGGAGGTTTTCTCAAAACCTCCAACTTATAGAGTTTGCAATATATATATATATGAAAAAATGTATTGCAGGTTCTTAGGTTAATTACAAGTTAATAAATATATATGAATAAGAAATTTAAAATTGGTTTAGTTATTGCGGTGGTGGTGATTGTTCTAGGTTTAATTATTGGTTCAGGCTTGAATTCTTCTAAGAAGAATCTTGGTGAGATAGTCATCGGTGCCCCTATTTCTTTGACTGGTACTGCTGCTATTGATGGTTTAAACTTTAAAAATGGTTTGGAATTCGCCAAAGCTAAATTAGCTAAAGAAGGCGTGAATGTAAAAATCGTTTATGAAGATGACCAGACCAATCCGACCAAGACCGTATCTGCTATCCAAAAGTTGGTTTCCGTTGATAAACCGGTAGCTTTAGTTGGCCCAACTTGGAGTTTCTTGGCGGACTCAGGGGCTAAATTGATCAATGATTCCAAGATTGTAGCTTTCTTGCCGGGTGATACTAGTGAAATTGAAACTGTTCAGACTCCTTACTACTTTCACGGTGCTCCGATGAATGCTGCTAAAGATACTTATAGTACTCAGTGGATCAAGGACAATAATTTGAAAAATATAGCGGTGATTGTTGAACAAGCTACTTGGGGAGATGTTCACGCTAAAGTATTTACCAAGGCAATAAAGGATGCTGGTGTAAAATTGGCTTATGTTGAAGTAATCCCTTACGGTGCTGACAATGCTGCTCTTCAGGCTGTTGCAACTAGAATCAAGACCAGTGGTGCTGACGGTGTATTGTACACAGGTTTTGATAAAGCGACTGCGGTTATCTTGAACAAGATGCGTGATATGAAGATTAATACTCCAATCTTGTGTGCGACTGAAATCCCAGTTGGTTTAGTTCATGAAAATGTAATTACTATTCAGGATAATGTTTCTCTTATTATTCCAACCAAGTCCCAAGCTTTTGACGAAGAATATAAAACTCTTATGGGTAAATATCCGGGTTCATATACTGACCGTGCGGCCGATGGTTTGATGATGATCGTTAAGGCTTTACAAGAAAAACCTGAGAACGTTACCCTTCGTGATTATATGGGTAGTAAAGATTTCTCTTATAATGGTTATGCTGGTGAATACAAGTTTGATCAGAATGGCGATATTATGAAGAGTGAATGGAGAGTTGTGAAGTTGAGTGAGATGGTGAAATAAAAATTATTAATAATTAAAAACCGACCATTACTGGTCGGTTTTTTTGTTATTGTTGCTGAGCTTTATTGAAACGACGTGGCCCACGATGTTTCATTGGTGGACGATGACCGAGTAAATAGCGCTGTGGTTCTAGATCCAAATCTAGGAAGTCATCAACAACCTCTTTGAGAGCTTGAGAAGTAGATTTACCAAAGCAAACGGCCTCTACCTGACAACCTTGATTGATCTTTAGATAATTAACCAAAGGGATAAAGTCACCATCACCCGAGACGAGAATGACAGTGTCTAGTTTTGGTGATAGAGCGATAGCATCAACGGCCAGGCCAACATCCCAGTCAGCTTTCTTGTTGCCACCGGCAAAGATTTGCAAGTTCTTTGTCTTGGTCTCAATTCCTGATTTGGCTAGAGCGTCAAAAAAGGCACTCTCCTCGCCTGATTCAGTGGTAATGACATAAGCCGTAGCACGGATAAGGGCACGTTCTGCTAAAGCATCAGCAATAACTTGGCCAAAGTTAACTTTAGAACCATAAAGATTCTTGGCGGTGTGATAAAGGTTTTGCGTATCTATGAAAATACCGACACGCTGGTTTAAATGTTTAATTACGGACATATAAAATGTGTATAGTATAAGTATTTAGTATATGTATACCAAATAAATATATGAATTAATAAAAAGTTATAAAAAGTTTTTTGTTTCCATTAAAACTGGAAATCAGTCATTGTTATTCGGACTGTAAATATTAAAAAGTTATCGACCAAAGTATAAAAATGTTGACCGACAGTGTAAGTTTACCATAAAAAGAGTGCGAGCGTTTTTCTCCTGTTCGTCATTGCGAGCAAAGCGAAGCAATCCAGACCCAGTCTTAAGTAAACATTTAATTTTTAAGTCTGGATTGCTTCGCTATCGCTCGCAATGACATACAAAAAATAATTATTAATCAGAGAAACAAACAAAAAGCCGACTTTCGTCGACTTCTTTAAACTAAACAGTTTTCTTAAAATTCAACTTCTTCATTACCGAGTTATAGCGCTTTGGAGCAGTCTTTTCCAAGAATTTCATGTGCTTGCGACGGTCAGCAACCATTCCTAGAAGACCACGACGAGAGTGCTTGTCGTTGTTGTTTTTCTTAAGGTGAGCAGTCAATTCGTCAATTTTTTTAGACAAAACGGCGATTTGAACATCTGGAGAACCAGTATCCTTGTCGTGAATTGCAACTTCCTTGATCACTTTAGTTTTTTTGGTTTTGGTCAACATGTCGCAATCCTAGCACGAAACTTTGGAAAAAGCAAGTCCTATAAGGGTGATTAAAAAGTATTGATGCATTTAATATGTAATAGGTAAATTTGCTTAAATTACCCAAACTGCACAAGTAATTAATGTTTTGCTATATAAAAAAAGGACCCAGGGCTCTCTCTCAACCAGTTAAGGTCAAGTTTTGTGAGCTCTGGGTAGAACCACCGCGGCCAAATCCAAAGTGGATGGCGCCGTGATTGCTTTGTGGGTAGCGGAAACAAGGGCGATTTGCTATCGCAAGCGCGCGCAGGTAGTGATCCTGCAAAAAACCTTGTGCATCCGCCGGAAGCCTGAATGTTTATAACGTTTTTCGTGTGAAAATCCAAAACAAAGATTCTCTTACAATTGGTGGTAAGTCACGATCGGAGTTGATCTTATAAACCCCAGCCATCATGGCTCTCAATTGTAAGTCAAACCATCACTTTGGCAAAACCTTCGTCACGGACCATCTCGCGAACGAGACGTCAGACGAAGTGCAGTCTGGCGAACCATACTCTCCTCCTTCCTCTACGCAACCGTCTTTTGATGATTGCGGATTGGTTACTGTCGGTGGCGCCGGCGGCCGGGTCAGGTAGTGATCAAAATCTCATAGGGTTTGGATTGCTGCGGACCGCAGCGGGACTGGTGACGTTTCATTGTTCTGTTTCCTTCCTTTGTCAGGGTACTGTTTGTCCTACAAACAACCTCAGGTTGCCGTCGACTTAGACAAACTATCATACTAATGTAGTACTGTCAAGCACTAAAATACCTATAATAGCCACATCATAAATATTGGCTTAAATTAAAGATGTTTTACACAATCAACAATCTTTTTATCTTTCTGTTATAATTAACCACATGTCCAGCGAGCTTCATAATCTTAAACGCCAATTTCTAGAATATATAGAAATAGAAAAGGGTCGTGCTATCCGCACGGTGGAAAATTATGATCATTATTTGACGGTATTTCTAGAACAAATCAAATTAACTGACCCCAAAGACATTACTGATAGTAAGGTACGTGATTTTCGTATTTGGCTCAATCGTCAAGCCGCTGGTAATCACCGTAATACCGGTGAAACCATGAAGAAAAAAACTCAAAATTATTATTTGATAGCTATCAGGTCTTTTTTAAAGTTTTTGATGCGTCGAAACATCACTTCCCTCCCCGCCGATCATATTGAATTAGCTAAAGTTGGTGAAAGAGTTATAGATGTCATTACTCCGATCGAACTTGCTCGTTTGCTGAAAGCCCCCGACTCCGAAGAAAACCCAGAAACACGCGCTCGAGGTCATGCCATCTTAGAACTTTTGTTTTCAACCGGTTTACGTGTTTCGGAATTATGCTCTTTGACGAATGATTTGGATTTGCACTCAGACGAATTTGCCATTCGTGGAAAAGGTGGAAAAGTCCGCGTGGTTTTTCTTTCTGATGAAGCTAAAAAAGCTGTGAATGATTACTTGGCTTTACGTAAAGATATGTCTAACGCTCTTTTTGTAAAAGTTAGTGATGAAAAACTTGTCGATCGTGAAGCTGGTTTGACCCGTCGCACAATAGAGAGAATCGTAAAGCGTTATGCGGTAATTGCTGGTATTTCCAAGAAAGTTACACCTCACGTGATCCGTCATTGTTTTGCTACCGATTTACTTTCTAATGGCGCTGATATTCGTTCGGTCCAGGCGATGCTTGGTCATGCCAATATTGCCACAACTCAGATATATACTCACGTGACCGATAAACATCTTCGTGATATCCACAAGAATTTTCACGGGAAAAACAGGAAATAATAACCGTCACATTTTCATGTCTGTCTTTGCGAGAAAGCGGCCAATTATTTGGCTTTGCAAAGCCAAATAATTGGCCGCTGACGTGGCAATCCAGATATCAGGATTAGGTTTAAAACTATTTAAGATTCCTAGATTGCCGCGCATCAGTCTCTAAGAATCGACCTTGCTCGCAATGACGAGAATGGCGTATAATATATTTATGATTTATAGAGGAAAAACAACCAAAGAAGAATGGATTTTTATTACAGTGGTTTTTGTGATATTAATCGCTATTTATTTAGGTTTTAGCAAGTTGATAGGCTAAGAAAAGGCCGCAACCGTAGGTTGCGGCCTTTTCTTTTGCATTCTTTATCTAAACATCTTAAGATATAAATATGAAACTAATCTCTTGGAATGTTAATGGCTTGCGCGCTGTAGTAAAAAAAGATAAATGGAATCAGCTTTTTGAACTTGACCCCGATATTATTTGCTTGCAAGAAACCAAATCTCACCCAGAACAATTAACAGAAGAAGTCCGTAATCCAGCTGGCTATTATTCTTTTTTTGATCATTCAAAATTAAAAAAGGGTTATAGTGGTGTGGCGATTTATTCTAAAATTAAACCAGAAAAAGTTGAATACGGTTTAGGTATTCCTAAATTTGACGATGAAGGACGCACACTTGTGGCTTATTTTAAAGAATTTGTCTTATTAAACGTATACTTCCCCAACGGTGGTGGCGGTCCAGAGAGATTGGCTTACAAAATGCACTACTATGAAGAGTTTTTGAAATTCATAAATAAACTTCACAAAGCCGGACACAAAGTTATTTTTACTGGCGATGTAAATACTGCTCACAATGAAATAGATTTATTTCATCCGAAAGAAAATTCTAAATCAACTGGCTTTTTACCTATTGAGCGGGCTTGGATCGATGAAGTTATTGCCAATGGTTATTTAGATACTTATCGCACGCTCCATCCAGAAACAATTAAATATAGTTGGTGGGATATGAAAACTTTTGCGCGTGATCGAAATATCGGTTGGCGTATTGATTATTTTTTTGTTTCTAAAGATTTAGAGGTTAAAGTAAATAAAGCGGAAATTCTAGATGATATTTTAGGTAGCGATCACTGTCCTGTTTTGTTGGAGCTTAAATAATTTTTAAGTATTATTTTTTTATGTGTCATCCTCGCGATTTACCACGAGATGAAATCAGATTTCATTTTTCGTGGATGCGGGGATCCATCTTTATTGATCTGAGAATATGTTTCTCATTTTGCCAAGGCTTCACCTTTGCTAGGAGCATAAGGAGAAACCTTGGCAATTCACTCATCAATAAATCTTTTGTCATTCCTGCGAAAGCAGGAATCCAGGACTGATTAGACAAAAAAAGGTCCGCCAGCGAAGTGTTGGTGGACCGGGTGCGGTAAGGGTCTCTTGTTGAAAAAAAGGCTTTATTGCGATGGTCGAACAGCCTTTTGTTGCCGCCTGTCGTTAATCGACTGGATAATAGCTATCCCGACTAACGCTGAATAAAAAACAATCCCTCCCCAGAAAAGTCCAGGGAACTCTTTTTTGAGAGTGATAATCACGTGTGTTAACATGACGATGAGAGCGGCTGCCCCCATCAAACCAACAAAGGCCATCATCATGAATTCATGGGCATTAAGCCGTTGGTTAGTCATTGTCTTTCTCCCTTTTTAAATTTCATTGCCTATCAGACCAGTTGCGTACAAGCAAAACTGTAATCCTTAGGTACGTTATATATTATACACGAAATTGTAGATTTGTCAAGTTAATCCTTCGTCAATCACCTATCAACCCCTTTAAGTAGAGCCTTATTCCTTGAGGTTGTTAAGGTGAAACCTTTGCATTAATAATCTAAAAAATGACAAAAAAATGGTCCGCCTAGCGTAATGCTAAGCGGACCGGACAAAAGTTATTTCACACGCATGTGCGTGTCGGGTGTGCTTGGAAACCGTTTCGGAAGAGACTGATAATCCGGCTCAACCATAATAACAATTAGATACCCAATCGCCACCATGATCAATCCGGAAAGAAAACCCCAAACTATCATTGGCATTTCGTCGGGGCGTGCTGGTTCTCGATTGCTCATTTCTCTTCTCCTTATTAAAAATTACAGCCTTTTAGACCAGTCCGTAAGATTACGAACTACAATCCTTAGGTTTGATATATATTATACATGAAATACAAACTTTGTCAAGTCTATTAAATACCCCCCCTTCTATTTGTGAAGGACTACCCTTCACTAGTAAAGTTTGATAATGAAAAAAGAGTAAAAAAATGGTCCGCCAGCGAAGTGCTAGCGGACCGGACAAAAGTTATTTCACACGCATGTGCGTGTCGGTTAAGCTTGAAAACCGGGTTTGGGAGGCATTTAATGTGCTTCGGGAAGGCGTCCGAGCACCCAGCCGGGACCTTCCAGGCTTTTCGAGATCCGGTAGTATCCGGGCTGGAAGCCATCCTCTTGGACGATGCGGTAATTCGTCGTCCTGAGAAGCCGGGCAGTATCCAAATCATCTGCCGAACGCCAGATGATGACCTGGCGATAGCCATCACTGTTGTCGCGGTAGTTTTTGACCCCCTCCACCATGACAACTTTTTCCATCTGGGGAATTTCTCCCCCGACTTCGGCGGCGACGATCTTGTTTCCGCCCTCGCCCCGACCATACTGTTTCCATGTGCCGTTCGTTGCGCATCCCGTGCCGAGCATCAGGACCATCGTCACCAGGACCACTGTCATTGCCATGAGATTCTTCTTCATCTGCCTGTCTCCTTTGCTTTTCAACTAGCTTGCCCGTCAATCGCACAAAAGTGCGATTCCGTAGGGTACTTTATAATTATACCTGAAATATCTACTTTGTCAAGCATGTATACATTATTAATTACCTTTCAAATTCTTAAAATGCGGCTTTTTTAATACATAAAGTGGTAATCTTTACAAATATTTTGCCAAGGTTCCACCTTTGCCGAAGCATAAGGAAAGACCTTGGTATTAACAATCTGTAAAATTAGACAAAAAAATGGTCCGCCAGCGAAGTGCTAGCGGACCGGACAAAAGTTTTTTCTCGCATGTGCGAGTCGGTTAACTTGTTAAACGAGGCAGGAATACTGCTATTTTTTTTGGGGTTCATACATGAACCCGACTCCGCCGTCGTACTCGACTTTAAAATCGATATCTTTTCTTCCGACGGTTTTTGCAACCATCGTCTTGAAATTTTTCGAGTTTATATCAAGCACTATTGCCCTTACGCCGAAGAATTTGTCAACGTGTTCCGTTGTGATCAAAAACCCTTTGGAGTGTGGAGCCACAGACACGATCCGGAGGAAACTGGGAATATTCCCCCTGATGTGTGCCAACTCGATAACCTTTGCTGTCTTGGCATCAAGCGGCCAACCTCCAATTTCGTACGATGGCGACAAGTTGTCATAGACGAACCTGGGTGTCTCTTCCGCCGGTGTCCGTTCGGAAACTGTTTCGACTTCCATCGGAACAGGTGCCGCTGCGACGTTTGTCGCCGCCGGCTGCTCCGGGGTCTCAGTTTTCGCCATCACCGCCAGCACCACCATCGCCACCAGAACCGCCACCACTGCCATGATCTTTTTCATCATCATTCTCCTTTTTAATTTGCTTGTCCGTCGGTTTATCACACATCGTGCGTGATTCCTAAGGGTACCCATCTATTATACACTAAATATACATTTTGTCAAGCTATAACCTCCATTATATTCTCTTATTAGTCAACAAATGACTATAGATATATCTATAACAAGGACCGGCCTTGTTTGAAAGGTTCGCCAAGGGTTCTCCTTATGCTCAGAGCATAAGGAGAACCCTTGGCGAAATTACGTACTTATTCACCACTTATTCAGCTACTAAACTAGAATTCCATGACAATTCAAAAATTGTCCTCATCATTTGATGTAGTGCCCTATCGTCTACCACGATGCCAGTCATTTGATTATTCTTAAAATTAATAATTGCAATTTTAGAATCACCGTACATAATTATTTCACCACTTAGAGGAAAGTTTTCCGGCTTAATATATTTTCTTTTTGGCCAAAATTTTTCTGGAGTTTTGCCAAAATAGGTTTCGCTAAAGTTTCTATTCTCTGGTGTATCGGGAATAAGTCCACGAGTGGTGATGCCAATTTCTACTTTTTTACTGACAAATTTTTTCAAAAATTCAGCTGAGAGAAAATCTACAAAATCATCCGCCTTGGAAAAAGCCAGCATTTCATAGGGATTTTTACCACTGATCATATCTTCATAAATAGAAAGCAACCCTTCTGTTCCCTCATAATAAGAAACACTGGGATGATCTTTGAGAATATTATACAAACTTTCTATTTCCGGAATAATTTTTTTTGTATTATCCATGGCGTCCTCCGCTCGACTGATTTGTCCCTGGGCATAGCGAGATATTTTTTCTGGTTTTTCTATTTGATAAAAAAGTTTATTTCTTTTTTCTATTTCATTTATAACGCCACGAATAGAAAGAGTAAGAAGAACATTATAAGTTGTCGCGCGCTTTAGTCCACAGTATTCGGCAATTCTAGATGGGAAAGCCCCACCCAATTCTAGGAGGGCAACATAGACACTGGCCTCTTTGTCAGAGAAGCCTGATTTTTCTAGCTTTTTTACGAGAGTTAGATTTTTAATTTCCATGTTTTTATTTATCATGAGCACTCTAGAGTTTTTTTTCTGTCATTCCTGCGAAAGCAGGAATCCATCTTATTCTCAGTTGTATTAGGGCTATCTGTCCTGGATTCCTGCTTTCGCAGGAATGACAGATGGGATGGTATCTCTAAAATATCCTAATTTATATTATATATTCTGCTTAAATATTGTCAAACAGAACCGACAAAAATTAATATAAATATAAATATGGCTATAAATAATCATTTAATGAAACATATCGTCAAAGAGTTAACATTTACTTTGACAATGTGTTATATTTATTACGGAATAGTTGATTGAAAGGGTTCCGGTGAATTCCTTATCTGGAACATCATGCCTTTTTAAACTATTAATTTCTGATTATTGATTATCTATTATATAATTAGGAAATTATATGCGGAATTATTAATTATCTATTAAAAATATCTATTAAAAAATATATGAGTAAAATTGTAAAAATTATTGTCGGTGTGGTATTAACAATCGCGGTTATTTGGATCGCTCTCGCTTCAGTATCAAAAGTTCCAGGGCCTTTTGCTGGGGCTGGAAAAGTTACTATCAAAATCGGTGCTACTCTACCGCTCACAGGTGATATTGCTGTGCTAGGTGAGAGTAACAAGAATGCTATTCTATTAGCCAAAGAAAATTTGAAGAATACTAAATACAATTACGAATTTGTATTTGAAGATGATGGATTTAATCCAAAAACAGCTGCCGGTACTGCCAATAAGTTGATTACTATTGATAAAGTATCTGCTCTTATATCTTTTGGTTCTCCAGTTGGAAATGTTGTCAGTCCGATTGCCGAAAACTCTCGTATTGTTCACATCAGCGACTTTGCGTCTGATACCAATGTGGCCAATGGTGCTTACAATTTCTTGCACTACACTCCACCTTACAAAGATTCAGCTTTGATGGTGTCTGAATTGCAAAAGAGAAAAATAAGTAAGATTGTTTTCTTTGCCCAACAAGATAATCCAGGTGCTGCTGCTTTGATTAACGCTTTCAGAAATGATATTGGTAACTCCGGCATTAAAGTGCTAGCCGATCAGAAATTTAATACTGGCACTAAAGATTTTCGTTCACAGATTGCCAAAGTTAAGAATCTTGGTGCTGAAATCTATGTTCTAGAAGCGACTACTCCTGAACTTGAAATCTTGACCAAACAGTTACGTGAAGCTGGTATTAAAACTCCGGTGACTACTATGGAAGCCTTTGAATTTTCAGATCAGTTAAATTTGTTCGAAGGTGCTTGGTACGTAAATGGCGCTGATATGTCAAAAGAATTTATAAAAATGTACACAGATAAATATGGCAAGACTCCAAAGTTCGGTGCTGGTAATGGTTACGATGCTGTTAATCTTTTGGTCAATGCTATCGAAGCCGTCGGTGATGGTAAGACTGTTCCATCCCAAGCTGCAATTAAAGATGCATTGTCTAGTGTAAAAAGTTTTGATGGCGTGATGGGTAAAGGTATGAGTATTGATCCTAATGGTATCGTTGTTTCCAACGCTGTTGTTAGAATGATCAAGAATGGTGCCCCACAGACCATCGCCCCTCAGGACTAATCAATTCTGTTCTTAGAATAACAAAGCCGTCGCAACCTTAGGGACGCGACGGTTTTGATTTATGAATATGGTTACTAACTATATTCTCCCTAATGTCATTGCGAGCACAGCGAAGCAATCCAGGAATCATAAAAGTCATAATACTTAAGACAATTTGAGATGGATTGCTTCGCAGAGCCTCGCAAAGACAGAGGGTATCACGTGTCGTAAAAATTAATTACAAAACAATGTTTGATAAAAATAAAAAAATAAAAGATTTCGGTACCTTTGAAAAAGAACCTACTTTCGCTTTCCTGTGGAACAAGTGTGTTTATGAATTATTGTATAATCCTAGTAAATACACCGAGCAGTTCTGCAACTTACTTTCGAATTATGGGGTTAACAAAGAATCAACTATCCTAGATGTTTGTGCCGGATCAGGTTTCCCCACTATGGATATGTATAGACTCGGCTACAAAAACATAACTTGTGTTGATGGCTATGATGAACAAATAGATTTCTTCAATAAACGAGCCGAGCAACAAGGTTTAGGTATCAGAAGCAGTAAATGTTCGTTTAATGAAGTTTCAGAAAAATTCAAAGATCAAAAATTTAAAGCCCTCGTTTGTCGTGGCGGTATTTGGTATTCCGCCGGTGGTTATCATGAAAATATTCTACCCGAGAGAGAAAGTTCTCTACGAGGCATTAAAGAAACCTTGGTTAAATTCTATGACCTACTCGAGACCGGTGGAGTTTTATATGTCGATAAATTTAGAGATAGTGAAGTTGATCATGAAGATGTTGTGGGAACTTTTAGTGTTGGAACAGACAGCAAAGAAATGGTTTTTAATACTCATCGGGATAGAGAATTGAGTATTCGCTATGCTCAAATGAAGATAAGGGATATTAAGACAAAAAAAGATAGTTGGATACCCAATGTCACCTATGACTTAAAAGAGTCTGAATTAGGACAACTTTTAGAAGGGGTTGGTTTTACCGTGGTCCGGTCAGATTTGTCAGAAGAAAAATTCTTTGCCGTCTGGATTGCTATCAAAAAGTAAGAGAAACAAAAACCACCTCGCGGTGGTTTTATTTGTTACCAACTAGATCCCACAGTAGGTCAAATTTTTGTTTTTCACTGTGAGCTATTTCCACACTTTCTATCACTACGACGACTTTTTCTTGGCTACCAGCAAAAATAATTACTTTGTTACTATAAATCATAGAAGCTGAAGGAAATTTGTATTCAGATGGCAAATGTCGTGTTTCTCGTAACTGTTCCCCGTTTGTCTCAACATCAATTTGCTTTTTAGTTTTGTCATTCAAGTCATCGAAAGACAGATTCTTGATGAAGATTCTTTGTTTGAGACGACGAGGTAGATAATGGTCTCGGTCATAATCAGCTCCAACTACTTTATAAACTTCATCATAAGAGCCGATATAACGGATCGTTTCGCTCGGTTTTTTTAAACTGTCCTCAACGGCTATGCGATAGCCTTCTTTCCCTTCATAATAGACAATCTTCGGACGGCCCAGTTTAGTAGAGGTTAATTCTTTAAATTTTGGCAAGAGGTTAGAAAGTTCTTTTAATCTTCTCTCCTCACGGGCGAAAAATATTTCTGGCTTTGTCGCAACAAAATGTAAACCATCACGCATTTTGAAACTTCCCATCAACCCACGTGCTTCTAGCGTTTCAAAGGTTAAATAGGCTGTAGAACGCTTGATTCCAGCCTTCTTGGCTACTGGTGCCATACCAGATTCACCTATTTCTAAGCTAGCCAAATATAAAGCTGCTTCTCTTTCGCCTAGGCCGTATTCTATCAATTTTTTAAGTAATTCTTCCATTGTCGTTATTTATGACAACAGTATATCATACGTATATATCATGTAAAGTCCTTAAATATCAATGTATATTTGGAATATATAAATACAAAGTGCTGGCCATTTGTCGTAACTAGTGACACATTGACAGTTCCAAGTATAATTATCATATTAATAAAGTTTAATTATTAAGTTCGCAGTCTCTCTTATCCGTCATTGCGAGGCCCTGCGAAGCAATCCAGGAATCTTAAATAGTCTTAAAACCTAATTCTGATGTCTGGATTGCTTCGCAGGGCCTCGCAATGACGGAGGTAGATTAGATAAAAACAATAAATATGAATATAACATTAAAATACATAGCTGGAATAATAGCTGTACTAGTAATAATAGCTTTTGGTTACAATCTTTTGCAGAAACCTACTGACAACTCCCCTGTTAAGATTGGAGTTGTCCTACCGCTCAGTGGTGACTTGGCCTTTATTGGTGAACCGGCTAAAAAGGGTGCTGAACTGGCTTTGGAACAATTTAAAAATACCAAACATAAATACGAATTAGTTTTTGAAGATGATCAGTATGATAGTAAAAAGACTATTACCTCCGCGACTAAATTAATTTCGATTGATAAGGTTGAAGCAGTTGTTTCTTTCGGATCGGCTCAAGGTAATGTATTAAAACCACTAGCAGTTAATAACAAAACTATTCATTTTGCTGTCGCTTCAGATCCAAGTATTGCTGATGGTAAATACAATTTTAATCATTGGACTCCAGCAAAAGAAGAGATAAAAATCCTGGTAGCTGAGCTGATTAATAGAAAAATTAAAAGCGTTAGTGTTCTCACTACCAACAATGACGGTATGATTGCTCTAGAAACCGAACTAAAAAGTCAGCTTCAAAATACTGGAATTATAATTTTGGCGGATGAAAGATTTAATGTTAGAAGTCGTGATTTTAGAACTTTGATAACAAAACTAAAATCAAATTTACCTGAGGTATTGGTAATGTTAAATACCACTCCGGAATTGGAAATTTTGGCAAAACAAATTAAAGATTCTGGTATTAAAACTCCGATGACTTCCGTTGAAGTGTTTGATGCTACCTCAAATCCTTCCCTATTTAAAGGTTACTGGTACGCGACCGCTGGTGATCCGTCAGAAATATTCATTTCAAACTATAAAAATAAATATTCCTCAGCCCCTTCTATTGGTACTGGTAATGTAGCAGACATTATCTCCCTAATAGTTGAAGCTTCAGAGAAAATTAATGGTAAAGTTACAGCCGAGACCATTAGTCAGGAATTGCGTTCCATTCAAAATATGGCTGGAGCTATGGGTAATTTATCAATCGATGCTAAGGGATCAGTTATTTCCAAGGCTTCAATTAAAGTAATGAAATAGCTGTCGCTCCATAAACATTTAAACAAAAACCACCGCTAGGTGGTTTTTGTTATGTATTATTTTATTTAATTATTTCTGGGACACCATTTTTCATTGTCCAGATAGAAGCTTCCGTCTTAAAGTTCTGACCGCCTAAAACTTTAGCGGTCTTTCCGGCCTTACCATCGTACTCAGTGATATTCTTCATATTCACAAAAGCATCACCTCCTTTTTCAAAACTTTGAACTAACATCATAAAGGAATCATAACCATACGGAGTTGTAGTTACGTTAAATTTTAAAGTCGGGTAAAGCTTGGTGAAACTATCTTTGAAACTAGCGTCAGACAAAGTTGAATCGGTATACCACAAACCATTAAAAAGATTTGGATTTTGACTGGTAGTAAATAAACTCATGGTACTAATATTTTTAATACCGGTATCCATAAGTTCTTTTGTTAAGATATCTAGTGCTGGTGGGTATGATTCAACTAAATAGATATCAGCTTTAGATTGTTTTGCTTTGGCAATAATAGTTTTAAAATCACGATTATCTCCACTGAATGATTCATTGTAAACAACTTTCAATCCTTGTTTCTCAGCTTCCGGTAAGAAGGCATTTACTGCCATCACTGCACCTGGATGAACTTGCGAAAGAATTGCTACAGTTTTATTACCATCTTTAATCGCCTTTTCTACCCACATCACAACCTCGTCTTGAGGTAACATCAGGTTGGTAAAGTTGTACGGAACATTTCCAATTGAGGTGTCTTTTGAATTTGAAATATGAATTACACCCGCCTTCTCTGCCAAGGTCTTCACGGAATTACCAGTTGCTCCAGTTGAAGATAGAATAGCTCTTACGTTGTCTATGTTTATTAGCTTACTAGCGGCAGCCGAAGCTTTAGCCGGTGTGCTTCCATCATCTTCAACAACAACTTCATACTTGTATTTAGTATCTGTTTTCGAAATGTCGGCAGCAGCCATTTCAATACCTTTGGCAAAAGTTGAACCAAAAGCGGCGGCTGAACCAGTTAGCGGAGCCACAACACCGATTTTGATCACCTCTTTACTAGTCGTTGTCTTGTTTTGAATGGTCCAAATACCTAGGATGACTACAATTACAAGGGCTACAATGGAAATTAGTTTTTTATTCATTTATAGATTAATTATTTAATAACACACATAGTATATCAACGTCAATAATTATGTCAACACTCTTAAACTTAAAGATATATTATATACCTTAAAATATAGCTAATATGAGAATATGGTTAAAATGTCAATAAAATTGACATCAAAATATACAATAGTATAATGAGGGAGTTATGATTAAAGAAAAGCAATTAGAAATGCTGGGTCTACGAGAGAAAGAAGCTCGTCTGTATCTACATGCCCTAACCTCAAAACCTTTCTCCGTCGTTGAAATTGCTAAGAAATCCGGCATTAAAAGACCGACTTGCTATATTATTTTAGATGAACTAGTTAAACGTGGACTCGTCTCCATTATTCCTAAAGATAAAAAGAATTTATATAAAGCTGAACCACCCGAGGCCTTAATCCGTCAGGCCAAGCGTTCTTTAAGTTATGCCGAAAGTTTTGTTCCCTCTTTGCAACAGTTATTTAAAGAAGGTAAAGATTCTTCCGTTGTTAAATACTATTATGGACAGAATGGAATTAGAAATATTTATGAAGATTTGTTAGATAGTGGAGTTAAAGAAATGCAATATATCGGATCATCTGGTCCCTTGATTGAAATGGTGAGAGAAGAATTTTTAAGAGATTTTGTTGAGAGATGTGTAAAACAAGGAGTAAAACGATATACAATCAGGATGCGTGAGACAGAGGTTAGTGATAAAACATTCAGTGGCACTAAAGAAATGTTGAGAGAAATACGTTTTGCCCCACCTGGTATATACATTCCTTCAACTGTTTTTATTTACGCCAATAAGATTGCCATTGTTTCAACCGCTAAAACCAATATGGGTTTAATGATTGAGAGCGAGGAAATACATAAAACTGTTCTAGGCTTATTTCAGGCTTTGTGGAGTATTTCTACGGAAAAGTAAGATGACAGATATTCACCGAGGGTTCTCCTTATGCTCATAGCAAATGGGGACCCTCGGTGAAATATAAATAACAATAAACCGCTCTATAGAGCGGTTTATTGTTATTTAACACTTCTCATCTCCTCCAACACTTTTCTCATCGTTTCATTGTGATTAATCTTGCGCGTGCCGGCTTTGACGAACTCAAACATATCTTTTAAGAAATTGGACATACTGCTATTGGTTATCTCGATCGCTACTTCTTCATGCCAGTTTATAATCAAAGTGGTGCTTTTAAAAATCCAAATCTCGGCGTTATATTTAAAGAAATTATCTGAGAAAAAATTGTAATCGGCCATACGTCCCGTCAGACTTTCTAGTGATTTTCTAAAATCCTGCGACTTATTAGCCTTTAGTTCTGAAATATATGAAGAGTAGGCACCTTCATTTATTATACCCTCAGCAATAAGATTATTGTCGATTATTGATTGATTAAACTGCTGAAGTAACTTCGGTGGAACCTTTTTTAAAAGTTCATTCCATGAGTCATGGTGTTGAATACCTCTAATACGCTCGTTTTTGTTTGTCGAAGCAATACGTTCATAGGCTGGAATAATTTCATCTACCCCAACATGAATAACAAACTCGTTTTCTTTAGAAGTTTTAATACGAACACCTTTTTTATTCAAATCACCAATTTTAATCGTGTCGGCCAGTTGTTGTAGATGATTGGCTAACTCTTTTTCAGTGATGGCGATGTAGAGTTTGCGTTTGCCGAATCTTGAATGATTAATCAAACCCTTGTTTTGGAGTTTTTTTACACAATAAACTGTGCCAGTTCTCGAGACTTTACTGTCTTTGGCTATATCTTGGATATTTTTAGCAGTATTGAGTACACTCAAAACCGCCGTTTCCGTTTTGTCTAAACCGAGTATTTTGTATGAATCTTTGTTCCAGAGCATATTTTCGTTATTTTTCCCTGTCCGTCTTTGCGAACGAAGTGAAGCAATCCAGGATTCTTAATTGGTTTCAAAACCAAAATCTGATATCTGGATTGCCGCGTCGGAATACCTTCTCGCAATGACGAAAAGGAAATATACGATGAAAGTATATATTATGACTAAAAATTAGTCAAATATAACCATGACAATATGGCCTAAGTAAATAATAATTTAGAAAATAACCATTTTTTAATGGCTTTACAAGACAAACTACATGTTGTCTAGTATGATATTACCAGTAAGTTCGTTGAGACAAAAAACAAGCCTAAACGACAATGTCGTCGGCCAAAGGAGAAGAAAACATGAAACGCATTACACACCTCATTGAAGATCTCCCGGCAACGGTCAGAGTGGCAGCAGTGTTTAGTCTGACCATGGTGGCAGTAATCGAGCCCGAATTCATTTGGGTATTAGTGGTCGGTGTGACATCAATGTCATTGCTTATCATCAGCACCTATCTTCTTGTTAGGATACTCCAGTTTGAGTTTATATTAGTGGTTAGATTCACGTCAGTTCCCCTGTCACAAACAGTACTAGCGTTTTGGAGGATAATCAGGCTGGATGTGCGACGTTATTTTACCACATCCAGAAGAAGCAACGCGGTGAGAAGCTAAAAGTGGTTCTCGGTTTTCGGAAGTTTTACCTTAAAACTTCCTTTCAATTGAGTTCATCACACGGTGTGGTGGGTTCAACAGAAAAGATCTTTGAAACGAGGAGAAAGACAATGGAAAGCAAACAAATTTTGGCATTCATTTGCCGGTTTCAGCAGATTCCCGAAAAGCTTTTTCAAGAGGACAAGGCGAATCAGGAGGCAATTCTTAAGGCAACGATAGAGTTTGCCACAGAGGGAGGTTATACCGAACTTTTGGAAAAAGCTTTGACCTATCTCGGTTGGCGAGACGAACTAGTCCTGCCTATAATCGAAAGACTCCTTCTGGTCCAGCCGGTGTCAGTCCCCACTATCGTGGCGAGTTTTGTTCGCAGTGGTTTGGCAGACCGGCAGTTAGGCGAAGCTTGTGAAAAACTTGTTGCCGAGCACTGTGCTGGTGAATGGAAACATTCAACAACACCCTTGCGTGCTGCAGTAAAGTGCGTGATGTTAATGAGTGTAGGCTTCACCTCAAGACTGGAGTTTGCGTGTCTGGTAAAGAGAGAAACTTCTCTTGTAGAAGGATTAGAACTACATTTACCCAAGTCTTGGTGAGAGTAAGAAAGGACTCTCGGTTTCTGGAAGTTTGTCTTGGCAAACTTCCCTTCAATTGAGCTCGTAACAAATAGTTGTGGGTTCATAGAAAAATAGTTCAAAAAAACACGGTCGTGTTATAATTATGAACAGTTAAATTATTAATTATTAAATTCCGTTAATAACAGAAAAACCCCGAAAAATAAAATGAGAATTTTATCTCGGGGCAAGAAACAAAAATGAATAAACAAATAAAAGTAATTGTCGGGATAGTTGTTGCGGTTCTAGTTATCTGGGGAGTTGTTGCCGTCGTAGGTAATAAAGGTCCAGTTGCTGAACAGCAAAACTTCAAACTTGGTTTGATAAATACCATGACAGGTCCATTTGGATCCGTAGGTGAAAATTATTTGAAAGGTATTAAAGCGGCTGAGTTAGTCTATGAACAAAAGACTGGTAAACATGTGGATATCATTGTGGAAAACGATGATGGCGATGGTGCGAAAGGTTTGAGTGCTTATAAAAAATTAACCCAAGCTGATCATATTAATGGTCTTATCAACTTCTTTACCACGACTATGGATACTATCTATCCAGATGTTAAAGCCGCTGGTTACCCTATTATGATGGGTGCTTTCCAGGCTAACAACGTGGCCGATGATAATGTCTTTCAGATGACACCGGGCAATGATGGTATGTGGAACAAATATGCTCCTTATATCAAAACTGCTGGTTATGATCTAAGTAATTTCGTTATCGTTCACTCTAAAGATGCCGCTCAGGATTCTTTTGCCAAAGCTTTTGCTCGGGAATACGGTGGTAAAGTTACAACTTACACTGCTTCTTCTGACAAAACTGGTTTGAAGACTGACGCTGCTAAGATTGTGGCTTTAAAACCAACTACCATTATCTTCTTCATGACTCCGGAGAATGGTGCGATCTTGACCAAGGAAATTCTTCCTTTGAAAAACAAAGCTACTAGTTTGATTTATGATATTCAATTGGTAACTGGTTGGTCACAGTATAAAGATATCTTGGGAAATAATATGTCTAAGATTGAAGGTGCTCTTACTCTCGCTTGGGAAGGTGATCCAGATCAGACTTTCATCAATGCTTACAAACAATTGTATGGCGCTAATGAAAATCCAGGTTTTCTTGCTGACTTTGGTTATGACACATTCAACACTTACATGAATAACTATGACAAGGATAATGCGAAGTGGACTAACAATATCAAGAATTTCCACGCTCAAGGTGCTTCCGGTAAGATTGCCTTTGATAAAGTTGGTATCCGTGCTCCAGACCTTGTAGTCAAGAAAGTAACTGACGGTGAATTGAAAAATATCGCTCGTTTACCTTTCTAATTAGATTAGATAATTAAATAAAAACCCGCCGTCTGCCCTAGGTAGACGGCGGGTTTTATATTGTAGACAAGTTTACTATATATTGACACATATAATATATTATGCTATACTAGAAATGTATTGAAGTTGGTGTGTGCCAACTGTCCTTTGTATAAACAAGAAAAGGAGACCCAGAAAATGGCGGAAAAAATCGCAGTGAATGCCTTCGCCGAACGTCAAACAGCGGAATCCAAATACTCCCACTTCGCAGGAAGTTGGGATGGCTTGCTTCGGTTGGTTGAGAGTAATTTCGTTAACGCGAAACCTGGCTATCGCGATGGTGTCGTGAAGGTTGAAGTACCGGCCGTCGGTTTCTTCACCGGTGTCACTGAGGTGACTGGCAACACCGAACTCAAGGCCGTCTATGAAGACCGCCGCCGTGGTGAAATGCCATACATCCAAGTTGTTGCAGTTGGCGCCACCAAGATCCCCGCCGCCTTCGTCGAGGTCATACTCTACCGGCACGATGTGCTGGGAAATGACGCCTCGACGTCCGATGCGGACCGGGAGATTGTTTCCATCAATGCCCGTCCGACGCTGGAAGAAGAGCCGATGACGCCCATGACCATGGCCCGTAACTTCCTGGAACTTCCCGGGGGCACGAAAGCCGAGTACACGGCGGAACAATTCG
>Ga0247841_10005102_pt1 | contig 21679 bp, 19 predicted proteins | sample LaCruzMarch2015__2_FD_192410 | JGI IMG/M metagenome (GOLD analysis project Ga0247841, IMG submission 192410) | Freshwater microbial communities from meromictic Lake La Cruz, Castile-La Mancha, Spain - LaCruzMarch2015_18m | ecosystem: Environmental > Aquatic > Freshwater > Lake | place: Spain... | reverse complement strand
TGGCCGCGTGCGGCTGGAATATTGGTAGGCGCGATTGGACTCGAACCAACGACCCCCACCATGTCAAGGTGGTGCTCTAACCAGCTGAGCTACGCGCCTGTCGTCAAGAGCCCACAATGTTAACGACGTGGCGGGGTCTTGGCAAACGTTTTTTCATCGATGCCGAAACGAGCGCAACAACAACCTGGAGTTTGCAATGCCGTCCGACGTCACAACACACTGGCAGCCCGTGGATCTGGGCGACGGGGTCCGCGCCTGTTTCGAGGTCATCCCCCGCGGGGGCCGCGAGGAGGTCGGCGTTCTCGATGCCCTCCCCTTCGATCAAGTCACCAAAACCCTCGGCAAGATCGCCGCCGGCCTCGGCGCGGCCATCGCCAAGGCCAAGCCCACCAAGGCCAGCATCGAACTCGGCCTGGAACTGGGCCTGGAGTCCGGCGCCCTGGTCACACTCATCGCCCGCGGCACCGGCACGGCCAATCTCAAGGTCACGCTCGAATGGGGCGGGTCCTGAGCGCCCCCCCCTGAGTGCCCGCCATGCCGCTGCCCGACACCGCCGTCGACCCTGGGCTGGCCGCCCTGCGCGCGGCCTGCGTGCGGGTGATGGGCGCGCGCCCCGGCTGCGGCTTCCCGCCCGCGCCGGGCTGGCTCGTCACCTGCGCCCATGTGGTCGGGCGCGACACCGCCCTGAACAGCCCCATCGAATGCGTGCCCTGGCAGGGCCCCGCGCGCCAGGCGGTGCTCCGCCACCTTGACGGCGACCTGGACCTGGCCCTGCTGCATGACCCCGATGGACCGGCCCCGGCGCTACGCCTCGGCGCCCCACCGGACCCCGGCGCCGACCTCATCGGCATCGGCTATCCGGTGCGCGACGACCAGCCCGAGTTCGACCAGATCACCGGCCATTACGAAGGCGAGACCAGCCGGCAACCCGCCGCCGGCGGCACGCGGACCATGCTGAAATTCAAGGACAGCCAGATCGAGCCCGGATTCAGCGGCGGTCCCCTGTTCGCACCGGGCCGCGGCACGGTCATTGGTGTCATCCGCTGGAGTCGGGATGTGCGCACCGCCCTCGGCGGCTGGGCGATTCCCGCGCACGACCTGATCGCCTTCGGTGCCGCCGCGGGCGTCCCGCTCGCATTGTCCGGCCCGGCCGCCCCGCCCGCCGGCAATCTGCCGGCCCGTCTGCGCGACCTGCTGCTCGCCCTGCCCGGCTGGAGCCAGGCGCGCCGCCGCCGCCAATTCGTCACCCTGGCCCTGTGGCAGCAGCCGATCCTGAACCGGATCGACCTGGACGGCACCCCGGCCGACGTCGCCGCCGACCTGGCGGTCGCCTGCCTTGAAGAGGGGGTACCCGAGGCCGACAGCCGCGCGCCGCTGCGTACGCTGCTCGCCGCCGTGCCGTCCGAGTTCGGCCCCCAGGCCTCACGCGATCAGGTGATCGCCGAGATCCTGAGCGCGGCAACGCGAGCCTAGCAGCCTGTCGGACTTTAGGCGATTTCCGAATAAGACGCGATCAAGAATCAAGCTCCGTAGGAGCCCGCTTGCGGGCGACCTGACCTGCCGGAATCGCGTCATTGTGCCCCCACCCGTCGCCCGCAAGCGGGCTCCTACGGGTTGGAATTTCTTCTCGTTCCCACGCTCCAGCGTGGGAATGCCGTCCGGCCGCTCCAGCGGCCGGTGGCGCCACGCGACGGCTTCCGCGTCGCGACTTGCTCCCACGCTGGAGCGTGGGAGCCAGATCAATAAGAATATCAGTGGCTCAGTGTTCAGAGTCGATGGGGACGGAACACAACAAACGCGCGCCGAGGCCGTTGTCGCGGTTGTTGACGGTGTTCCTGTAGCGGGACGAGGCACGCGCGGCGGCCGTATTGTTGCTCCACGAGCCGCCGCGCACCGCCCGCTCATCCCGCCCCTGGGTGTCGCGGTCATCCGGGTCGGCGTATTTGTTCAGGCACCACTCCCAGCAGTTACCCGCGCAGTCCATGAGCCCATAGGGCGAACAATTGCGCGGGTACAGGCCGACCGCGGTGGTCTCGCGCAGGTACAGGGGGCCGGTACGGTCGTAGGTCTCGTCGACGTTGGCATCGCCGCTGTGGTAATCGGCGCCCCAGGGGAAGTCGCGGCCGTCGGTGCCGCGCGCGGCCTTCTCCCATTCGTACTCGGTGGGCAGGCGGATGACCTCCGCGGGGCCGATCAACCCGGCGGCGCGCAAACGCACCGTCAGCCAGCGGCAGTAGGCCAGGGCCTCGACCCAGGCGAGTTCGACCCGCGGGCGGTTGGGTTGGTCCCATTGGGGTTTGGCGGGCTCGGGAGGCGCGAAACCTTCCTGCCACCAGCGGTCATCCTCGTACTCCTCTTTCACCTGGGTAAAGGCCAGGTACTGGGCATTGGTGACCGGATAGCGGGCGATCCGATAGGCCTCGGTCTCACGGGTCGCGCCGTTCTGCCAGTGGAACGACCCGGCGGGAACGGCCTGCCAGGCGATGTCGGGCAGGCCGTCCGGCCGCAGTCCCACGCCCGCGCGGTCGTCTCCCAGGGCAGCGAGCAGGTCGCCCAGGCGGGTCCGGCGGCTGTGCCAGCGCGGCGCCTGTGCGGGGTCGGCGAGTTGGGCAAGCACCTGATCGAGGCCGGCACGCAGCCAGACCGGGGCCTGCGGATCGGCCGCGCGCAACCGCGCGACCAGGGCGCTCAGGGTCGCGGCCTCGCGGCCCTCGCCGGTGAGGGTGTGCAGGAGCGCGGTGCGGGGGTCCAGGTCCGGACCGGCGGCGGACGCGGACCCGGCGGTGTCCGCGGCGCGCGCCGCCTGGGTCAGGTCGAGCAGTTCCGCGGCGTCGTCGCGCACCAGGAAGTGGGCGATGAGCGGCGCGTCGCGCACCAACTCGGCCCAGAGTTCGGCGCCCTCCAGCAGTTTGCGCTGCTCCAGGACCACCTCCGGTCTGGGCTTCAGCCCGTCCGGCCGGCCGGCGGCGGCCCAACCGGCGGCGTCCTGCGCCAGGCGGGGGCGCAGCATCAGGGCCTCGCGGCGCCGCTCGATCCACTGCGCCAGGGCGGGCCAGGCGTTGAACAGCGCCTCGTGGGCGACCTCCACCACGCGGCCCTGGAGGACGTCGGCGGCGGACCTGGTCTCGCACCGCCCGGCGGTGACCAGCAACCGGGCCTGGGGTCCGGCCAGTTCGCGGATCAGCGCCTGCGCCGACGGGTCCCCCTCCCAATAGGCGAGGTCCTCCCGCCGACGGGTCGCCTCGCCGTCCAGGCGCACGGTGAGCAGCCGCGAGAAGACCCGCGGCAAGATCGGGTCGAGGTCGACCCCGGCGCGGGTGACCGCCTCGCGGGCCCGTTGCGCGATCACCCCCGCGAGCCCGCCGATGGCGTCATAGTCGGCCTCTGCCAGCGTCGGCTCGGATTGGCGCCGACAGCGGGTATAGAGATCCTTGAGGGCGAAGGCGAGCAGGGCGAGCCCGCCCGGTTGGCGGTCCGCGTCCCTGACCAGCCGGTTGGTCAGGGCGTCGACCAGCCGGACCGGCCGGGCCAGGGTGCGCCGCCGCACCGGGCCCTCGACCATCTCGGTCATGGCCGCCGGACCGGGGGCGCCGACCCCATAGTGGGCGCAGTCGTTGAACACGGCACGCAGACCGGGGTCCGCGATGCAGCGATCCAGAAAATCCGACCGGATAGTAATCACCAGGCGCGGGTAACCGGCCTGACCCAGGACCGGGAGCAGGGTATCCAGAAAGACCTGACGCTCGGCGTCCGCAATGCTGGTGAAGAGCTCTTCGAACTGATCGACGATCAGCAGCCAGCAGGCCCCGGCGGGTCGCCCGGCGAGCACCCGTCCGGTCAGTTCGGCGAGGCCCGCGCGGGTGCCGCGCAGAGCCGCCGCCTCCTGGTCCGGATCGCCGAGGCCGGGGATGCCGGCCGGCCCGAGGCTGAAGACCAGATTCTGCAGCGGGTCTCGGGATGGCTGCGAGGGCTTCATCGCGGTGATCACCCAGTCCGCGGAACCGGCGATCGGGGTGCGGGCGGGGTCTTTGAGGGTGCCCCACAGGCCGGCGCGGACCAGGGAAGACTTGCCGGAGCCCGAGGCCCCGGCGACCACCAGCAGGCGCTTGCCCTGGGGGGTCTGAAGGCGCGCCAGCAGGTCCGCGGTTTCGGCGGTGCGGCCGAAGAAGATCGGCGCCTGGGTATGGTCCAGGGCCAACATGCCGGGATAGGGGTCATGGGGCCAGTCGACCGCCGGGGCGGTGCAGCCCAGCCGCTCGCGCAGGCGGTCGAAGTCCGCTTTGACCCGGCCATCGGCCAGGCCCTCGTCACGGAGCGCGCCGAGCACGGCGCACAGGGGCGTTTCACCCCGTTCGGTGGGCTGGTCGAAGTCCAGGCAGGCGCGAATCAGCTCCGAGACCACTACCGCCGGTGCACCGTCCCACTGCACCTCCCCGATCACCTGGTGGTTCAGCAGGGCAAGGGACACCAGCGCTTTGAGCCGGCGCTGATCCTTCAGGGGCTCGATCCGCTCCAGCAGGCGGCACAGGTCGTTGAAGGTCGATTGGTCCATGGGTGCCAAGGATACCGCGATTGCACCAGGCGAACGAATACTTGCCCAATCTCCGCAGCGGTGTCACGAGAAGCTATTTCGCGCTGTTCGGATGTTGTCTGCCGGGGCTCTGTTGCCTATGCTTGAATGACAGCACGACGACCACCGAGATCCCGCCCGATGCCGTCAACACCCTCTGCCCGTCGTCCGCTCAAGACCCGCAATACCGCCTGGGCGCGCGGCCTGGCCCGCTGGCTGGTGGCCCGGCGGGTCGCGCCCAATCATATTTCGCTGCTGAGCCTGGTGTTCGCGGCGCTGGGGGCTATCGCTATGCTCCTGTCGCCAACGGTGCCGCCAGAGGTGCGCGCCGGGCTCTATCTGGCCGCGGCCGCCTGTATCCAGTTGCGTCTCCTGTGCAACCTGTTAGACGGCATGGTGGCGGTGGAGGGCGGACTCGGCGCGCGCTCCGGAGAGGTCTACAATGAAATCCCGGACCGCATCGCCGATCCGCTGCTGATCGTCCCGGTCGGCTATGCCTGCGGACTCGCCTGGGGGCCTGAACTGGCCTGGACGGCGGGACTCCTGGCCTTGCTCACCGCCTATATCCGCGCCCTGGGCGGCACCCTGGGTCTGCCCCAGAACTTCCAGGGACCCATGGCCAAGCCCCACCGGATGGCGGCGCTGACCACCGGCCTCCTCGGCGCCGCACTGGTGAGCCCCTGGGGGCTGGACAGCCTGGTGCTGCTGCTGGTGTTGATCCTGATCCTGCTCGGCACCGGGCTCACGGCCGTGCGTCGCACCCAGACGATCCTCCGCGCGCTGGAGGCGCGATGAACACGGCGCCGGTCGCCGCCCGGCTCCTCGCCGGGCTCACCCGACTGATCACCGGCGTGCGAGCCCGCTGGGCCGGCGCCGCGCCGACCACCGCCCAACGCGTCTATTACGCCAATCACAGCAGCCATCTGGACACCCTGGTGATCTGGGCCTCCCTGCCCGCCCCCATCCGCGCCCGCACCCGCCCGGTGGCCGCGGCGGACTACTGGGACCGGCCGGGGCTGCGCCGCTGGCTGGCCTGCCAAGTGCTGAACGCGCTGCTGGTCGAACGCGCCGGCGGCTGCGGCAGCCGCGAGGCCCTGCGCCGGATCGATGAGTCGCTCGCGGCGGGTGACTCGCTGATCCTGTTCCCCGAGGGCACCCGCGGCGACGGCACCACGGTCGGTGAATTGAAACCGGGGCTCTATTTCGTCGCCCGGCAACGGCCAACCGTGGAACTGGTGCCGGTCTATCTCCAGGATCTCAGCCGCATCCTGCCCAAGGGCGAGGTGTTGCCGGTACCGCTGCTGGGCAGCGCCACCTTCGGCGCGCCGCTCGCCCTGGCACCTGGAGAGGACCGGCACGCCTTTCTGCAACGGGCCCGCGCGGCCCTGATCGGCCTGGGAGCACGCGGATGAACCTGCTGACCGACCCTGAGATGCTGCTCCTGCTCGGCGGCATCGGCGGCCTGCTGACCCTCAGCAGCCTGATCGGCTGGGCCCTGGATCGGCGAGTGCGCGAAGCACCGGCGCGGCTGGTGATCGCCAACCTCAATGCCCGCATCCGCTCCTGGTGGATAATGACGGCGGTGTTCGTGGCGGCGCTCGCCACCGGCGGGATCGGCTGATCCTGTTCGCACTGACCTCCTTTATCGCCCTGCGCGAATTCATCACACTCACCCCGACGCACCGCGCGGATCACCGCACCCTGTTCTGGGCCTTCTTTATCTTCGCCCCGGTCCAGTACCTGTTGGTCGGCATTCAGTGGTACGGCCTTTTCGCCATCTTCATCCCGGTCTATGCCTTCCTGTTCATCCCGCTGCGTAGCGCCTTGGCCGGCGACACCGAGGACTTCCTGGCCCGCACCGCCAAGATCCAATGGGGCCTGATGATCGCCGTCTACTGCGTCAGCCATGCCCCCGCCCTGTTGATGCTGGAGATCCCCGGCTATCAGGGTGAGGGGGCCAAGCTGCTGCTCTATCTCATCATCGTGGTGCAGCTCAGTGACGTGCTCCAGTACGTCTTCGGCAAGACCCTGGGCAAACACCGGATCGTGCCCCGCTTGAGTCCCAACAAGACCTGGGAAGGCACCGTCGGCGGCATCGTCGCCGCCACCCTGGTAGGCACCCTGCTGTGGTGGGTCACGCCCTTCACCCCCTGGGCCGCGGCGGTCATCGCGCTGCTGATCTGTCTGACGGGTTTTGCCGGCGGGCTGGTGATGTCGGCGATCAAACGCGACCGCGGCGTGAAAGACTTCGGCACGCTCATCGAAGGCCACGGCGGGATCCTGGACCGCATCGACTCACTGTGCTTCGCCGCTCCGGTGTTCTTCCATGTCGTGCGCTATTACTACACCTGAAGTGCGACGGAATACACGGCCGGACGCGGCAGTTCGGTGTAACATCACGGGCTGTTCGGTGGCGATCACGCGGGAACCGCAAGCCTGAATCCCGCTCGCCGGCGCCGGACAGTCCAGCCCCTACGTCGGTCGCAGTCGGGTCCATGCCGGCCTGCAGTCCGGAAGACCGCCCGTCAATGCCACTGATGAACGACGTTTCGAACAATCCTCACCTGTAACATCGGAGAACAGATTCATGTCCCTGAAGCATGCCATTGCCGCATCCGCCGTCGCCGTCGCTATCGCATTGTCCGGCGTGGTCAGCGCGGATAGCGTCGCTGACAAGGCTGCCGCCGCCGCCAAAGCCGCGGAAGCATCGGTCCTCAAAGCCGCCGCCGCGGCTCAGGAGGCAGCCGCTGCCGCCATGAAAGAGAGGACGCTCAAGATGAAAGAAGCCGCTGCCGCGGATGCCAAGGCGGCGGCTGACCCGACCGGGGCAAACCGGAAGGCCGCCGCGAAAGCCGACGACGCGGCAGACGAGGCCGCGGTCAAGGCCGAGGTGGACGAAGACAAGGCCGCCGCCGCGCAGGACCGTGCCGCGGTAGACCTCCAGAAGGCCGACAGCGCCAAGACCGATGCGATGCTGAAAGACGAGGCGGCAGCAATCGGCGGCCGTTGAGATCGCTGCGGCGCCGCGGGGGATCTCCGGAGCGCCGAGCCTGAGTCGAGCCGTTTCCGGCGGGGCACGACGCCCCGCCGGGAGCCACGACCTGGCGTGTCACATCCCGCTTTCGACATTCCCACGTGCGGCAGCAGCGCGCGAGCATTCCTGTCATTGTGTATTCTTCACTCTCGCCAGATACAAAAGGACGCGGTCATGGGGAGCCACGCGGATTTTTGGGGGAAGTTGCGTCAGGACCACCTGACCGGTCGGGTTCTGGCCCGATTATCACTGACCGATCATTGCCTTGATGTTGCAGGCGTTTTCACCGTTCTGGTACGCCTTCCATTGATCCGCGCCCGGCTCGATAGCGCGGCCGGACGGTGCCTGACCGAAGCGGACCTGGACCGACTGGCCGTCCTCGCCCTGCTCCACGATCTGGGCAAGACCAATCTCGGCTTTCAGGACAAACCCTTCGACCCGCGTTCCCGCGTGGGGCACATTGCACCCATCCAGGCGCTGTATGGGGAAGACGATCTATGTGAACGGCTGATCGCGGCCCTGACCGACCTCTGCGAATGGGCCAGTCCGCCGGAAGTGCTGGAATCCTTCCTGCTCGCCGCCTGGTCGCATCACGGCACCCCGGTTCACTTCGACTCGGCCATCCGTACCAACGACTATGCCAAGCATTGGCGCCTGCGGGATGGCCGTGACCCCTTCGCCGGTATCGCCGAACTGCTGCAGGCCGCCCGCCACACCTACCCGGGCGCCTTCGCGCCAGACCTGGTGCCATTGCCCGACCGACCAGCCCTCCAACACCGCTTCGCCGGGTTGGTGATGCTGGCGGATTGGCTTGGCTCCCATGACAGCTTCTTCCCCATCGACCGGGCGGCCGATTTCGACCGCCCGCACGCGGCCTGCCAAGCGGTCCGCGGGGTCGGGCTCGATGTTGGCTCGGCACGGCGGGATCTGGCCGGGCGACCCGCCGACTTCAACCACCGCTTCGGCTTTACACCCCATCCACTCCAGGCGAGCATCGACGCCCTGCCGTCGGCGAACCCGGTCCATCGGCTGCTGGTCGCCGAAGCCGAGACCGGTTCCGGCAAGACCGAGGCCGCCCTCACCCGCTTCTTCCACCTGTTTGCCGCCGGGGCAGTCGACGGACTCTATTTCGCCCTGCCGACACGGGTCGCCGCCCGCGAGCTGTATCGACGCATCCGCCGCTACCTGCGCCGCGCCTTTCCGGACCCCCGCGTGCGCCCGCGCGCCGTCCTGGCGGTCCCCGGCTATGCCCGGGTCGGTGGTATCCCGGTTGAGCGGCTGCTGCCCCCGCCCGGAGTACGTTGGGACGAGGACGCGGGCCAGCGGCGCGCCGAGCGCGTCTGGGCGGCCGAACACCCCAAGCGCTTCCTGGCCGCCACCGTGGCTGTCGGCACCATCGACCAAGCCCTGCTCTCGGCGGTGCAAACCCGCCACAGCCACCTGCGTTCCGTTTGCCTGGACCGCAGCCTGCTGGTGGTCGACGAGGTCCATGCCTCCGATCCCTACATGCGGTACCTGCTCAAAGGACTGCTTGGGCACCATCTCGGGTTAGGCGGCCACGCCCTACTGCTGTCCGCTACCCTGGGTGCGGCGGCGCGCACCGAACTGGTCGCCGCCGCGGCTGGTGTCACCCTGGACCCGCCACCGCTGGCCGCGGCCCTGGCGGCACCCTACCCGGCCCTCACGGATCTGTCCGGGCTGCCGCTCCAGATCACCCAGGTCTCGGCCCCCGGCAAACTGGTCCACTTCAGCGTGCGCACCCTGATGGACCGGCCGGCGGCCCTGCTCCCCGAACTGGCCGCGGCGCTCGCCGCGGGCGCCAGGGTCCTGGCCGTATTCAACACCGTCGGCCGGGCCATCGCCTTTCAGCGTGCCTGCGAGACCGACCCAGCCATCCCGGCCGCGGCGCTGTTCCGCTGCGCCGGGGTCGTCTGCCCCCACCACGGCCGCTTCGCCCCCCGGGATCGGGAGTGGCTGGACCAGGCGGTCAGCGCGCGCCTGGGCAAGGGCTCGGCCCCCGGTCCCCTGTTGCTGATCGGCACCCAGACCTTGGAGCAGAGCCTGGATCTGGACGCCGACCTGCTGATCACCGACCTCTGCCCGGCCGACGTGCTCCTGCAGCGCGTGGGTCGCCTGCATCGCCACGCACGCGAGCGGCCAGCGGGCCGTACGCAGCCCCGTTGCCTGGTCCTGGTCCCCGACACGGCCACGCTGGAGGACCTGCTCGACGGGCGCGGCACGGCCAACCGCACGGCCAAGTCCGCGGGGCTGGGGAGCGTCTACGAGGACCTGCGCACCCTGGAACTGACCCGCCGGATGCTCGTCGAGACGCCACTGGTGGAAATCCCGGCAGACAACCGCCGGTTGGTCGAAGGGGCAACCCATCCGGAGCGATTGGCGTTGCTCGTGGGCGAACGATGGGACCGTCATGTCACAAACGTGACCGGGGACACCCTGGCGCAAGAGGTCGCGGCCTTCTACGCGGCGGCCAACTACCGTATTGCCTTCGCTGATCTGCCGCCCGGCAGCGATCTCACCAAGAACCCCAGGGCGGCGACGCGCCTGGGACTGGGCACCCTGCGCATTCCCCTCCCCGGTAGTCCCCTTGGCCCCTTCGGCCGCCCCTGCCCGGAGATCACCATCCCCGGCCACTTGCTGCCAGGCGTCACCGCGGACGAGACGCCCACGGATCTGACTCCGGACCCTGACGGGTTCCGGTTCACCCTCGCTGGGGTGGCCTTTCGCTATACCCGCTTCGGATTGGAGAAGGAACCCGATGAACCTGCTTACTGACCCCGTGTTCCGCGTCGATACCGCAAACGGCCTGGAACGGCTCGACCTGCCGGGATTGCTGAATGCCCTGGGCACCGACCGGGTAGAGTCCCTGCCGGGTCTGCAACGCCACCAGGAGGACGCCTTTCACATCTTCCTCTGCTACCTGGCCGGCGCTGTGCTCGCCCGTGAGGGACAGGAAGACCCGCGACAAGGGGCAGGATTCTGGCGGGAGGGGATTCGCCGTCTGACCCGTGCTGACGGGGGTGAGGACGACAGCGCCTGGACCCTCGTCGTCGCGGACCCGACCAAACCCGCCTTCCTGCAAGCGCCTTGCCCAAAGGCCAGCGACTTCCAGGCATTCAAACCCAAAGCCCACACCCCCGATGCACTCGACCTGCTGCCGACTGCCAAGAATCATGACATCAAGGCCAACCGCGCCAGCCACGCCGAACCGGAAGACTGGGTCTACGCTCTGGTAAGCCTCCAAGGCATGAGCGGTTTTTTCGGTAAAGGAAACTACGGTATCGCGCGAATGAACGGCGGCTTCGGCAGTCGGCCGCTCGTTGCGCTGGACTATCACAGCGCCCGTGGCGCCCGCTGGTGCGACCATAGCACGCGCCTGCTGAACCTGCGTCCGGCACTTCTGCAAGGGGTATGGAGCTACCGCGAGGACGGGCTGGTTTGTACCTGGGTACCGCCCTGGGATCTCCACGGCAGCCTGGCGCTTGAACGACTCGACCCCTTCTTCATCGAAATCTGCCGGCCACTGCGCCTGATGATGGCGCAGGGGCGCATTGAAGCACGCGGCGCCATCAGCGCCGCACCGCGGATTGCGGCCCAGACCGTGAACGGCGTCCTGGGCGATCCCTGGAGCCCTGTCAATCAACAAAAAAAGGAGCCATCGACATTGACCGTCTCGTCCAACGGCCTGACTCCGGACCTCCTTCGCAACCTCATCTTCCAGGATGGCTTCTCCCTGACTCCGCTCCAACTCCCGGACTCCGCTCGCGGTGGTGCTCGCTGTGAGTTCAGGGCATCGGTGCTGGTCCGCGGCCAAGGTACGACTGACGGTTTCCACCAGGCGCAGATACCCATTCCGGGCGCCAGCACCCGACGTCTCTTCCAGCGCGGCCCGGAGCGCGACCTTCTGGCAACACGAAGCAAAACCGCCATCGGCGACAGCGGCACGATGCAGGACAAGGTACTCAAACACGCTGTATTTTCTCTGCTGGAAGCGGGACCCAAGCAAGTCGACTTCGACAAGCGCGAAGTCACGGCCTGGTGGGGAGAGACACAACGGTCGTTCGCCGCCTCCTGGTCCGCGGATTTCTTCCCTTGGCTCTGGCGCACCGCCGAGCACCCGGACCCGGAAGCCGCCCGGCTGGAGTGGCTGCACGCCCTGAAGCAGAAGGCCGAGTCCGCGCTGACCGAGGCCATCGCCCGCTATCCCACCCGTACCGGGCGCCGTTACCGGGCGCAGGTCCGCGCCCAGGGGGTATTCCACGGATTGCTGCGCAAACACTTTTCCGTACTCACGCCGACACCAATAGAAGACCAGGGAGAGACCGCCCATGACGACACCAGCCACGGCTGAGGCCCCGGCCTCCGCCACCCCGGACCTCCGTCAGAGCATCGGCCACATCGCCGGCGTGCTCGCATCCATCGAATTCCCAACCGGCGAGCGGGCGCGACTGCGGCGCCTCGACCCGACGCAAGCGCCGGGGCTCGCGTTTTATCGCTTCGCCTTCCGTCACCTGCCGGATAGCTGGGAGCGTACCCAAGACGCCTGGATGACCCTGGTGGCCGGCATCGCCCTGATGGGTCCGACGGCCCATCGACCAGATCGACCCGCGGGGCAGGCCTTGGCTGAGGCGGGTTATGCGGAATCCCGGTTGGAGCGACTGCTGGCCGCGCAGGAAACCACGTTGCACACCCTCCTGCTGCGCGCCGCCCGCTTCCTGGCCGCCAAGAACGCGTCGTGCAACTGGGTCGATTTTGCCTGGCTGCTGCTCGCGAATAACCGCGAACGGCAGGAGTCCGCTCGGCTCGCCATCGCCCGCGCCTTTTATCGCAACCTCAAGGAAAAGGACTAAACCATGTTCCTGCAGATCCACACCCTGACTTCCTATCACGCCACCCTGCTCAACCGTGACGACGCGGGGCTCGCCAAGCGCATTCCCTTCGGCGACCAGACCCGACTGCGGGTCTCCTCTCAGTGTCTCAAACGCCACTGGCGGGAAAACCTCCATCAGACCGTGCCGCTGCCCGGCGGCCTGCGCACCCGGCACTTCTTCCAGCGTGAAATTTGCCAACGACTGATCGACGAGTCCGGACTGGGCCAGGAAGAGGCGACGCGGCTGACTCAGTCCCTGATCGGACTGTTGCTCCAAAAGTCCGACAAACCGAAGGCGGAGAAGCCGAAAAAGGGCAAGAAGGCCAAGGCTGAGCAAGGCGAACTGGACCTGGATCTGGAGCCAGACGCAGCCGACGCGGCGGTGGACACCGAGATCAACAACCTGCAGGTCAAGCAGCCGATTCTGTTCGGCAAGCCGGAGGCGGACTTCCTGGTCGGCCTGCTGACCGAGTGCGGCGCCCAGGGCCAGGGCGCTGAGCAACTCCTGGAAACCAGGCTCAAGGGCGACAAAGCCAACTTCAAGGCCATGCTGCGCCAGGCTGGTCATGGCAACCTGTTCGCCGGGGTGGAGGGCGCCTTGTTTGGACGCTTCGTGACCTCCGACATCCTGGCCCGCTCCGATGCCGCGGTGCATGTCGCCCACGCTTTCACCGTCCACGGTCTCGACACCGAGGTGGACTATTTCACCGTGGTGGACGACCTCAACCGGGACGAGGAGACCGGCGCCGCCCATGCGGGCGACATGGAATTGGGCTCCGGCGTCTTCTACGGCTATGTCGCGGTCGATGTGCCCCTGCTGATCTCCAACTTCACCGGCAGTGATCCCAAGGATTGGCGCGCGCAGGACAGCAAGGAGGTACGCCAGGTCCTCGGTGCCCTGATCCGCGCCATCGCCACCGTGAGCCCCGGGGCCAAGCTCGGCGCCACCGCCCCCTATGCCTACAGCGACTTCGTGCTCCTGGAAGCCGGTCCCCAGCAGCCTCGCAGCCTGGCCAACGCCTACCTTCAGGCGCTGCACCCGCGCGGCAACCTGACCGGCCAAGCCGTCGATGCCCTCGCTGCCCACCTCAAGGCCCAGGAGGCGATGTTCGGCCAAACCGCGGAGCGGCGCACCCTGGCGACCACCAGTCCCTGGACGGGTGAACCCAGGCCCCAACCCCTGGACGCCGCCGGCGCCGCCATTCTGAACGCCATCTTCGGGGAGGCGTCCGATGGACATCCTGCTGCTGCGCTTTGACGCCCCCCTGATGAGCTTCGGCGGCGTGATGGTGGATCAGCACGGCCCCACCGACCGCTTCCCGGGGCTCTCCCTGCTGACCGGCCTGCTCGGCAACGCGTTGGGGTGGCGGCACGGTGACGCCGCGGCCCTGGGACAACTCCAGGGGCGGATCGAATTCGCCGCCCGCTGGGACCAGACCCCCGAGCCCTTGCTGGACTATCACACGGTGGACCTGGGCCAGGCCAAGATGATCGGCTATGCGGACCCGGCCAAGAAGACCGAACACGGCGGCTGGACCACCCGCGGCGCGCCGGAGCATCGCGCCGGGGGCGATTCCGCCAAGTACGGCACCCACATCCGCTACCGGCATTATTGGGCCAATGGCGTCATGACCGTCACACTCACCTTGACCGGCGACGGGCCGCCCACGGTCGCTGACCTGGCGCTCGCCTTGCGGACACCCGCCCGGCCGCTGTTCCTGGGGCGCAAGACCTGCCTGCCGTCTACCCCTCTGCTGCTGGGAACCACCGCGGCCCCCGATGTCCTGACCGCCCTGCGCCAGGTCAAGCGCGCCCAACGCCCCGGCACCCGCCACACCCAGGACCCCATGGAAGCCTGCTGGCCGGCCCACCTGGAGGCCCAGGGCGCCAGCCGCGAGATCACACTCTATGACCGCCGCGACTGGCACAACCAGATCCATGCCGGTCAACGGCACCGCCGCGAAGGACCGATCGAGGAGGCCCTACCATGCCCCTGAGCCCCCCACTGAACATGATCCAGTTGCACCCGGATCTCGCCGGCCTGCTGCGCTTCCTGGCCGGTCAGGGCCAGCATCACGCGGCGGACTCCGATCTGGGTTATGGCGTCCATGCCTGGCTCGCCGCCACCTTCGGCGCACTGGCGCCGCGCCCCTTCCGCCTGCACCTGGACGCAGGTCATCGCAAACCGCCAAAGCTCCTGGCCTATTCGCCCCACGGCCGGGAAACGCTGCTGGATCAAGCCCGCACCTTCGCCGAGCCGGCCGCCCGCGTCGTCTGCCCCTTGGACGAGGGTCTGGCCGTGGCCGCGCTGCCCGGACCGGAGCACTGGCAGCCGGGTCGGCGACTCGGCTTCGAGATTCTGGCCTGCCCCGTCACCCGCCGCGCACGAACCGGCATCGAACGGGACTGCTTCCTGCGCGAGGCGGACCGGGCCGACCCGAACGCCGGACTGGACCGCGCCGCGGTCTATCGCAACTGGCTGGCGGCCCGCATTCAGGAGGCCGCCGCGGTCGAGACCTGTGACCTGGCTGGTTTCAATCTGGTCCAACAGTTCCGTCAGGGGCATCATAGTGGCCGACACGGTCGGGGCCGAGCCCACCTGGTTCGCCCAGCGGCCCTGCTGCGGGGCGTTCTGCGGATCGTCGACGGGGCCGCGTTCCACGGCCTGCTGGCACGAGGGGTCGGCCGGCACGGAGCCTTCGGTTATGGCATGTTATTGGTGAGACCCCTCTGATGGCCGGGCTCTTCGCCGGCCGCCTGGGACTGGCCGAGTCCCGTATTCCCCATGCCGATCGGCATGGGCTGCTCTGGCTCGCGCGCGGCAATCTCACGGTGGAAGACGGCACCCTGCACTTTCGCGCCGCTCAGTCCGACGACCTGGAAGCCGGCGACTATGCCATCCCCTATCAAAGCGTCTCCCTGATCCTGCTCGGGCCTGGTTCCACCGTCAGTCACGACGTGCTGCGCCTCCTGGCCCGCCACGGCACCCTCTTAGCCGCGGTTGGCGAGGGCGGGGTCAAGTTCTACACCGCGCCGCCCTGGGGCCAGGGTCACTCCGCTGTCGCGCGCGCCCATGCGCGTCTCTGGGCTGACGAGAAGGCGCGGATCGATGTGGCCCGGCGTATGTATGCCTGGCGCTTTGGGCGCGTTCTCCCCCACAAGGACATTACCGTGCTGCGCGGCATCGAAGGCGCAAGACTCAAGGAGACCTATCGGCTGGTCGCGGACCAGCACGGCATCCCATGGAAGGGCCGGCACTATGACCGCAACAATCCCAACGCGACCGATATCCCCAATCAGGCCATCAACCACGCCGTGACCTTCGTCGAGGCCGCGGCGGATATCGCCGTTGCCGCCGTCGGCGCCTTGCCGCCGCTGGGCTTCATCCATGAGGACTCCAGCAATGCCTTTACCTTGGATGTCACCGACCTGTATCGGGCCGATATCACGCTACCGCTCGCTTTCGCTGTCGCCAAGAAGGCGCTGGACGATCCGGAGATCCGGTTGGAGCGCGAGTTACGCCGGGAGGCCGCGGCCTGGTTTCGCAAGCACCACCTCATCTCAAAAATGATCGATAGGGTCAAGGAGTTGCTCGGTGTCGATGACAGTGGTAGTGACCCGAAATGTATCTGATCGCGTGCGCGGGTTTCTCGCCTCATCCATGCTGGAGCTGGCTCCAGGCGTCTACAGCGCTCCCCGTGTCAGCCCCGCCGTGCGCGAACGCATCTGGACTGTCTTGAACGACTGGTTCTCGGCCGAAGTTGCCGCATCCATCGTCATGGTGTGGGCCGACAACCAGTTACCCGGCGGGCAAAGCGTGCGGGTGCTGGGGGTGCCGCCGGTCACCCTGGTCGAACTCGACGGTCTGGTCGTTACCCGCCGCGACCTGCCCACCCCCAAGTCGAGCGCAGCCTCAGTGCCCGCACCATCGGGCTGAGGAAAATCACAGATCTTTTACAATTTGGAAGAAAAGTTATAGGCTTATCGCCTAGAGGCTCCCCCGCACACGCGGGGATCGACCGCGACCCGCCGGCACTTCGGTTTATCGTGCGATGGCTCCCCCGCACACGCGGGGATCGACCTAGATCCAGCGGGCCGGCCGCGCCGCAGCTCCAGGCTCCCCCGCACACGCGGGGATCGACCCTGTCCGAGGACGATGAGGAGGGCGGTCATGTCGGCTCCCCCGCACACGCGGGGATCGACCCCGAGATTTTTGACGCCTTCCGCGGACAGATCAGGCTCCCCCGCACACGCGGGGATCGACCCCTTGAGACGAACCCGCTGTAAGTCGTTGCTCAGGCTCCCCCGCACACGCGGGGATCGACCCCCACTGGTCGATTTCCGCCTTGTTCGTGATCCGGCTCCCCCGCACACGCGGGGATCGACCCTTCTTGATCGCCCTGGCGACCGACGAGCGCGCGGCTCCCCCGCACACGCGGGGATCGACCTCTTGTCACCGTAGACCCTGGGAGCGAGTTTCGGGCTCCCCCGCACACGCGGGGATCGACCCTACCGGATTCGCCGCACCGACGGAGTTTTGATGGCTCCCCCGCACACGCGGGGATCGACCCCAGTGACCATTGAGGGCGCGCTTTTGCCAGATGGCTCCCCCGCACACGCGGGGATCGACCTCGAGTATCGCCAAGTCTACGCGGTCGCCGATGGGCTCCCCCGCACACGCGGGGATCGACCTCGGCACCGGTGGCGGTGCCAACGCGCGTCTCGGGCTCCCCCGCACACGCGGGGATCGACCCAGGTATCCGGTTTCATCATCGCCGCCGCCCGCGGCTCCCCCGCACACGCGGGGATCGACCCCAGCGGTAAAACGACGCTCGACGGTGAAGATCGGCTCCCCCGCACACGCGGGGATCGACCCTGGATCGACCCCGACACCCACGCCTGGTTCTCGGCTCCCCCGCACACGCGGGGATCGACCTTACATCTCAAAAGGTAACGCCGTTACTTCCGCGGCTCCCCCGCACACGCGGGGATCGACCCTCCTGGTATTTCGTAACAGCGGAGCCGCTTTCGGCTCCCCCGCACACGCGGGGATCGACCTGGCGTCAGGGTCGCCTGCCTCCGCAAGCCGCAGGCTCCCCCGCACACGCGGGGATCGACCTGCCGGGATCAGGTGCACGCGCAAGATGCCCTCGGCTCCCCCGCACACGCGGGGATCGACCCGGCCGCGTCTGAGGCTTGTCAATCTGCATCGTGGCTCCCCCGCACACGCGGGGATCGACCTCGCTCGGCTTGTCGTTGATGACCAGGGCGGGCGGCTCCCCCGCACACGCGGGGATCGACCTCACCATCAGAGCCGCAGAGACCCCTTCCAGCGGGCTCCCCCGCACACGCGGGGATCGACCTTAGCCTTTAGCGCCCCTTGCGAAGCAGTGAAAGGCTCCCCCGCACACGCGGGGATCGACCTCCTCTGTCCTCGATAGATTAAAACGATGATCGGGCTCCCCCGCACACGCGGGGATCGACCCAAGCTGCGCCGGGCTCAGTAAGGGCTTTTTCGGGCTCCCCCGCACACGCGGGGATCGACCCTCAAGAGCGGCACCGCCACCACCCCGCCCGAAGGCTCCCCCGCACACGCGGGGATCGACCCATGGTCATCCAGGCACAGACCATGATGCAAAAGGCTCCCCCGCACACGCGGGGATCGACCCGACTGGCCACGCTCGCCGGCCCGGAGTCGCCGGGCTCCCCCGCACACGCGGGGATCGACCCTTTGCGGTAGGCGGCGACATCGGCGATGAAGAGGCTCCCCCGCACACGCGGGGATCGACCCGCGAATTTGATGAGTGTCCGGAAGGGCAGAATGGCTCCCCCGCACACGCGGGGATCGACCCCAAATACCCGACCCGGACACCTGGACAAATACGGCTCCCCCGCACACGCGGGGATCGACCTAAGACCGCGCGCCCCGTTGCTGCGACCCCCGTGGCTCCCCCGCACACGCGGGGATCGACCCCGTGCCAGTGTTCGGCCTGAGGGACGAAGGCCGGCTCCCCCGCACACGCGGGGATCGACCCTTGTACTCGGTGACGAACAGCCGGCGCCTTTTGGCTCCCCCGCACACGCGGGGATCGACCCCAATACGCTGTAGACCAAGGGTACGACGACTAGGCTCCCCCGCACACGCGGGGATCGACCCGCACAAGGCCCAAGAAGATTCCGCTAAGGCCGGGCTCCCCCGCACACGCGGGGATCGACCTGAGGCGTGCGGCTGGAGTGGGTCCGCCCTGGTGGCTCCCCCGCACACGCGGGGATCGACCCGATCAAGACCTTTGCGGATTGGATCGACGGCTGGCTCCCCCGCACACGCGGGGATCGACCTTGGCCCACGCGCCGGTTGAGCATCATCCGCTCGGCTCCCCCGCACACGCGGGGATCGACCCGCATCCGAGTCTGCCATCAAGCGCTTCGCCGAGGCTCCCCCGCACACGCGGGGATCGACCCGGCGTATAGTCGGCCGCCCGCAGATGCATCGCGGCTCCCCCGCACACGCGGGGATCGACCCGGTCGGAACACCCGGAACGCCCATTTTCGCTAGGCTCCCCCGCACACGCGGGGATCGACCCGCCATCACCCAAGCGCTGGCCGAGGTTGAACGGGCTCCCCCGCACACGCGGGGATCGACCCGCATCGAAGGCGTTGTTCGGCCGGTTCGGGGTGGCTCCCCCGCACACGCGGGGATCGACCCGACCTTCGCCGGCTGGAGATCGAAGGCTACTAGGCTCCCCCGCACACGCGGGGATCGACCTGTTCGTGCCGATCAATCCCCATGCGGGGCGGTGGCTCCCCCGCACACGCGGGGATCGACCCCACTTCATCTGTGCGTTCTCCGATAGGTTTCGGGCTCCCCCGCACACGCGGGGATCGACCCTCCTTGCGGGCATGGATGCAGGCGATTCCTGTGGCTCCCCCGCACACGCGGGGATCGACCCGCACAAGGGCAGACAATGCACGTCGGATCGGCGGCTCCCCCGCACACGCGGGGATCGACCTTTCGTTCAACACGGGGCGGTCTCCTGGGCGAGGGCTCCCCCGCACACGCGGGGATCGACCCAGGGGGGCGTCTATCAGTTCGAGGCCATGTCAGGCTCCCCCGCACACGCGGGGATCGACCGTGGGCTGCCCTCAAAGCCAGCACCTTGAGGCGGGCTCCCCCGCACACGCGGGGATCGACCCTGTTTGGTTGGTACGGCACTGCTGGAACTAATGGCTCCCCCGCACACGCGGGGATCGACCCTGGCGGCGGACTTGGTCGTAGTCCTCGCCGATGGCTCCCCCCGCACACGCGGGGATCGACCCCTGATCCCTATTGCTAATTTACTGGTGAGATGGGCTCCCCCGCACACGCGGGGATCGACCCTGTCGGTGTGTGCGATGGAGCAGTTGTTTGTCGGCTCCCCCGCACACGCGGGGATCGACCTGATGCTCTGGCCCAAGCGTACGCGCGGGCGCGGGCTCCCCCGCACACGCGGGGATCGACCCTGCCAGTTGGTCGGTGAAGCCTGCTTCATCCAGGCTCCCCCGCACACGCGGGGATCGACCCTTGTACTCGGTGACAAACAGCCGGCGCCGCTTGGCTCCCCCGCACACGCGGGGATCGACCCGGCTCGCCCATCGCCAGCCAGCCATCAGACCAGGCTCCCCCGCACACGCGGGGATCGACCCCCTCGCGCGGTGTTCTCGAAGTGCATCTTCTCGGCTCCCCCGCACACGCGGGGATCGACCCACCGACATGCGCGACATGCTCATCGCTTGGGAGGCTCCCCCGCACACGCGGGGATCGACCCATCGCGACCGCGATCGCTCCAAAAAAAAAGACGGCTCCCCCGCACACGCGGGGATCGACCCTCCGTCCGCTTCATCCTGTTGGTCAGCATCGCGGCTCCGCCGCACACGCGGGGATCGACCTGTCACCAAGAACCGCGCCGGAATGCACGCACTGGCTCCCCCGCACACGCGGGGATCGACCCTTGGCAACCGCATAAGCCGCGATGATGTCCCCGGCTCCCCCGCACACGCGGGGATCGACCCTGCGGACCATGGTCATCTCCGTTATCCCACTGGGCTCCCCCGCACACGCGGGGATCGACCTCCCACCGGCGCCAGTGCGTATAGAGGCTGATCGGCTCCCCCGCACACGCGGGGATCGACCTCCCGGATACCGCTGGGCACCAGCGAGATGTCTGGCTCCCCCGCACACACGGGGATCGACCCTTACTGCCCATCGCCTCACCCCTTCAGCAGCCGGCTCCCCCGCACACGCGGGGATCGACCCTCCGCCCCCACCGGCGCCTTATCGACAAACACGGCTCCCCCGCACACGCGGGGATCGACCCCTTAGCCGACGCCGCCCGCACCCGATAAACGTGGCTCCCCCGCACACGCGGGGATCGACCCTCATCGAGGGCGAGATCATCCCCGATCAGGACGGCTCCCCCGCACACGCGGGGATCGACCCACCTGGAATCAGTCGCCGCGTTCGAGCATGTGGGCTCCCCCGCACACGCGGGGATCGACCCGGCTCGCACGCCGGGTTCATCTTGTACCTGTCGGCTCCCCCGCACACGCGGGGATCGACCTGAAAGATAAGCGGTTTTTGCGTTACCTTTTTTGGCTCCCCCGCACACGCGGGGATCGACCCTGACGGTGGTGCTCGGCATCGGCAGCGGTGGTGGCTCCCCCGCACACGCGGGGATCGACCCCAATGGGGTCGCGTCAATTGACCCCAGATTGAGGCTCCCCCGCACACGCGGGGATCGACCTGGGTGTGCGGGCGGCACTTTGCCGCGGTCGATGGCTCCCCCGCACACGCGGGGATCGACCCAACCCCCGGTACGCATCCCCCGCCGCGTTCTGGGCTCCCCCGCACACGCGGGGATCGACCCGGATTCTCCGCCGCGCCCCCGCCCGCATCTGGGGCTCCCCCGCACACGCGGGGATCGACCCCAGCTCTTCCTGTGTCAGTGCCGCGCCCTCGGGGCTCCCCCGCACACGCGGGGATCGACCCGCGGACCCCTGATGATGCCCCAGCGCCGCCAGGGCTCCCCCGCACACGGAAATAGGGGTCAGACCCGAATGGCACTAAGTTAAGATGGAGCCCATAAATATCAGTTACTTACGCTTGCGCCAACGGCCAAAAGACTATTGTGTCTGGGTATCGCGCCCGGCT
>Ga0247841_10005101_pt1 | contig 21681 bp, 22 predicted proteins | sample LaCruzMarch2015__2_FD_192410 | JGI IMG/M metagenome (GOLD analysis project Ga0247841, IMG submission 192410) | Freshwater microbial communities from meromictic Lake La Cruz, Castile-La Mancha, Spain - LaCruzMarch2015_18m | ecosystem: Environmental > Aquatic > Freshwater > Lake | place: Spain... | reverse complement strand
TGGGGCCACCGTGGACCAACCAGAGTACCGATTCAAGATCGACGCCTACACGCCGGAGACCTTTCCGATGGCGCGTCTGGCTGCCTACATGGGGGACCTCGCCGTCTTGCTGGGCGAGCAGGAGCACGTTCACTTCGTCCGCCTGGAGCCCGGCAGCACCGTGCTGGTTCAGCGGATCGACCGGGAGTCGGCCCCCAGGGTCCGCGACCGCATCCGCGCCCTCAGGCCCAGCCAAGATCAGGGTGCAGACGACGCACTGCGCGCCTTCAAGGCGATCAATCGCCGCCTGGCGGAGGACAACGCGACCGGTCAGCTTTGCGGGGACGACGGCGCGCAGATCATTCGGTTCCCCGGCCGCGAGCAGCCCCAGCCCCTGACCTTCGGTGCCTTTCGTCAACCCGGTAACCTCGACGGTGTTCTGATCAGGCTCGGCGGTACGGGTGAGACCGTCCCCGTCCACCTGGAAGACGCGTGCGCCATCCATCATTGCTCCGCCACTCGCGAAATCGCCCGCCGGCTGGCGCCCCACATCTATGAAGCGCCGCTGCGGGTGCATGGGACCGGGCGTTGGGAGCGCGACGCGGAAGGGGCATGGCAGCTCAAGCGGTTTGACATCGCCGACTTTGAGACCCTTGACGATAGCCCGCTCGGCGTTGTCCTCGACCGACTGCGGCGGGTGCCGGGGAGCGATTGGCGAGCGGTCGACGATCCTTACGCCGAGTTGCACCGGCTTCGCCACGGGCCGGGCGAGGTTCACTGATGGTGGTACTGGACGCCACCACGCTGTTTTATCTGCTGGACCCAGATGCCAAGGCGCCGACTGATCCCCAAACCGGGCTGCCGGTATCCCACGTCAGGGAGCGGGTCAAATACCTCGTCAGCATGCTGGAAAAGAACCGGGACAAGGTCGTAATCCCCACGCCGGCCTTGAGCGAGTTGCTGGTCCGCGCGGGCACGGCAGGACCGGGGTATCTGGACATCTTGAACAAGAGCGCGGTTTTCAGGATTGCGGATTTCGATCAGCGCGCCGCGGTCGGGCCGCCGCCGCCATCCGCGAGGCCATCGACGCTGGGGGACAAGCGCAGCGGCTCCCCGAGTCCGTGGGCCAAGATCAAGTTTGACCGCCAGATCGTCGCCATCGCCAAGGTGGCGGGTGCGTCGACCATCTATTCCGACGACGACGACATTGCCCGTCTCTCAAGGAGCGCGGGGATTAGGGTCGTCCGCATCCAAGACCTGCCGCTATCGCCGGAAAGCTCGCAATTGGCGCTGTTCCTCGACGCGGCCGAAGGCACGGCCAACCCCGAGGACTGATCCGGTTCACTGCTGTTGATTTCGTAGGACTTCAAATCCGGTTGGGGCCGTCAGGCGGTCCTGCGTGAGTTCGACTCCCACGCCCGTCCCCCAATGACTTACGATTGAACTCGTTCAAGAGAAACTGACCCTTGGCCGTCAGTTGGTGATTGGTCCCAAGAGAAATCCCGGCCGGTCTCCTTGGAACGCAAGCTAGCGACCTCCTCATCGGTCAGCGGCTCGCACTCGTACTCCTGCAAGCGCTTGCGCCATCCCGCAAGAAAGTCGAGATACCCGGTCGGCTTGGGCCGTGCGTTGGTAAGGCGATTGAACTCCTGCTCGGACAGGATCACCGCCACCCGCTTGCCGCGACGGGTGATATGCACGGGTTCTCCGGCATCGGCCCGCTGCACCAGGCTTGGCAGCCGCGCCTTCGCGTTGACAATCGATGTATCGGACAATTGATGTGCTGAAAATTCACCCGGGCGTCGAAGCCCTAAACCCTAAAGTCGATCTCGGCTTGACATGCATGTCGCAGCTTACGGGGCGTCAGTCCTCAGCGTAAGTAAACGCCTGCGACGCATCTTCCATCTTCTTTAGCAATGCGCGTAGCGAAGTATCATTCTTGAGTCGCTTCACGAAGGTAGTGACGAGATCAGCACCCCGCAAATGTAAAGCGGCAATTGCCGCTTCCTTTACCACCGCCGCTGCATTGGAGTCAAATAATTGACATTCAGATATGGATGCCATTGTGCTCTTGACACCGTCATGATCTCCTGATAGCAAGGCAAGCAGATGACGCTGCAGTTGCTGTCTTTCTTGATCAATCAAGCGCGTTGGCTTCAGTAATGCCTCGCAAGTTTCTTGGATACTATCAAGATCTGGCGCTTTCAGGTTCTTCTTGATTAAAGACCCGGCATGATTAAGAATTGCCGAACGAAAAACAGTATCCTTACGAAGCTCGTCGGCGAGCGACTCAATCTCGGGCAACGGAATATTGCCACCGACCAGATCTACAACTCGCGAAACGACCGCATCGAGAAGCGCGTCCGTGCTGGATAGATGAACCTTGATGGCATCTGCCAACCGTTCTGTTACGATCACTCGCAGTATATCCTCGGCACTCCTCAATACCAAAGCCAGGGGCTCTGGCTGCGCGTGCTCACGCACATGCACAAGGAAATCTTGTGCCGTAATTTCCATAGTTTCAACGCCAGCAGCTTTCGCTGCTTCAACCCACGCTGACGGCACCCACATCTCGTCACTTGCAACCCTGGCCAGATAGTCTCGGGCAAGTTTCGCTGACGCCTCTTTATTATTTTGCTGGTCCTCCCAGTCAGGCGTAGCAATGCGGGAGTACAGGTTGCCCGAAAGCCAGCCGAGTTTGTTGGAATATTCCGTTCGTAACCGACCGCACCGTGCGCGAAGCAGCAATTCGTAGTGCTCGCGCTTGAGTGCAATGCTTATTCGCAGCATGATTACCGACGGCGTTGCAACGCCTGCATCGGCATCTGGATGAAGATAGAATAGCCCTCTGGCTTGATCGTTCTGATTCAGGATCTTCTGAAGACTTTGCTGCGCGGAGTACCGGCTTTCCTTTTTAAATACTAACGGCACGCCGACACCGCAACGCTCTTCGAGCATTCGCGGAAGCAGGGGCTCTAGCTCTCGAATCACAGCGAGTTGAATATGCTCGGCTTTACATCGTCCGCTGCGCCGAACCAAGTCACAGGTCTGCGTAAGAATCGCAAACAACAGATACCGTTCGTCGCAAAAAAAATTATGAACTTGCGAGAGCACAGAAAGCAACTCGTCAGTACGGCGGAGCAGATCGCCTTGACGTAAATGATCGCTAGGTTCAAAAGAGTCGTAAGTCCAGTGTGATGGCATTCCGAGCCCTCAGATCAAGAGGAAGTCTTACCTGACGAACGGGGTTGATCGCGAGGCGCATACTTTAGAGTAATAACTCCCTCAGTGGCGGTCGTCACCACCGTGCGAGCACTTGGCATGGCGAATGTTGTATTGACGGATCGCACAGCGCCAACGACCTTCGCTTTCATGTAAGGCGGAGGTGGAAACAGTTGCTCAGTAGCAGTTTCAGGTTTTCTTGCCATGAACTTAAGCCTCCGGTTGGAGTTGAATGCATTGGTAAAGAATGAGGGTCACTTGCTCTTCAATGTCTTGGACGTTGGCGCTCAGCCAGTCAATTTGCTGCTTACTATCTGAAGAGCGAAGCTCGAAATTGAGTAAAATTTCAAATGGCTCTCCATACTCTTCACTGATCGCGACAGTAATTCTCCCTCCCCGCCAATCAAGAGTTCGTGCAATAGATCGTCCGCTAATAACAAAATCACTCTCTGATAGGAGATTATCGAACCCAGTTTTTTTAGTAACGTCTTGAAGTGCCTCAGTTTCCAAGGGCGCTGACCACTTAACATTTATGCCAACAGCAGAAAGAGGGGTTTCTGGCAAGCTCCGCAAAGCATGCACACCAATTTCCATTGCTCTAGCCAAACTTGAATACGTAAATTCTTCTGGCTGAATTATCAGGCGATCATTGCGCGCCACGACAACTAATTTATCATACCTGACCTGAGGTGTTGCGATCATGTCGAGTGGTATCAAAACCTCGACGGGGATATCCTTTTCCAGGCAGAATAATCGGCGAGCGATACCAGCGGGCGTCAAAATCGCCTTATTCCAACGGCCGACAATGACCACGCTCCAATCTTTTGCAGTAACAGCCATATCGGTCGCCTTCACGGGTTGGTTGCCATAAAAGATTCAGACTGTAGCCGCTGTGCTTAGTTGAGCTACCTCAATAGGAATAGGCACAACGTACAATTCCAGCCCCTTCAAATTCGGAGTTTATACTGGACCAAGCCACGACAGCCCGATCATCCAGGCCGTGTAGGCCACCGCGCTGCATGGCGATCTTGATCTTAGCCGCGATGACGGCGACGGACAAGGCTATCTGCGAAAGCGTGTGGCTTTGCGGCAGACTCGAACACGTCACGGTTAGAGCCGAGTGTCCGCTAAGAGCGACACAAAGTCGATTTACGTCGGGTGATGACTGTCCCACACGACCAGATTGTTGCTCTTCGGTTTAGCTACGAGCGCAAAATGTAGCCGCCTCCGGTGCAAAGTACGGAATAGTAAAGCAATTTCAACGCTATAAAATTAATGTAAATAGGGACGTACCACGGTAGCGAAAAAATAGTGCGGTGACTCTGGTGCGAAAAAAGCCCACGCTGTGTGCCGCCGTCGTCGGGCGAGAGTTGCGGGGGCGCCGGGGTGTCGCGGGCGGTTTCGTTGGCCTCGCGGTAGTCCTCGTAGTAGGCGCGGGCGCTGTCGGCTTCCGCTGCGGCCTCCTGCTCGACCGCGGCCTGGCGGCGGAGCTTGTCCGCACGGAGTGCCAGGTAGCGGGTGATCAGGTCCCCGATCTCGTGGCTGGTGCAGGGAAAAGGCATGATTCGGCCGCTCGATCGTTGATCCGGTCGCCGAGGACCGCGAGACGCACCCGCAGGCCCCGCCCGGCCTGTCGGCACAGTACGTCGAACAGGTCGCGATCGGTGAACCAGGCGACCGCGACGACGATTTTCTGCGTCGCCGCGGTCAACCGTCGGGCGATCTCTTGGGGGATGTTCTCGAAATGGGCGGTCGTTTCCATGAGCTGTCCGTTGACTGCCTGACGCGTGCAGAGGTAAGCCCACACGGGGGCTTGGGATGATTGTTGCCTGGCCGCGCCGATGGGGCATCCTACCGAACCCTAAGGGCCAAGCCAACTGTCAGGTACGGGTATTAGTCCAGGCCGGACCGGCCCGAAGATGCAGCCCGGATACGCAGACAGCACAACTTCGCGATCAGCGACATAGGGCTAGCAAACGCAAAAAACTCAAGGCCAAGCTGAGGTATACTATAACGATTGCCAGGCGACTCCGCCGTAAGATTAAAGTGTCTCCTCAAGTGGAGGCAGCAAAGTCATCCGGGGCAGCGTCCGAAGGACGCAGAGTGAAACCGGCCCCTAGTGGCCAACCGACCCTATGCCTTAGACGTTAGGTCCTCCTGTTTACAGTCACACGTCCCCCGTCTCGTCTATCGGCGTGAGTGGTGACGAATGTGCCGTGGACCGTGTCATCGACGCCAATGCGGCCCAAGCTTTGGCATACTTTGATCAATTGAACGAGGTGCATCATGACGGCCACCAATGAAGCTATGCGCCATCTTTACAAGAAGATCAAAACGGTTGGCTATCCGCAGCGCTACGTCAATACCCTGCTGCCCGAATGGTGGGATGACGCGATAGCAGAAACCCCCAGTGGCCTACAGCAGGCCAGCCTGATACTCGGGCGCTTGTTCAGTGTCCAGCCGGAAACGCTATGGACGAAAGACGCTATTCCGGAGTTGGTCGTGCCCGATGGCTGTAAGTTCAAACAACGCGTTGATACAAAGACGCATGAGTTAGATGTTGCCTGTGCTTTGGCCCGATCCGCTGCTCGCTTGGTGTTGAGTGCATTCAAGCCGGAGCTTAAGCCGGGATTTTGTCCTGACGCGGGAGAGTTGCGGCAGTCTCTGTTATCTTCTGGTAGTCCATGGGTCGATTTCCAAAACCTCCTGAATTACTGCCTGGAATCGGGGATACCCGTGATCTTCCTGAAGCATCTTCCGAATAAAACCAAGAAAATGGCAGGGGTTTCATTCACATACGATGGACGTCCGGTTATTGTATTAACGCAAGTCAAGCCTCATGGTTACCTGCTTTTCGATCTGGCGCACGAGTTGGGTCATATCACACTCGGGCACACCAAGAATGGCGTCTGGGTTGTTGATGAGAAAATTGATTCTGATTCGGACGACGAAGAAGAGAGGGACGCCAACCGCTTTGCTCTGGAGTTGTTGACCGGAATCCCCGACTGCAAGATTGTTCCCGTCGGGCGGCAATTGTACCAGCAGCAACTCGTTAATGCTGCAATGCGTCTTGGGGAAGCAAAGAAAATTGATCCGTTGCATATTGTGCTGAATTACGGACACACCTCTCAGCAATGGGCTGTAGCCTCTCAAGCGGTCAAAACGATTGCCAATAATGAGCCGGCCGACCAGCACCTATTGGTCCGATCGCTGTTGGCCGCCCTGGATTTGGAAGCCATGTCTGAGGACGATCTGGGGGTCCTTAAGCGCCTGATGGGAGAGGATGGGGCTTGATCCTTCTTGCGGATAACGACATCATACTTAAGCTGGCCCAGTGTGACCTGGTGGGTGGCTTTTCAGAGCTATTGGGCGAACCTGCCGGTCAAGTTTACATAACCCCGACGGCCAGGTATCAACTACTGCCAAAAAAGATGGCTAAGGCGATAGATAAATGCGGCGATGAAGCAACGGTAAGGCGAGTCCGCGAAGTGATATTTGGCGAACCAGTTGGGGCCGTCAGACGGTCCTGAGTGGATGCGACTCACACGCCCTTCCGCCATCACCCTAAGATCCCGACCCCCATGAGCACGCCCCCCACCGACCCCATCCGTCTCACCCAACTGTCCCACGGGGGCGGCTGCGGCTGCAAGATCGCGCCCAAGGTCTTGCAGGAGGCCCTGGCCGGGCTGTCGATGGGCTTCCCCCACCCCGATCTCCTGGTCGGCAACGCCACGGCGGACGATGCCGCGGTGTTTCGGCTCCGCGACGATCTGGCCTTGGTGGCGACCACGGATTTCTTCATGCCTATCGTGGACGATGCCTACGACTTCGGCCGCATCGCCGCCGCCAACGCCATTTCCGATATCTATGCCATGGGGGCGACACCGGTGCTGGCGCTGGCCATCGTCGGGATGCCGATCAACACCCTGCCGATGGCCGAAGTGCGGCGGATCATGGCCGGGGGCGCGGCGATCTGTCATGAGGCCGGTATCCCCCTGGCCGGCGGCCACTCCATCGACGCGCCCGAGCCCATCTATGGCCTGGCGGTCATGGGGACCATCCATCCGGATCGGATCAAGCGCAACGCCGACGCCCGCCCCGGCGATGTGCTGATCCTGGGCAAACCGCTGGGGATCGGCATCCTGAGCGCCGCACTGAAAAAAGGCTTGCTGGATGAGGCCGGCTACCAGGCCCTGCTGGACACCACCACCCGACTCAACCGACCCGGCATCGCCTTTGCCGAATGGCCCGGCGTCCATGCGCTGACCGACGTGACCGGCTTCGGCCTGCTCGGGCACCTGCTCGAGGTCTGCCGGGCCTCGGGGGTTGGCGCCCGCGTCGAGGTCGCCGCCGTGCCGGTGCTCCCCGCCGCCCTAGACCTGGCGCGCGCCGGGCATGGTCCCGGCGCCATTGAGCGGAACTGGGCGAGCTATGGAGCTGAGGTGGTCATGGACCCGGCCCTGCCCGTCTGGGTCCAACGCCTGCTTTGCGACGCCCAGACCAGCGGCGGCCTGCTGGTGGCCTGCGCGCCGGACACGGCCGAAGCGGTGTTGGAGCGCTTCCGTGCAGACGGATTCGCGCAAGCAGCGGTGATCGGCGAGTTGTTCACGGGACCGGCCGCGGTGTCTTGTCGTTAGGGACGCGGCAGCCGCTGGCCAATCGGCCCACTTTCGATCTCTGTCGGTCATCGCTTCGGGCGCCCCGCGATCCGGAGTAGGGGCGGGTTTGGAACCCGCCCCTAGCAGCCTGTCGGACTTTAGGCGATTTCCGAATAAGACGCTATCAAGAAGCAAGCACCTCCGTAGGAGCCCGCTTGCGGGCGACGTGACCTGCCGGAATCGCGTCATTGTGCCCCCACCCGTCGCCCGCAAGCGGGCTCCTACGGGTTGGATTTTTCGCCTAAATTACATTAAGTTAGAGGCTCATGGGGCCAACTGTGTGGTTGGCAACGCTTGGCCAGCACAGGTGGTTGATTCATCTTGGGGGCCTTCCTGGCACATGAGGGTGCCACACAATTCGCCCCATGAGCGGAAATCCTTTGTGTCCTTTGTGTCTTTGTGGTGCAACTGCTCTTTCTAGGATAACAGCCATCAGGAGACGTCCAATTCCGTCGTCCGCAGATGTCGGCTTCCATGCCAGAACTCCACCACGGACAGCAACCGCTCGCGGGCAAAGGGTTTGGTGATGAAATCGTCCATACCCGCCGCGCGGCAGCGGTCTTCTTCTTCCGTGAGCGCATGGGCCGTCATGGCAATGATCGGCAACCCCCGCACCGACCCGGTCAGGGACCGGATCCGGCGCGTGGCCTCGATCCCGTCCATCACCGGCATGGAGACGTCCATCAGCACGCTCCCGAGCGGCTCGCGGCACACCGCCTCCAGAGCCTCGACCCCGTTGTCGGCGGTGCGTACCGCATAGCCGGCCTTGGTCAAGGCCGCCGCGGCGACCATCCGGTTGGTTTTCACGTCATCCACCAACAGGATGGGCAAGTCCCGACGGGCCGTCCCGGCCGGTAACCGACAGGCGGGCGCGTGCGTCGCCGCGACGGGCACGACCGCCTGCCGCGCAACCGGAAGCGCCAGCTCGAAGGAAAACCGGCTGCCTTGCCCAGGCGCGCTGTCGATCACGATCTGCCCGCCCAGCAGGTTGACGATGCGCTGGGAAATGGCGAGCCCCAGTCCGGTGCCGCCCGAATGCTTCGCAGCCCCATCGTGGATCTGGCTGAACTCATCGAACAGCCGCGCCTGGCGGTCTTTGGGGATGCCTGTTCCCGTATCCTGCACCTCGAAGCGCAACCGTTCGCAGGACTCGCCGGGGCACAGAGTCTGCACCCCAAGACTCACCTGCCCGGAGTCAGTAAACTTCACCGCGTTACCGAGCAGATTGATCAACACCTGGCGCAGCCGCAAGGGATCGACCTGCACGACGGCGGGGAGATCGGCGGCCAAGGCGATGCGCAGATCCAATCCCTTGGCCCGCGCGAGCGGACGCACGGTGGCGGCCGCCCGTTCGACCAGCTCCGCCAACGCCGTCGGCTCCGCAAACAGCGTCATCTCGCCCGCCTCGATCTTTGACAGATCCAGAACATTGTTGATCAACTCCAGCAGGGCATGTCCAGCCTCGTTCGCCATGACGAGGTGCTCGCGTTGCTCCGTTGACAGCACCCAGTCGCGCGTCATGTCCAGCGTGCCGAGCACGGCATTCAGCGGCGTGCGCAGTTCGTGACTCATGTGGGCGAGAAAGCGGGACTTGGCCGCATTGGCCGCATCAGCCGCCGCGGACGCCGCCTGTGCCTCGGCCGCCGCGCGCTCGGCACCGGCGCGGGCCTCCTCCAAGGCGTCATAACTGCGCTGCAGCCGCTCGGCCATCTGATTGAAGGCGCGCGCCGTGTCGGCCAGCTCGTCGCGCCCTTCGACCGGGATGCGGTGACTCAGCCCCCCGTCCGCGACCCCCGTGGCAGCGAGTTCCTGCGCCGCACGCTTGAGCATGCACAGCGAGCGTGTGAGGTAACTGCCGAGCAGCAGTGAAAACAGGGCGACCAGCGCGATCTCCAGCAGCGCGACGCCGAGCAGGCGCCGCCGCGCCTGATCGACGAGCTGCACCTGCGCGGCGGTGGACAAGCCGATTTCAATCAGACCGAACCCGGTCCCGGCCTCGCGGATCTCCGCGCGCGCGTGCAGCACACCGCCGGCCACCGCGACCCCCTGGCGGCCGTCGGCCGCGGCGTCGGCCACCGCCGCCTCACCACGGCTGACCAGCCGTCGGCCGTGACCGTTGACCCGCAGATAGGCCACGTCCGGGTTGCGCATCACCGCTTCGGCAAAAGTCTCGAGTGAGGCCAGGTCGTCAGAGAGCACCGCGTCCTTGGCCAGGATGGCGAACAAGTCGACCGTCGAACGCGCCCGCTCCGCGATGGCGTCGGCCTTGGTGGACGCCAGATAATCGAGACTCAGCCACACCAGCACGGCCAGGAGCACGATCTCGATCAAGGCGATGCCGAGCACGGTCTTGAACCGCAGCGACAGCCGCCCGTGCGGGGACCAAGGCGTCATGGCGGCGCGCCGGACGAGGGTAAAGCAAGGATTTCGATGCCGAGCGCGCGCACATCATCCCAGTCGCCGTCAGCGGCGGGATCGATGCCCTGAAACTCGATGGCCGCAAGCAGCGCCTGACCCGCCGGCGCGTCCGCCAGCGCCGTCATCGCCTCGCGAATCCGATCGACCAGCCGCGGGTCGACCCGCGGATGGGCAGCAATGGCATGTGGTGTGAACGCCTGGGTCCGCCACAGCACCCGGAGCTGCTCGCGGGTCTCGGGCGCCGTATTCTCAAAGGTCCGCTCGATGCCGCCGCCGGCCGGATAGAGCCCCTTGGCGACCGCCAGATAAACCGACTCGTGAGATCGGACATAGTGCGGCCGGACGGTGATACCGGCCTGACGGAGCGCCGCCTGGGGAAGAATGGACGCCGCAAAGGCCGCGGGCGCGGGAAAGGCGACGGGCTGGCCGGCGAGTGCCGCGATGTCGGTGATCGGCGCGTCCTTGCGGACCACCAGAATGCCGCGGATACCAGGGCCGCGCTCCCGAGCGAAGGCCTGATAGCCGGGTGCCGCATGATAGACCGTGTAGTGATAGGGGTTCATATAGGCCAGATCATACTGTCCCTCTGCCAAGCGCGCCTCGAAGGCCGGGATATCCGGCGCCGTGCGGAATTCAATGCGTACACCCGCCGCTTGGCCGACCGCGTTCAGGAGCGGCACCCAACGCTGCACCAGCAGACTGGTCGCCTGCTGGGGGACGACCCCGAAGGTCAACACCGGCACCGCATCGACGGCCGGGGCGATCGGCTGATCCGCGGTCGCATTGGCGGCGACCAGCAGGCAGCCGAGACAGGCGAGGATTCGCAGGAATTTCGAATACATGGCGTTCGCTCTGAGTAAGTATGGGCACTTCTGCGCGCTAGAATAGGCAAAGATTGCGCCATCACTGATCAAACTTGCAGGTCAACGCGTTAGCTGCCTTCGGCGCTTGCGCCGACCCGTGCATCCCGAGAATGCCGCCGATTCTGCAAAGCGATCCTAAACCGCGCCACCTCCAGCAATCGTCGCGTCTGCCGGGGCCGATCCCATCCAAAAACATCGCATACCGCGCTGGGCGCGGTTTAGTGCAGATAGACCATCACCCGACTGGAGCGCCCTCGCCCATCCACCACGGCAATGGCCGTGAAACCGGGACCAGCGGGCCGCCACCAGAGGAGACGGGCGAAGGGCTCCCGACCGATCGGTCGACCGTCGGCGAACCAGGTGAAGGGCGGCTGTCCGCCGCGGACCTTGAGCGCCAACCCGCCGCCCTCCCCCGCGCCCGTGTCGGAGCCGATCTCCAGTCGCGCCCCGTCCGGCGGAAAGGCGATCTCCGGACCCGTCGCGACAGCCCCCCCGCCCGCTCCCCGCACCCGCGCCTGACGCAGCGTCGGGGGCAGCGCCTGGGTCGCCGCGAGCAAGACGCCGGCCGGCGCCGGCGGCAGCGGCACCCGCGGACCCAGTCGCGCAAAACAGTCGAGCAGGATCGGCACCGCCGCGTCCACCCCCTTGAGCCCCGGAACCGGCGCACCGTCCGGACGGCCGACCCAGACCCCCACCACATGACGCCCGTCGTAACCGAGCGCCCAGGCGTCGCGGTAACCGTAGGAGGTTCCGGTCTTGAACGCGACCCCCGCCGGGGCCGTACCGACGGGACCGGAAACCTCCTGCAGGATGGACGTCAGATACCAGGCGGCACGCGGGTCCAGGACGCGCGGGCGGCCCGCGATCGGCGCAGGGTCTGGATTGGCCGCCGCACCGTCGCGTGAATCCGTCAGGTCCAGCGACTCGCCACCGCGGGCGATGGCACCATAGATCCGCACCAGGTCGACCAAGCTCAGGCCCAGCCCACCCAACCCGATGGCCAGTCCGGGCGGCGCGGCGTCCGCCAGCACCGGAGCGGCCCCGGCGCGACGCATCCGCGCGATCAGGCGCGCCGGACCCACCGCATCCAACAACTGCACGGCCGGGACATTCAGCGACAGGGCCAACGCCCGGCGCACCGTCACCGTCCCCTGGAAGGCACGATCGAAATTGCCCGGCACATAGCCCGCGAAGGCGGTCGGCCGATCCTCGATCAAACTCTCCGGATGGGCGATGCCGGACTCGAAGGCCAAACCGTAGATCAGCGGCTTGAGCGTAGAACCGGGCGAGCGCAAGGCGCGCGTCATATCCACATGACCCTGGCGGTCGCCGGCAAAGAGCCCGGCGGACCCGACCTCGGCCAGCACCTGACCGGAACCGTGATCGGCCACGAGCAGGGCGACCGAGACCCGTGGATCGATCGCCGTCGCCCGCTCCGCCGCCAGGGACTCGAGCCCCCCTTGCAACCGCGCGTCCAGGGTCACCCGATGCACGCCGCGCCCCGGCGCGGACCGAACCAACCGGGTGCCTAGGTGCGGGGCCAGCAGCGGAAACGGCCGGCGGCCGGTGGGGACGGGCTCGCGGCGCGCCGCGGTCGCGGTCTCCGCATCGATCAGACCCAGCGCGAGCGCGCGCGCCAGCACCCGGTCGCGCGCCCGCCGGGCCGCCGCCGGATCCCGGTCGGGACGACGCGCCTCCGGGGCCTGCGGCAAAGCGACCAGCAAAGCCGCCTCCGCCGCGCTCAGACGCTTCGGCTCCTTGCCGAGCCAGGCAAGCGACCCGGCACGCAGCCCCTCCAGATTGCCGCCGTAAGGCGCGACCGTCAGATAGGCCGTGAGAATCTGCGCCTTCTCCGCCGTCCGCTCCAAGGCCAGCGCGCCCAGCGCCTGGCGCACCTTGCCGCCCAGCGCGCGCGTGCGCCCGCCGTCCAGCAGCCGGGTCAATTGCATACTCAAGGTCGAGCCGCCGGAGACGATCCGACCCTGCGTCACGAGTTGCGTCGCGGCCCGCGCCAGGGCCAGCGGGTCCACCCCCGCGTGCCGATAGAAACGCCGGTCTTCCACGGCCAGCAAGAGCGCGAGAAAGCGCGGGTCAACATCATCGAGATCCAGCGGCAAGCGCCAGCGCCCACCATCCACTGTAAAGGCGCGCAACAGCCGGTCCTCCCGATCCAGCACCACACTGGAGGTCCGCACGTGCCAATCCGGCGCTGGTGTGGCGGCCACCCAGGCCCGCAAGATCAGCCAGCCGATCAGAACACAGAGGGCCGCGATCACAAGCAAAGCGACGAGCCAGAGAACGCGTGGGCGTGGGTGGATCACTGGATTTCAACACCTTGGCGGCGGCCACTGCACAACGTAAGAGGCTGAACGCGTTTGATCATCGGTGAACCAAGACGTTCTGATCTTCACGGTCGGCAAGCACGCTGGATACCGGAGATCTTACGCCATCCAGGAATCCCAAACGCGGGCTTCAAAATTCCGCCTAAGACGCTTATACTGAGCAGTCTCGCGCCCTTAGCTCAGTCGGTAGAGCATCTGACTTTTAATCAGGTGGTCGCGCGTTCGAGTCGCGCAGGGCGCACCATATTTTCAATGACTTAAGGCGCCATCATGGCGCCTTTTTTTTCTGGCGTGCCGCCCAATGTGCGGAACGCTTCTTGCCTGCCACCTGTCGGCGGACGCCAAACTCCTCCTCCGGCGGATAACGGAAGATGGCATAGGGCATGTCCTGGTAGGCGCTGAGCTGCTGCCGCGGGTCCGGTTGCTTCAGTACCGGCTCGAGCTGCCGGGTGAGACGCTCTATCCAATCGGGCATCAGCACATCTCCTTCACGTAATCGGCCGCGGATGCCGACGGCAGCTTGAGTTGGGCGAGGCTGCCGGCGACCTCGTAGTGCAGCTTGCGGAACTGGTGCAGGCGCAGCAGCTCGCGCTCCACGTCGGCGGTGTCCATCAGGTACAGGCGCCAGTCCTCGGCGTCGATGACGCGCCGGGCGTTCGCCTCGCGGTCCGTCATGGCGTGCAGCAGGTACATGAAGCTCTGTTCCGGTAGGTGGTAGGAGGCAAACTCCCGTGACTGGATGCCCGTGAGGAGCCCGAAGTCGACGGCGAGCCGCAAGAGGCCTGACGCAACGCGCTTGGTCGTGGCCTCGCTCCAGTTGCCGGGTTCGGAGTTCGGGGTTCAGTTTGAGGTTCATGGTGCAGCAGACCGAACTCCAAACTCCGAACTCCCCACTCCGAACGCTGAGTCAGCGCGTGCAGATACGGGCGTACGTTCTCGGATCGCAAGCGGTAGGCACCGGCGCTGAACTGGGGGTAGCGCCAACTGACGAGGAAATCCCGAACGAGCCATTCTTCGCGGGTCAGGTGATAGAGGAGCAGCGGTTTCCAGACCTCCCGGTCGCACCCCGATTCGGCCATCAGGTCGCAGGAAAGGCAGGCTATCTCGGCCAATAGGCCAGTAGCCTGCTATCGAGCATGAAACCTTACCACTGCATCCTTAGGCGATTTCCGTGAATAGGTATCCCGACTGCGCATGCGCAGAAAGCCTGTTGGGTTGTAGGGGCGAATGAATTCGCCCCTACTACACGGCGGTAGATCCTTTCCCGGAAATCACCTTAGTCCAGCAATCGCGTTGTTATGTGATGCTCAGCAGACAACAGTCGGTCACGATCGGCAGAACCCGTCTAGCATTTTTCCGAGATTCGAGTGGAACAGCCGGGCGCCGAGTTGGTCGAAGGCCGACGGGCTCTCCCCCGGTCAACAGGGGGCGAGCGTACGCCTTCTTGATGGTGCGGTTGAACCGGGTCCGGCAATCGTATTCCGACGCCGCGTAGGCCAGTCCCGCCCGCTGAATCTGTAACCGCATCGCGATGAAGGGCACAAAGTTGCGTAACCGGGCGACGAACCCCTGCAAGTCCAGGTAATCCCCAAGGCTAAACACGCCATGAGAATTACGTATTTCGCACTGGACGCGGTTTTAGCGCCTACCAATCATACCCGTTGTCCTGATACTGGTTGTTCCGGTATCGGGTGTCTTGATACCTGTTGTTCTGGTTTGTTTGATACCGGTAGTTCTGATTGTTCTGCTGAGTTTTCTGGTTTTGATCGTAGATCAGGCCGCCGATGGCACCGGCGCCGGCACCAATCAGGGCGCCCTTGCCCGCGTTGCCGCTCAGCGAGCCGATCGCGGCCCCGCTGGCCGCACCGAGGACGGCCGAACTGCCGGTCCGCGAGGTGGTCGTCGTGCCGCAGCCGGACAGCATGGCCAGGGTGATCACGAGTACAGAGGCAGTGGTGAGTTTCATCGAGTGTTCTCCAGGGTTGACGATACTACAAGCCCCGCGTCGCGGTGGCTTACAAACTGTCGATCAATTGTTTCCCACTGTGAACGCCAACATTGGCCAACAATCGGGAAGCCATAAATAGACAGTTTCTAACCGTCTCCGTTCTAATCGTAGGCGGCAACGGTCGGCGCGTGAACGGCACCACGCATGGGCGCATTCTGCGCGGCGCGTGACGCCAATTGCCGTACGGCTGCGCAACCCTCGCATCAGGCTCTTGTTGATACTTTGATAACGGCCCTTGACTTGTTCAACGGCATGCTGCTATGGCATTGCGCTATGACCAGGGTGATCATAGCCCGCGCGTGGCAGGAGGCTTCACATCGCTATGGGGCATAGACTACCCATTTCGTGAAGGCCCTTCGGTGCGCCAACGCACAATGCGAAGGAAAGGCGGTGTCGGTGCGGACGCGGCGCATCCGCGACGGCAAGCCTACGGAGGTTGCCGTGACCAAGGTGCTTCCCGGCGACCTCGTGGCGCTCGCGGCCGGCGACCTGATCCCGCCCGATAAACCAGGTCCTGAGACCCAAGACCTGTTCGTCAAGCAGGCGTTGCTGACCGGCGAACCCTATCCGACCGACATGATCCTGCTGGATCAGGACCTGCACGGTCTCGCTGACGGCGCACTGGAAGGCCGCCGCACCTTCGACAATATCACTAGGCTTGTCTGTCGGCGCCGGGCCGGCCTTGGTCGTGGTTTCCGGCCAGCCGTGGCACTGACAGACTGGAGTCCAAGGCTTCAGCCTTGGATCGGCGGGCCAAGGCTGAAGCCTTGGACTCCAAATGAGCTGGCCGGAACGATGATCAAGGCCGCCGGGCCCTTGGGTTGCCTGCCGCCGCGCCCTCATAGAAGGTGTTGATCAGATGATCGAGGCTGACTGTCCAGCCCGAACAGGTCGCTGCATGATTTGCTGTTTCTCGACAGCCGGAGGAATCCATTGCCTCGGATATTATGGATTACAGAGCTTGCGAATGGTGTCGGCCATCGCCTGATTGACATCAAAATGTCTCTCCAGGAACGCGAGAATCGCTTGCGCAGACTCACAACTGTGGTCATAGCCTTGAATGAAAAACGGGAGTTCTTTTGCTACACCGGGGAACCGCTGCTCAAAGCGCCGTTCATTGGCGAATGCATCCTTGGGCACCCGTATCTCTTGCTCCATGACGGCGGATAATTCCAAGACCCGGTCCACCGCATACTGTTGAATAAAACGACTCGCCGACAACTTTTCGCCGCGCCGGAATCGCCCCAGACCAACCAGCAGGTTGGTCAATGCCTCGCCGACCAACCACTCCGTCGCGCTCTGACAGACGGCCGGAAGGGGGACAACAGGTTCGCCGATATCCTTATTCAGACCGGGCACCTTCCAGACGATTCGTCCACGGGAAAACGGAATGGCGCCCAATTCGGCAAGCTCAAACACCGCGAACTCGCAAAAAATACCATCTTGAAATAGCACCTTAAAGCCATCCGGCGTATTCCGGAACTGATAGGCGAGCGGACACAGGCAACTCAACCAATCGAGATTGCCGAGATAACGCCCCTTGTGACCCTGCTCCACAATCGCGAAAAAATCCAGATCCGACCAAGCATCCAGTCGTTCCCGTTCAATGCCGACGGAGCCCAGACCGATAAGCGCAAGGGCATGACTTGATCGTTCGAGCGACGCACCGATCTCATCCAAGCGGGTGAGCAATCTATTGGTCATGTTCGTTTATTCCATCGGCTGTCGGATGATCGCTCGCCATTTCGATAGGTCAGCCTTGCGGGCGTTGATCAAGGCGACGAATTGGAGCGGCATTGAGTAACCTAACCACGAAATCGGTCAGCCAAGTGGGGGCCGAAAGCGCACCTGATGTTGATCGAGTATCGCCAAGTGGCCTGCTGTAGCGAAAACCAGCGCGTCCATCGCCAGAAACCGACCGAGCAGCATGACAATCTGTTGTGCGTTCCAATCGTCCGGGACGCGCAGGACGATAAACCCCGGGACGGTCTGAGGTGGGTAGCGCCGCACATCGGCAAAGTCGAGGTCACGCGTGATCAACACGGCCCCGTCCACGCATGCGCGAGCAGCAATTTCGCCGTCCGGCGCATCGCCTAAACCAGTATCCTTCACATGCTCAGCCTCATGACCATCCTGCACGAGCAGGGCTAGAGCCGACCTTGGCATGTTGGCATCGAGCAGGAATCTCATGCCGCGCCACGCAGCAGGTGGAAGGATTCTTCGTTAACCAACGCGTTTGCAAAAGCGAGCGCCGCGCGAATATCCTCCTGGGTCAGGTCGTACTCGCGCTGGACCTCCTCGAAACCCATGCCCCCAGCGAGGCTCCCAACGACGATGGACACAGGCACCCGTGTACCCCGGACGACGGGCCTACCGTGGCAGATGGTCGGATCGATCAGTATTCGGTCGATAGTTGTCATAGCTTTGACCTCCGACAGCGACGATGGTTTACCAAAGTCTAGCCTTGCAGCAAAAGGCAACCGCAATTAGACTGCTCGATGGCCGAGTGCGCTCTTGGACCACTCGTTAGCCCGCACGTTTCGGTTTCTAGCGACCATATGTCCAAAGAACCATATCTACTCTGCGAGGTGTCCAGGCTGATGTGCCGAAGATGTTACAATTCTCGTTCGCCTTGCGCGTGAGAATGCTGATCAGCAACTCGCCATCACAAACAGTAAGATTTTCTTCCTTCATCTTTATCAATTGGTCCTTCTCCGGTAGGTTCTCCACAAGACGAAGCCCCTTGACCACGAACTGATCCACCGTCGCATACAGTTGCGGATACATCCTGCATATTTGCGTCCTTGCGACGCCTGACGACGGTGCGGACTGCTGACATACGCCTATGTTCGGCGTACTCGGCGACTCTCCTAGTGACGGTGCTAGATAGACGCTGCCTAGCATTCACCCCTCGAATATCTATTCGACCACAGATTACCGCCTTATAGCCGGACTCGATCCCATCCGCCTGGAGCCTAGACCATGAGAAAATCTAAGTCAACCGATCTTGTGGCCGGAGCGATCATCGAAGCCCCAACGCGGTCAACCGCTCGATCGCGATTGGGCAACATGCGGCGCACGCCGCTGCGCGATTGCGCCCTACAGCAAGACCCGCTCGATTCCGCCGGCCTGCACCTGCTTGATGAATGCGGCCTGCCAGCCCTCACCGAGCAGCCGGCGGGCCAATTCGACGACGATGTAGTCCGTGGTGAGTCCGGTGTCGTCCGCGTACTTGGCGAGCCCCTGCTGACAGGCCGGACAGGCGGTGAGCAGTTTGACCTCGCCGTTGGTCACACGGTCGGTTCCGGTCAGGCCGCGGATGGCGGATACCAATTCCTCCTGTTTACGGAAGCGCACCTGATTGGCGATGTCGGGCCGGGCGGTGCCCAGGGTGCCGGCCTCGCCGCAGCAGCGCTCGGAGAGCCGCACGTCCTGGCCCATCAGGCTTGCCGCCACCTTGACCGGAGCATAAGTCTTCATGGGCGTGTGACAGGGGTCGTGATAAAGGTATTGGACTCCGGGAACGCCATCGAGGCTGACGCCTTTTTCCATCAGCCATTCATGAATGTCGAGCAATCGGCAGCCGGGGAAGATTTGCCCGAACTCGTATTGCAGGAGTTGATCCATACAGGTGCCGCAGGAGACCAGGACGGTGCGGATATCCAGATAGTTGAGTGTATTGGCGACGCGATGGAAGAGTACGCGGTTTTCCATGGTGAGCTGCCGGCCGCGCGCCTCCAGGCCCGCGGCGCGTTGCGGATAGCCGCAGCACAGATAGCCGGGGGGCAGGACGATCTGGGCGCCCTGGCGGTAGAGCATGGCGAGTACGGCCAGCCCGACATCCGAGAACAGGCGTTCCGACCCACAGCCGGGAAAGTAGAAGACCGCCTCGGCCTCGTCCGCGCTCTGTTGCGGGTCGCGCAGGATGGGCACCTGGGTGCGGTCCTCCAGGTCCAGCACCTGGCGGAAGCCGCGCTTGGGCAGTTGCACCCGAATCGGACGGCTCACCAGGTCGAGCACTTGGCCGGCGATGGCGGGCCGGCCGGTGGTGGCCCTGGGGTGCGCGGTGCGCCCGTGAGTGAGACCCAGGGTGCGCGCCGCCCCGTGCGCCAGATTGAGCGCGGCGAACCCCCACTGTGCCAGACCCTTGCGCAGAAAGCGGATAGTGCGTGGGTGCGTGGTGTTGAGGAACTGCATGGCCGCCCAGGCCCCGGGGTTGAAACGCTTCTGACCGCGGCTGACCAGGATTCGGCGCATGCGCATGGTGACATCGCCGAAGTCGATCGACACCGGACAGGGGGTCAGGCACTTGTGGCAGACGGTGCAGTGATCGGCCACATCATTCATCTCGTCGATGTGACGCAGCGACAACCCGCGCCGGGTCTGGTCTTCGTAAAGAAAGGCTTCGATGATGAGCCCGGTGCCTAGGATCTTATTGCGCGGCGAATAGAGCAGGTTGGCGCGCGGGACATGGGTCATGCATTTGGGCTTGCATTTGCCGCAGCGCAGACAATGCTTGACGTCATCATTGAGTGCGCCGAGCTCGCTCTCCTCCAGGATGATCGCCTCCTGCTGCACCAAGCGCAGTGAGGGCGTATAGGCACCGGCGAGTCCGGACCCCGGCATCAGCTTGCCGGGGTTGAACCGGCCGCGCGGGTCCACCCGTTCCTTGTAGGTGACGAAGGCGGCGAGTTTCGCCGGCTCCAGGTAGCGCAGCTTGGTGATGCCGATCCCGTGCTCCCCGGAAATGACCCCGCCCAGCGCGCCGGCCAGCGCCATGATCCGGTCGACCAAGCGATCGGCCTCCTGCAGCATCGCGTAATCGGCTGAATGGACGGGGATGTTGGTATGGACATTGCCATCCCCGGCGTGCATGTGCAGGGCGATGAAGAGCCGGGAGTCGCGCACCCGGCGGTGAATGGCGGCGAGCCGTTCGCGCACGCCGGTCAGGTCCTGCCCGGCGAAGATCTCGGCGAGCCGGGCGCCGACCTCCTCCCGATAGGACTGACGCAGGTCGCGCCGCAGCATCAGATCCAGCAGCAGATCGTCCGGCCGCAGCCGGGACTGCGCCGCCGCATCAAGAATTGACAGGTGCGCGCTCGCCGGCGCATCGAGGTTGGCCAGCACCGTCTGCCAGCGGGTGCGGGCGCCGGTCACCACGGCGCGGGCAGCATCGCGCTTGGCGCTGAGGATGGCCGCCTCCTCGGCCGAGTCGTCGTAGTCACCCGCGGGACGTGCCTCCGGGAGCCCCTGGGACAGATACTCAAGGACAGCGGCCATGATCGCGTCCTTGTTCCTGATCGACTGCTCGATGTTCATCCGTTCGATGCCGCGACTGTAGTCCGCCAGCCGCGGCAAGGGGATCACCACGTCCTCATTGATTTTGAAGGCGTTGGTGTGACGGGAGATGGCGGCGGTGCGGGCGCGGTCCAGCCAGAAGCGCTTGCGCGCTTCGGCGCTGACGGCGATAGCACCCTCGGCATCGCGCGCCCGCGCCAGCGCGACGACACGCTCGGCAGCGGCGGCGACGGCTGCCTCGTCGTCACTCACCAGGTCGGCGATCAGGACCATCTTCGGCAGTTCCCGCCGATTGGCCTTGGTGGTGTAGCCCACCGCCCGGACGTAGCGCTCGTCCAGGTGCTCCAGACCCGCCACCTGCACCTCCGCCAAGGCATCGACCGCGTCTTTGATTTCGCAGATGGCCGGCACCGCCAGTTCCAGGTCGGTCCCGAAGAACTCCAGACAGACGGTGCGCACATGGTCCGGCATCCGGTGCAGGACGAAGCGGGCGGAGGTGATGAGGCCGTCGCAGCCCTCCTTCTGGACACCGGGGAGGCCGCTCAGGAACTTGTCGGTCACGTCCTTGCCCAGCCCGACCGTGCGCAGGGCGCTGCCGGGCATGGTCAGGATTTCGGGCTCGCCCTGCGGCGTGATGCCGTCCGGGGCGAAGCGCGAGAGGCGGAAGCGCACAAGCGGCTGCTCGTGTATCTTGCCCAGATTGTGGTCCAGGCGCTCGATCAGCAGCCAGTCCGCGTCCGGGGTGACCATGCGCCAGGACGCCAGGTTATCCAGGGCCGTGCCCCAGAGCACCGCCTTCTTGCCCCCGGCATTCATCGCCACGTTGCCGCCGATGCAGGAGGCATCCTGCGAGGTCGGGTCCACCGCGAAGGCGAGCCCGTTGGCGTCCGCCA
>Ga0247841_10005100_pt1 | contig 21685 bp, 30 predicted proteins | sample LaCruzMarch2015__2_FD_192410 | JGI IMG/M metagenome (GOLD analysis project Ga0247841, IMG submission 192410) | Freshwater microbial communities from meromictic Lake La Cruz, Castile-La Mancha, Spain - LaCruzMarch2015_18m | ecosystem: Environmental > Aquatic > Freshwater > Lake | place: Spain... | reverse complement strand
AGACCCCAATATATTGAGTTCTGACTTTAAATCGGTTTTCAGGTTTAACATTGGACGAATTGTTTTGATTTTATTGAACTCACCAGAAGTAATAACATCAGCAATAACATCATTGATATTAATAATGTTTTCTGTGTTAATGCTTCTTCTGGCTGTTACAATTAAATCATCAACAATACATGCTGCTCTAAAACTGGCATCCAGAATATTCTTGACATCTGTTGCAATAATGTCTGGGTTGGTTGCCTTCAACAGTAGCAATTGTGCATATCCTGTAATGACAGATAGAACGTTATTGAGATCATGAGCAACACCACCAGCCATGATTCCAAGTGCCTCCATCTTTTCAAGTCTGATAACATTTTCCTCTAAACGTTTTTGTTCAGTTACATCGGTAAATAGATTTAGTGTTGCAGGTATGTTGTTCCATAGTATTCTCTTTGCTGATAATTGTAATGTTCTTATTTCACCATTTTTATTAATTATTCTGAATGTATAGTTATCTGAAATTATGTCACCTGATGTTCTCATGTCATAGCGTCTTTTGACCATATTGACATCATCAGGGTGAATAAAATCTGCAAACGGTTTACCAATTAATTCATCATGTGAATATCCTGTTAATTCTTCCATTTTAGGATTAATGTACGCAAAGACACCTTCTTGCGCTATCATTATGCCTTCATTGGCCTTTTCTATTAATGTTCGATATTTTTCTTCACTCTCTTTTAGCTTATATTCAGATTGTTTTAAATCAGTGACATCTGTTAAAAAGACATACGCTGCAGGTTTTCCTGTGCCGTTCCAGACCTTGACAATCAGTCCATTCCTTCTTACCCATTTACATGTTCCATCCTTATGAACAAGTCTGAAGGTGTGTTCTGGTATCACTTCACCCGCCATACCCTTGATATAGTTTTCTGTGACAAGTATTTTATCATCTGGATGAACAAAGTCCAAGAATTTCATTGAGTATATCTCTTCCGTTGTATGTCCAATGATGATGCTGGCGTAATTATTAGCAAATACAATTTTATCGCCTTGCACAACAATGATTATTTCACTTGCCAGCTCAACAATAGAACGATATTTTTCTTCACTCTCAATTATTTTGAGATGTTCTGGATTTCCACACATAATTTATTTACCTCATGTAGCTATTTAGATGAAATTGCCTAACGGTTGAACAAATAGTACTGTATCAGTCTAATATCAATGTTTGTAAGTGTTTCCAGTGGGTTTTTATAATCCCTGTACAAATACATTGGGTCAACGCCAGGATACTCAAATTTCTCTGTAGGCTTGCATCCATTCAATGTTTTATTACGAAACATGTCAACTATAGTAAAATCCATGTCTAACAGATTTTGAACTTGTTTGAAAAATGTTGTGTTGAATGTACATGGAACAAGCACTTTACAAGGAGAAACTGTATCTGTGATTCCTTTGACAAATGGCTTCAGGAGACATGATTGATTGAGCAATATTAATGGTTTGGGGTGTCCTTCCACATGATAGTCCTGTAGAAGTTCAAGGTCTGTTGTGTCAGTAGCAACAACGTTCGGGATTGCCATTGATTTGATTTTGTCAAGGTCTTTGTTAATGTGGAAGACCTTTCCAGAGGTAAGATTAACGGCAACAGATGAAGTGATTTCATCAGGACCGTTGATATTATAGAAAATGCTACGGGGAGTCAACAGGGTAAGCAAGTATCTGATAAGAAGATGTTTCCTAGTCATTTCAATCATACCTCCATAATTATCTTATGAAGTATTTATGATTTTTTAACTATTTTGCTTTAAACTGGTATGGGCTGCTTCCATTCAAGTCAGCACTGTATTTCCTGTCCCAATTGGCAATTTGTAGAGGAATATTTATGTCAACATTTTTGGACCATTGTTTCAATAGTGCTGTGGTGATTCTGCCCGGGGCACCTGTTCCTATTGCTTGTCCATTCAATGATACAACAGGAAGAATGGATGCAGGTGTACAGGTGGCAAAACACTCGTTTGCTGTGAGCACATTCCATGGAAGAATGTCATCCTCGACAACATCTAATCCAAGGTTAGATGCCAATGTGTTCATAACATATTTTCTTGAAATGCCATTCAGAACGTTGATGGACTTGGGTGTTATCAGTGTATTTCCTTTAACTATGAATATGTTTGAACCAACAAATTCAGTAATAATGCCATCTGGTGTAGTCAGTAATGCCCAGTTTCTATCACCTTCAAATTGTGATATTTCCATGTTGGCTCTTAGAACATGAAGCCTACAGTGATTCTTAACACGGTTTTCCATTAAACTACTTGGGATTGCCTTCTGATTGGGTATAATGGCATTGACACCAAATTCATAGAGTTTGCTCATTCCAGCTACAGTCCATCTTAATGGAAAGTCAGTAATGATGATATTCGGTCCATTTACAACACCTGAAACATGCTTATATATGCCAAGGGCGCCAGATGATACATTGATTAGGAGACGATGTTCATCGCCTTCATCAAACATAGGTGAGTTCATAATGACCAATTCATTACAAACGTCCATTAGTTCGTTAATCGTATATGGAGATTGAACTCCTATGAACTTCATCGAGGTAAACAATCTTTCAAGATGCTCTTTGAGTCTGAAATGAACTTTATTGAAACTTCTAAGCATTTCAAAACATGTTATCTGCATCATTCCAGCATCATACACACTAATGGTAGCTTCACTCTCTGGTAAATACTGACCATTCTTCCATATCATACGTTCACTCATTATTCTACCTCACAGATTAATTTATGTGCTTTTTACAAGCCAATTCAAATCAGAGACAACAGGATCGTCTGAATTTGTTACATTGCGAACCCATAGTTCAAAATAGTCGTTTAATCCAACATCGTCCAAATACACCACTGTTGCAAATGTAAAGCGTCTTGCACTTTGGTCAACAGTTATTTGCGTCTGACCATAAACAGTAGTTGTTAGGCCATTTTTAACAATGGCCAATTGAACTTCTTTAGCATTATTCGAGGATATGTAAACACCGCCACCAAGCCACATCATAATGTCTGAAACATGATTTGATTGGTATGTTAGTCTATTGTTAGCAACAGTGAATTTGCAAGCATATGAACGTGTGTTAGTAAATGTTGCTTTAGTCCACGTGTTCTGTGCTACTGCTGTCACATTAGTGTTACCATTGAGATTTATTTTAGCATGTGGTACCTTGCTTTCTTCACCAACACAATTAAGCACTTCAATGTCTGCATCCCTTGCAAGTGTGAAGTCAAACCCAGATAAGAACGTTCCCACAAGGTTATGTTCACAAGAGGCAATGGTAAGAGTAGAATATGTAAATGTTGCCGGTGTGTATTTAATTGCGATACCACCAACACCATTTAAAAATCTAAGGGTGTCAATAAACACATCACTTCCAGAAGATTTAACAAGGTCTATTCCTATTGCGCAGGTATCAAAGTTACCAACCTCAACATCTATTTTATTAACACCAGTTGAGTTCACTTCTATTGCTTTCACAGTTGCATTGGAAATAATAAAGTTGAATACAAATATTTCTGAATCCTTGATAAGTTCAATGCCCTTCTGACACTTATTCATTACAAAGTCTTTTAGTTCACAATATACATTGTCTGCATTGACCCTAACAAAAGAGGCAGTTGTTCCTGCAACCCAGGCATCAGTTCCTTCAAACCCAACTTGAGTAAAATCAACATCAGAAAGAATTTCAAACATATTGCTATTTAATAGACCAGCGGCTGCATTAAACACTGTGCTACTAACACCGCCGCCTTCAATGGTAATAATCATAGGGGCATTTACTGTTACTGTAGAAGAAATGTCATAACCACCACCATCCACAACTACACGAACACCCTCTGTTTGAGATAGCCCGTTTAGGTATGTGATACAATCACCTATCGTCTTGAAGTCAGCTCTACCTGAATCCGAGATCCTGTAGGTATTGGATGCAACATCAGATGATCGAATGATGTTCGACCATTCATTTACACCACAGTCTTGAAGTGTTAAACTATCATAAATGTTTTCAAGGGCCTTTGTAGCAGAACCGTTAATCAAATCGGGTGTTCCTGTTGTATCTGCTGTGATTGTCATAATATTTGTAGAGACATCTCGTTTATTGAATGAGATTATTCTACCAGAACCAGTGGCAGGTGGAAGCAACACATTAATTGCACCACCAACAGTTTTACCATAGACATGTCGATCTGTTGCAAGAACAGTATAAGGTGTGTCTGCCACTGTGATATTCTTAATTCCTGATTCAGTGACACCTTTTGTATTAACAATGCCGCCCATGGTCAATTCATTTGTTGTTGTTGCACCTCTGTCTGTTATTGTATCAAGTGTATCGGCAAGTGGCGCATAAAGAACACCAAAAACGATGTCATTTGTGTCTAATGTTGGTGCAGCTGTAGTCTGGATGAACTGATATCCTGCATTTGTTGAACCAGCGGTGATATAGGTGAACGTTCCTCTGACTATTTCAGCAGTTGCATCATAATCAGTTGCACGTTTCAAAACATAATAGGCATCAGCAGCACCAATGGTTTCAACGGTATATATTCCATTTTGTTTTGCATCGGCCTGATTCTTAATAAGAACCCTGTTTGTGGCAACAACATTCACACTGTCAATCGCCAAGAGTCCAAATGCATCACCTGTTAAAGTTAATGCACCTGGTGTAGCGTCATATGTGCATGCTGGAAGCACTGCCGCTGTTGCCAATCTGCAAGCGTCTTTAGGTGTAAGACCCACTGCAACTGAATCGACATAGGCTTTATTAGCCACTTGATATGATGTCGTTGGATTTTCAGATGGTGTTATGGGGAATGATGAAAATGTCTTTATTCCAGCCAATGTCTGATTGCCTGTTAAGCCACAATAGGTGCCTGCATCAAATGCCATGATTCCTGCGGCTGTCATTACCATGAAATAGGTTCCAGCTGGTTTTGCAGCAGGTAGATAATAACTGGCATTTTCTGTCATGGCTGCATTGGGGAACACTGTTGCAGTGTAATCTGTTGCACCTTGTTCAGAGAATAATTTAATCTGTCCAGTTGTTCCTGCTTCACCCACTTGCAATACATGTATTGGTAGTGTTGAATCATGATTCACGTTTAATAATGCTTTCACCGCATCAAGTGTAGTAACACCTGTTCCACCTTGAGCCAGGCCAACAGGAACTGATGTTATTCCTATATCAGTTGGGCCCCAAGCACTACCATCCCAAATAAACGACTGTGCTTCCCCGGGAGTAATCGTGAATCCATTGATTGATATGGAATGTGTTGATGTCGCATCATTAATAACAGTGAAAACTTTACCAGGAGTCAATGTTGTCGGTGACTGAATTGTTTGTGCAACTCCAGCCGCTGTTAATGTAATTATAACACCACCATACAAATCAACAATTGTTGTTGACACGGCAGCATTTGCAGCTGGGTCTGTAGATGTGGTCATTTCTAATGTTGTCTTGTCAGCAGATATTCCAGAGCCTGCACCCCAAGGTAAATTATTTTTCATAATTTGTGCCTCCTAATATTCAGGTGTTACTTGAATTACTGCAGCAGATAGTGCCACAGATGCAATAACACGGAAGTTTGTCAAATTGTCTTTTCCTATGACTCTCAATAAATCGCCCTTTTTCACTAAATGTCCTTCAGGCGATGCACCTTGTGTTGGGTCTGACGTCCATCGTATTCTAATATCATTTGTCTCAACTGTAATCAACACAGCAGTATAGTAAACACCATCAGAATCCATTAAAACAGCATCAGGCAACGGTATTGCTGTGTCTGCAACTACCACACGAACACTTGGTAAATATCTTCCTGTTATTGAACTATCCATAAATATTCCTCCATACAACAATATATTCCTATTATTTAGTAAAAATTATCTAAATAGATATATGAGCAGATTAAATTATTTTATAAATGAAAGCATCATTGATATTAATATCACCAAGTCCAAGGCCGAACTTGAAAAGGCGTCAAAGGCAGCAGCCAACTATGCGCTACAAATTGGATATTCTGACTTCTGTAAATATGTTAAAAAGTCAGGTAATGAGAAAAACATCGTGGACTTCATAAATCGCGTGTTTGGTGCTGGCATTACAAAACTTGAGGATTTTGACTTTGGTGACACAAAAATAGGTGAATCAATGGAGTTGTCAATTCCATCAATTGATTTCAATATTATCAGAAAACTGACCGGCATCATTGGCGTTTCCCCAGAAAAAGTTAAGGCCTCTGTAGCGTTCTTTATCCTTCTTGTTAAGAAATATGGGTTACGTTAATTACCTCTTATACGAATTAAACCTTAATTTTTTCATTATAGGAACTTCACTTGGTCTAACACCCCAATACCCAGTACCCATTGCAACTTCTAACGATTTAATGTGGCTTGCAATAATTCTACTACCAGACTCCTCAATTGAAGCTGCATTATCAGAGCTATTTTTATCTGACCTATCATGTGTCATGTGATATTCAACAACTTCAGCACCAAGTAATGGAGCAATTGTCAAGAAGTATGTTGATGGGGAATGATTGGAGAACCCAATTTTATATTTGCTTCCATATTCAAATTTCAATGTTTTGATAAAGTCCATGTTCATCTCGTTATCTGCTGATGGGTATGTAGAGCAACAAGCCATGATACAATTCAAGTTTTTGCCAATATATTTAACACACTCTGCAACCTCTTCTGCTGTTGACATTCCAGTTGATATAATGATAGGAACATCTGTTGCCAAAACTTCTTCAAGTAATTCAAAGTTTGTAATGAGTGCTGAAGGTATTTTAAAGAATGGGGGATTGAACTCCATCATCTCTTTTACTGTAATCGGGTCCCAACAACTTGCAAACCATTTGATATTTTTTGATTTACAATAAGTGTCAATTTCTCTATACTGGTCTTGAGTTAGCTCGATGCCATTCTTCTGTTCTCTTGTTGTCGTGCCAAATTTGGACTCTCTTGGTTTGTCTAATTCTTCCTTAGTGTATACCAGGTCTATTGTCCGTCTCTGAAATTTGATATAATCATGGCCATATTTTACAGCAGTATCAATGATCCTCTTTGCTATATCTATGTCACCTGCATGATTTATCCCAACCTCACCAATAATCGTAGTTCTCATTTCACAACACCTCCTATTCGTATTGTCCACCCATGAACACTCTTGTTTTTTCATGGCCTATTCTCAAATTGCTTAAACAATAAAGGTCGATTCCAACCTCTTTCAACTTCAAGTATATCGTCAAGTCCTCGGCAGTATATCCCACAATCTCATTAGTATTTAGATCAATAATTTCAATCTGATGGAACCAGGGATATTTTATTTGTTCAAAAACACCATGTCTGAACATAGTGAAGCCCATGCCTGCGCCGTCTATTTTTTGTAACTCTGGCCATGACTCAATTTCCTCATATGACACTAATCTGTATGCCAATGAAACGATTGATGAGTCTAACATCTTATATATTGTTGAAAATCTTGTTTCTTCATTTGTCACTCTAGGATAAACGCCCGCCACCACCTGAACGTCTTTATTGTTTCTCATTGTATTGAGAATTAATTGAAAATCTGCAACATTAAATGTCTGGTCAGAGTCCAGGAACATCAGGTAGTCGTATGATATGCCACCCAATGGTTTCTGGTTTGGTCCATATTTTGGTTCACCAAGGAGCTTGTTTCTCACTTGGAACACATCAGCACCAACAGCCTGTTTAAGCACTGCATTGATTCCATTAGACTGGCACCATTGCAATGTTGCTGTCCAACAGGCTAAGAACCTGTGACTGAATGTGGTGCCTGGTATGCAAAATACGATTGTTTCGTTCATTGAGATTTATTCCATCCTGTAAGATAACGGCCCGTTTTATCATAAACCTGTGTTATACCTGCTGTTTGTAACCATTCTCTACCTATGTCCCGTATTGAACTCCCGCCTTCATGATACACACCAAAGTGCCATCTTTTCAAAACAGTGTTAATGTTGGCTTTGTTCTCTGGACACATGGCTCTCAACTGAAACTCTGTCCCATAGTTATCAAGATAAAATGGCATGATTTCATTGTAAAATTGACGTTTCCATAATGCAGGGTGATCATAGTATTTTGTCCCTGTCATCATTTTATCATTTAACACAGTGCCCTCAACCTTTCCATTGAACTGTAGTCTGACACATGCTAAATCAGGATATGTGTCCAAATATCTTATCATTTCTAAAATATTGCGATCTCTTGTAAGTAGCCAATCATCCTGAAGGTGAAAAATGTATTTGGACGTGCAATTTGTGAACACCCACTTGAAGGCTTTGAAGAAACTTGGTGTACTTGGTCTATTAATGATAACATCACCAAAGTACTTTTTACCAATATGCTCAATTGTGCTCGGATGCACATTTTCTCCCACCGGGTCAACATTGATTATTAGTCGTGTTGGGTATCTCTTAAAAAGTCTTTCAGAGAAACTTTTGAATGTTTGTTCAATTATTGCAGGACGTCTAGTGGCAGTACACACCACATCAATTGTCCTAGGATCCTTGGATTCTGGTGTGTTTGTGAATTGGAACTCTGTCTGGACAGGGTATTGTGCTTCTGGAACAGATTCAGGTATTTCATAATCAACACGCTGTTTCTCATAGTATTGCTCAATTTCAATAGCCTTTCTCTGTACCTTGTTGAGTGGGTATTTTTTACTCATAGCTCAATGTTTCTCCAGACAGCCTTATCGTTATTTAATAGGGACTTCAATTGTCTTCCAAGTGTCATTCCACTGTAGTGGTATATAGTGTTATTTAGTATTTTGACATTAAGATAGTCGAGTTTTTTTGACTTTATGTAAAACCAATCATCACCGAAAAAATGTTTCAGATCAACTGGGATATAGCCTCCATTAATGGCCACGGCCTTTCTTATGGTATATGCCCAACCTTCACGTTGATGTAAACTCTCTATTATTGGTGGTTCATCAACATCATACAAATCTTTTCCAGTAATTGTGTTCGGAACACACAACCCTATTGACTTATCTTGCATCACTTCAATAATTTTCTTGAAAAAGAATTTATTGATTATGATGTCATTGTTGAGGACACTCACTATAGGGTGCAATGCTAGTGATATTCCACGATTTACCGATGCATTGTATCCTTTGTTAATATCGTTCTTAAAGTATCGAATTTTCGTGCCAGGATGACTGTCCACAAGAGTTATATAGTTCTCCTGACTACCATCGTCTATTATAATGATTTCATCTGGAAGCACAACATTCTCTTTAATGTTATCAAGTAGTGACCTGGTATAGTTTATATTGTTATATACTGGAATTACAACAGAAATCACTGAACGTAACCCTCCTCATTATGAAAACATGTTAATTTATTAACAAAATAACTTTTTATGTGGTTGTCAGTAATGAACACATTACAATAATACCATCTATCTGCATCTGCGGCATATGGCATGCCTGTTTCAGCCAGAACATCTCTTGACCTTATTGGAATCTTAACCAGGTTCATGCACACAGATGATGTTATTTGCTTTTCTGGGCCTGGAATAAACTCAATATATTTCTCATTTGTTACAACATTTGGCAACTTCAAATTTTTAACATGTGTTGATAGTGTACAAACCCATTCAGCACCCGTTTCAGTTATGACATCATTAATTGATGAAAGATGATCATTGGTCCAGTAATCATCATGGTCCAATTGATTCATATACTCAAAGCCTTCACTTAATGCAACATCGAATCCTCTGTTCTGTGCTGTTAGTCCACATGCACACCAGAGAGCCTTTGAGTTATTCTTATATTTTTCTCTTTCGATGGCAACTGGAAGATTCTCATAATAAATTTTGTCCTGTTGATATGATTGAACTATATTGAGAAACTCCTCATTATCATCATATTTGTCACCAATCACAAACACCTTGAAGTCTTGGTGCAATTGTGCAAAAACAGAGTCAAGTGCCCGTTTCAAATAAAATGGTGATTTGCCATCATGACGTTGATATGTCAGTATTATAACTGCTATTTTCATCTGTCGTACTCCTGGATAAATTTGTCAATGTTTCTGGAACATAGTAATGGAACAGCCTTCTTAATTTTATCATCTGGCCAGTTCCACCATTGAATCCTCAACATCGCTGCAATCTGTGGCTCTGTGAACCTGTATCTAATTATTTCAGCTGGATAACCACCTACCATTGCATACGGAGGGACATCCTTTGTCACGAAACTTTCAGTTGCTACAACGGCACCATCACCTATTGTAACGCCCTGTAATATTTTTACATTCTCCGCAATCCAGACATCGTTCCCAATGGTAATAGGGTAGTGTAATGGAAGGTCATTTATCGGGACTTCTGGCATGTTCCATCTGGCTTGAAACGCATATGTTGAAATCCAGGGAACCATGTGCTTTCCACGAAATATGTATTGAAGTCCAGGTGCAATGGAACAGAAATTGCCCATTTTACTGCCTTCACCTATTATGGGCAATCCAATAAATGCAGGCTCAGGACCATATGTATGCTTGCCTTTCGGCACTATTAAATTGTATTTTATTTTCATTATACCTTCTTAAAAATAAACCCACGACTTTTGAACTTGGTTTCACCCCAATTGTTTCCTTCAATGGTGTATGTTAGTTCAAATCCCAAATTAGTCATTACGTCCTGTAAGTCTTTATCAGTAATACCCCATTGCCATATATTATGAATATCTCGAACTTCATGTTCCTGTTCAGTAAACAGTTTGTTATAATGAACATTATTTGTCAGTTTAGGGCATTGATTAAAATATTCATCTTTGCCTAAATCCAACAATCGGACTGTTGTGTTGTTATTGAATTGTGGATTATGTATCAAAAAGTACTTTGTTTTAGGTGCATACATTTCTAACATTTTATCCCAATCAGGATTGACTTGATGTAACAGAATATCAAAAAACAGAATAACATCAGTTTTAGTGATGGCGTTAGACGAGCCAAAATTTGTTTCAATCAATTTTAGTTGTGGATAATCAACAGCGCTTGCCTTTACAGGCTCTAAAACATTATCATCAACAAGGCATGCTTTTTTAATAGGATATTTGGATAATATGTAAAATGTATATCCACCATGTACCTGCCAAGCCCCTCCAAGATCAACAAAGGAAGATATTGTTTTATCGTTTTTAAAACATTCATCAATAAGCTCTAATTTACTCTGTACCAGTCTATTTTTCATTTTTATGCCTCCGTTAAAATATTTATATGTTGAATAGTGTCCTTGTGTTGGAATACGCAATATTTAGAAAGTTGTGTAGTTCATTATCTGTGAATTTATCAGAAGCAGAGAATAGTGTTGTTGGTATGCCACTGTTATTTGGGTCTGGGTGTGCAGTATATTCACTCAAATAGTCTTTATTTCGTCTTCCAAGTGTCACCGCTTCATCAAATAATCTGGAGCCTGGTGAGTCTATGGTCAGTGAAAACTGTGCTAGATCAAGATTTAACTCTTTTGCAAAATCAATGGACTTCAATATATCATCAACACTCTCACCTGGGTATGCAAGCATGAAGTTCCCAGTGCATTTTATACCAGATGCTTTAACCATTGCAACAACATCACGAACCTTTTGTGAGGTATATCCCTTTTTCATCTTTTTGAGTGTGGAATCGTTACCCGACTCAATCCCGAAGTGTATGGAAAAACATCCAGCATTTATCATTGGCTCAAGCATGTCAGTTTCTATCATATCTATTCTGGACTTGATCATCCAGTTGAGTCTTATCCCATATTTTATGATAATTCTACAGAAGTCCATGATTCTTTCTTTGTGTAATGTGAACAGTTCGTCTTGAAACATTATGGACTTAATACCCAGCTTCTGGATATCAATCAATTCTTCAATTATATTTTTCAGTGAAATGAACTGGACAGGTGGTCGTGTTCTTGTGCAAAACTCACACTTGAACGGACAACCCATGCTGGTAATCATTGTAGTCGTTGGATTCTCTGGACAGAAGGGAACTGAATATTGTTCATGTGGTGTAAATCGTCTATCTGGAAACGGATACCTTTCAATATAATGATCATCTGAATAAACACACTTGAATTGATTGTACTGTATGCCTCGAACATAACAATTTTCAATACCAACGCAACTGACCCTTTTATCTAATCTGTCACACAACTCCATTAAAGGCTTCTGACCATTCCCAACTATAACGTAATCAATGTCTTTATGGGCGAACGTTTCAGCAGGATAGTATGTTGCATTGGGCCCACCAACAACTGTGCGTATCGTGGAATCATGTAATTTTATTTTATGGAATATTTTTAATACAGATGGCCAGAGCCCAATGATAGATGTGACACCAACAATATCTGGCTTAATTTCATCCAGTATTCCTGGAACATCATCAACTGTCTTGTTTTCAAGAATCATATCAATGACAGTAACATCATGTCGTGATTTTAAGTAAGATGCAAGACTTAATAGGCCAAGAGGTGGGAGTACAGACCTGGCTTCCTTGTAGTTCGATGGATACAGGTCAGCCATTACCTCATTGGTATTAGGCGGCTGGATTAATAGGAGCTTCATTTATTTCTCACATAACAGAAATATTGATGAACATAAATCGGGGTACTGTTGTCCTAGCATGTAACACCCGTCTAGGTATTCGGGTGATATAATGTCAGTTTTCAGTAATTTATCCCATTGAAAATTGGCCAGTGCCTTGAAGAATATCCCAGACCTGTGAACTACATTGAGTCCTGACAATGAAACCTCTCTTTCAAGTGTATCGAATGAATATGTGACTTTGTGTCCATGTGCCATTTCACCGGGTGTCACAGAATCATTGTGTTCAATGAGACCCATCTTGACAGCAATCTGTCTGGATGCTGCATGTGCATTTGGAACAACAAGAAATAACCTTCCATTTCTGGCAAGCCATTCCTTCTTAATTCGACTCAATACTTCAACAGGGTTATCAAGGTGCTCCAATGTATGCATTAAAAGGATATTATCATATTTCACGGGCAACTTGACCTCTTCAAATGTCGCATTGATAAATTCTATCCTGCTGTCTAATGAGCACTGTGCCTCACATATAGCTTCAAACGATGCCTCCACACATGTTATATCATTAAAGTATGAAAATAGTCGTTTAGTGAACTTCCCCTTGAAGCTGCCTAGTTCCAGTATGTTTCCCTCAACAAAAAATGGAAGGAACGACTGCAACATATACGGGTGCATGACATCCTCATCGAATCCATAAAAATACTTTCTGTCAGTTGAGTCCTTTGACTCAATGTCATAGTTCCTAGTGTTCATCTAACCTCGCTACCCCGAAACCTTTACGTCCGAACTCGTTGCCATTATACAACATATAGATTTTATCCTTACATTCAAATAAATGGGGGTAGTGTAACATCTCTGAATCCCATCCAGTCTTGGAGAACGTTATTCCAACACTTGCATCATCTCTGAACCAGTCCAACATGTCATAGGAGTAGGCATAACCTATCCTGTAGGCAGAGTCCTTATTATCCCTGAAATTCAGTGCCTTACGATAAGTGAAGAACATGTGGTACTTTCCTCTCATGTAAAATACGTCAGGCCCTGCTTGACATTCATTCTCTTCCATGACATCTGGAATAAGGTTCCTGTTTGTCTTAAACCAGTCATACCATTCTCCGACACAGCCATTCGTAATTTGTAAACGACTTCAGGTCGACCCTCTGACATAATCCACTTACTTCCAGCCATGTATAGAAGGAACCATGTGTCACCATATTTCCTTATCTTAGGGGAGCCACAGACAAAAGGCTCGTCAAGACTGTGTGACAGTACTGGTCCAACACCCATTTTAGTGAATGTTACACCTGAATTGGTACTGATTGCACCACCCAATGAAATGTTGAATGGAACTGTTGCTCCTCTTGACCATCCACCATAATATGCATAGATTTTATTATCTTCTCTGATCATGGAAACGGGATATGTGCCAAACTGGTCAAAGGCACCAAGTGGACCCAAGTCCATTACAGGCTCTTTGGCAATATAGAGAACTTTCGTTAAATCATCCTTGTCTAAATCAACAAAGGCACAGCGTGTCTCCCGTTGATTGTTTTCATCGGGTTTTGGCCTACAACAGAAATACACACGGATGAAATCATCGAACTCAATGGTATTTGGTGATTGTGCAAATTCATACATCCAGTCTGGCCTATCAGCAACATCAAATGGATTGAACACCTGTCCTAGTTTTTCCCATTTAAACATATTATAACCCTCCTAAAATCTTTATTGCCTCAACAAGTAGCTTATTTTCTTCAACAAATATTCGTCCGCCTAACTCATACGGAGTCTCATTGTAATCAACTTCAACTGACTTCTGCAATATTATATCACCTGTATCAATACCAGTATTTACATAATGCACTGTACACCCAGCGTACTTCTCCTTTGCTTCCATTACTGCCTCTTGTACCTTGACACCAATCATTCCTTTACCGCCATACTTTGGAAGTAATGATGGATGTGTGTTGATGATCTTCCTATCCCACTTAATACAACAATCTTCAGGTACAATGGGAATATAACCCGCAAGAATAATGAGGTCAGTGTCAGACGGGATATGATGTATCAAGTCCTTTTTATTAATGCAGACATATGGGATATTATTATCAACGGCTCTTGCCGTTGCAGGACACATCTTGTCAACAATGAGCAATGTGACCACATACCCAATGTGCCGAGAATCTATTATGGCTTGAAAGTTTCCTCCACGTCCACTTGAGCATACAACTATTTTCATACTAATGTGTACTCCTTCAACATTATTTGTAATTGGTCCCTTGTATTAAACATCATACAATCCATGATGCTCAACCAGGGAACGAACCCATTATTGAATTGCTTGTATTCTATTGGTTTTGCCTTACAGAAATTCAGGTCAAGTCCATTATCCTTAAACTCATCTTTATTGTATAATTCAACACCGCCAATTGGATTGATGTAATGGTCTGCACCCAATGCCTTGCATACAGCCATAACCTTTTTGTCAGATTTCAACGAATGATCTATATCAATGGTTGATGATGTTATCAGTGGTGTTGTTATGTCCAAATAGTCTCCAACCTCGTGTAATGAATGAACTATAAAATTGAACAGATTTGTATCGTTATAACTAATGCATCTGGCAATCAATGGGTACACATCATTGAACATTGGTGCCTTATGATATGCCGTTTTTATTTTATTGAGCAATTTGAAACTTTCAATAGGCCATGAATCTGATAATTCTCTGTCAACAATATCCAGATAATCAGAGTCTTTCTTCAATGGAACAGTGAACAGCTCTGGCTTTCCATTGAGTAACATGCGATTGCGATTAATCCATCCTTTCTTGGTATATTGGATATTGTCCCATACCACATACAGGTCTACGAGGTTCATGAGTTGAAAATAGCCGCTATAAGGGAATATGTAGGGCTGCATTATACCCAGTTTCACCATTTCCTCCCTGCAAACATTGACCCTACTATCTTGGTCTCTGCAAACATACTCTTATTTATTGTTGTCAATAACATTTTTAGTCCGGTCTCTCTTGTTCTTGATTTCTGTCCAAACTCCCATGTCGTTACATCATGCATATACATCCAACCACCTCTTGTCATTAGTGGCAACAGCAGATTTATTTCATTTTGAGCACTTTCTAATTCATGTAACCCGTCAATAAACACGACACTCAATCCATCTGGCAACAGTGAAACAGCTTCACTGGAGTACATGTTATATTGTGTTATATTAGAATATTGCCCATTGAGTATATTGTTCTTGAAGTCGTTTTTAAGTTTTGTCATTAATCCAACATTATAGTGGTCAACAACACCTTCATATTCTACTGGATACGGGTCAATTGAGTAAACGTGCTTATTAACAACTTCTGCTGCCTTGATTAAAGCTATTGTTGTGCCTCCTGATGCACTTCCAACTTCAACAACGGCACCTTCTGGAGTACTCAACACTGCATTGTATAGCTCGAACAGTTCCTCAGACATCGCCTGTGTTCCAAATTTCTTTGTTAATTCAAATACATCACTAGTCATTATCTACCCCACTTGTCTATTTTATCATCTGTGTATATCGAAAATTTTGATAGATTTGGATATTCCATCTCTATATCATCATTATACTTGACTTTTCCATCTGGATAAAATTGTTTCATTAATAACAGTCCACGTGCTGAAATCTCAGGCATCAGATAGCAATTAACGCCAAGCATGTCAAAATGATCATCATGATATGAACACTCTCGTCTACCAGAAAATCTCGCCCTCTTGAGCCAGAGGTATGCCTTATGATCATCAGTTAATATTGCACCACCTTTTGATAGTTTCAGGTGCTTATAGGGTCCAGTGAAACTTATACATGCCAGCGTATTAGGAACATACATATTATGTGTAAATCTTAATGCCGAGTCCCAAACTCTTGTGGGCTCTAGTTGATATGCACCTTTTAGTGTTGTACCATGAACCGTCTTGAACTTAACTTTACCACCTGCTCTGATTATTTCACATGGCACTGACGGGTATGTGCGTTCGGGTATGGATACTGTTATTCCATCAATCTTCTCATATATCAGTGAAAGGTATAGGGCATTGGACTGGTTATCAACAGTCACGACATATGGTGCACCCGTATATTCTGATATGGCCTTCTCTAAATCTTCTGTAATCTTATATAACCCTTCTGCCATATTACACCTCCCACGTAAATCTATTTATGTTTCACATTCTATTGTTATAATACTCTTGCAGTCTTTTTGCCATCTTCTTTGCCATTACAGTTGCTTCCTCACATTTTTTTCTAATCTCATCATCATCTGTTGCAATATAGATTTCCCGTATTTTATTGCACAATGTTTTTTTACTTGAAATGTAACTCATTCCCTTATCAGGAAGCCATCCTGGGGCATCCTTTAAGTATTCGACTAAAAATGCCTCAAATGCAGCTTCACGGATATCACCTTCATCGAATATTTTTTCTTTATATGTTATTGGTTGTTTAACTTTAACCTTTTTAGGTTCAGACCGTATAGGTACAGGAGGCATTGACTTCCGTTGAGTTTTAGTGTATGGATATATCTTTGGCATGTTATATTTTGTGATACCTCAGAGCAGGGTATAGTGCTGTGGTCCTATTCAGTACAAATATCTCACGTCCTTTTGGAAGCATGTGCCTTGCATTGAAATCAATGACAAAGTTTTTAAGGTGACTGGCATTATGTGGCTTGTCCATTGACTTACCCTCACGCTCCTTATTCCAGCGATCATGCACCTGGATATTCATATCAGACCAAAAATATTCGCTGGACAGCATATCCATTCCAAGGATAAATATATTCTTATACCCCATCATGTATACCAATTGTATTACAGAAGTCATGGAAGCATCATAACTCTTATATATTGTTGTATCTGGATTGTAGTCTGCATTGATAATTACGTTTGGATTCTTCTTAGGATGTTCACCACGGGCCTTAAAGTCATATGTATAAATCTTTGCCTCAGAATGACCAATACATTTTGTCATAAAGTCTGCACGTTCATTAGGATATATGAAGCCAACATCACCCCAACCCATGCTCCACTTATCATTCAGATATTTTTGTTGATATGGGAAATCATACGACTTAATTTCCATATGGCAATAGGAGGGCACAATGAATGGATGATACACAAAATTATTTAAGGCCATTGTATCATGGGACATTATCCATTCCCACTGTCTATCATTCATCTCATTTACAGAGGCACCTGTACACAGTATTACTATGTCCTCTGTCTTTCTTTCAAGTTCTTTAACATTCTTGTAGCTCATCTTGTCTCCTTAATCAGAGGTGGGTACTCCATAAAATTGACAGTTTGTATGACAGAATCCTGACTCATGTCTTTTACCAGTTATGTGCAACTCTTTAATTTTTAATCTTTTCTCACTATTCCATGCTTGGTCAAGAGTCATGCCATCATTTATATTACCCAACACCAACTTTTGTTCTATGTCTAGTCTGACGCAAATGCTAATATTTCCATAACGATCAACTGCTAGGCGGCTGAGTAAATCTTGACACACGCCATGTTCAGGTATCACTGGAGGCTTCCTATAATTAAATGAGCCTTGTGGGGCATGCAATGTGCGTCTTACAATGGGCAATCCCAATTCAATATATCTCTGTTCATCTGAAATAATGCCGACAAACCTTAAAATAACAACAGGTAAATTCAAATAACTCACGCTGGATATGTATTGCTTTAATATTTTGTATTGTAATTCTCTTTCCCATTCCTCATCACCTTCAATGACTGAAATACTGATGGAGCTTAAGTTATTTGCAATATCATCTCTTTTTTCCATCAACAGTTTTCCATTGGATACAGCATAAATGAAACAGTTTCTCTTTTTGAGATATGTCAGTGCTTCACCTAATTGCGGATGTGTCAATGGTTCGCCGTTCCAGTGTGTACCAATTGTTATGTTTTCAGGTATTTGTTCAGCAATTGTTTTGACCAATTCAAGTGGCATGTATCCATAGTCCTGTGTTCCATGTTCGCGGTCATATTTCCTTCTTCCACATAGACCGCAATTTTTATTGCAAATACTTGATATTTCTACGTTTATTTGTGATAATCCATTAAGTGCCATGTTACAGTCTCCTCAACTTCTTGACAACATCCTTCATTAAGCCATCATCAATATTGCTTAAATTATCAGTTGTAACGATTTCTATAATACTGGCACCATCACGCAATATTCTCACTGACCAACTATACTCTTCATCTTCATTGATTCCACCATATTCTTTAGATGCTTTACTGGATTGGTCAACAGGCGTCATCTTTTTCTTTGGCACAACATTCTTTGGTTTATTATCAGGTACAATTAGGTCGTCAAACATGCATCCTCCTATTAGTCAAAAAATCCATTTAATTTTTGTTTGTTCTTAGCGGCTTCTATGAAATTTATGAGTTCATTACCATGGCACTTCTTAGGATAGCAGTAACATCCGAGTACCTTGCCATCCAATTCAAGTATATCATCAAGTATCCATTTCTGCTCAGGTTTCATTAACCAAATTCTATATTGCTCTACACATTCAGCCTTTGTCCCGTGAACATCCTCACGGAATGGATTGCCCCACTTTGAAGGGCGACCTATAAATATTTCACAAGGCTCCATATTTACATTAACAAGTCGTGTCTTTGGCTTATATAACTCTTTCCCAGATTGTTTTACAGTCGATTTTTTAGTTCCCATTGCTCCTTTCTCCGTTATTTTTATTATATTTAGTCATTCTACACACTTATAACTATTGCCCCTATTGTGTTCCATCGTCCAAATGGCATTTTGAGCGTGTGTCCAGGACACGTTTTCAGACGATTTGCGTCTCCATTTTTTTATTTTGCCTTCGCTCCCACGCGCCTCGGTACATCGCCGTTTTCATTTTCACAACACTGTCCCGATACTCCTTAGGCTTGTTTCTCCATTGACTTGATATACTACCACTATGAATCCTGTGTAAGTATAGAAACTGTGGAATATGTATGATTCGTCCAACTTCTTCTAACTTCAAAACGATGTCTCTGTCCACTGCCTTCTTCAAGAATGGATTGACCTTTTCAGTCATATCATAAAACCTCTTCTTGAATGTCTTGAGGTGTGATATGACTACATCAGACCCATAGTACTTTCCATTACTGAATTTACCCATTACAGACTGCCCAGGTTTCAATGTGGTACAGTGTATCTTCTTGTATGGTTTCAGATCATCTCTGCATTCCTCATAATTACTGTACACCAAAGATACATCTGGGTTAGCAATATGTGTTTTGACCATTATATCCAATGCATTTCTATCAGATAATCCATCATCACTGTCAACAATAGCAATGATTTCACCTGACGCTTGTTCAATACTGTTAAACAATCCAGCCCCATATCCATTATTAGCAACATAACGGAACATTATTACTCTGTCTATGAGTCCATGTTGGATTACATACTTCTTAAAGACCTCTATGGAATCATCATCAGAAGCATCATCAACATACACAATCTCCCAGTTCTTATAGGTCTGGGACATAATGGTGTCAAGGCACTCTGGAATAAATTTTGATGTGTTATATGATGTCATTACTATTGATACAAGTGGATTCTGGCTCACAAATTATCTCCTTAAACATTGATACATTTATTTATGCCTTTTTATTCATGGTATCCACTAATTTCTTGAAAAATTCTTTGGCATCACGTTCAGAACAGGCTGTTTTAGCCCACATCTCCACTTCATCTTCCATTATTTTTAACTTCTTTCTCAATTCTCTGATTTTCTGCAAGTTCTTATCTCTCATATTGTGAACAACTCCTCTGGTAGTTCATACACCATCTCTAATTCAACACTTTTGCACCATAACCCAATGTTGACACCATTCAATTTAACATAATATTGTGAGATAGTGCCGGGGTGTATTAGTTCTATGGTACCTGGCAAACCATTATAAATTTTATATTCCTTCTGATGCCCAACATCAATAATTTTTACATGATCGCCTATTTTCATATCTGGAATAACTCCTCTGGTAGTTCATACACCACTTCATCCTTTTTTCTATTATGACGCAATTGACTCAAATCAACAGAAGCGTTGAGACCATTGTCAAAGATATACTTTTCAAGTTCTGCATGGAACTCAGCAATAGTTGCCTGGTTAAAACGTTCAATCTCTTGATTCATAGATAGTTCAAACAACTCCTCTGGAAGTTCATACTTGTACAGAACGTCTATCTCATAATATCTTGGTGTTATAGACATATATTCATCATTCTTTACACTGCGGATATCTATATGATCAGTACTTACAACAGCAATGATCTTAAATTCATTACCAGCTTGTTGATATGTTTGTTCTCCAAATCCATTGACATGAACCGTCTTTAACCTTATTATGTCATCTTTATAGTACATCATATCTGAAACAACTCCTCTGGCAGTTCATAATCTTCAACAACTGTTATGATATAGTTCTCTGGAACTATTGTCCATGTTTCATAGTTGTAACGTATTCTGAAATTACTTCTGTCAAACGGTGCAGGGACACGCTCGAACACGGCATCACCTTGTATAGCATCAGTAAGTGATTTACTCCAGAAATAATCAAATGTATCCTTCGGCCATAATGTTATACGACATCCAATCTTATACTTCAACACAGTGCTCCTTATACAGTAGCCAACCAATAAACTTTCCATATTCAACGGCATAGTAATCATTGCTTATACTATATACCTTGAAAACATCACCATACATGTCTATGGTATAGCACCCTTCACGGGTGCTTCTTGCAATTTCTTCCATTCGTTTTAATTTGACTTTCATATTGTGAACAACTCCTCTGGCAGTTCATACTTAATATCATCAGATAACCTTATAATATAGTTCTTATTTGTTATTCCCCATGACTTATCATCATATTCTACTCTTATACTATCTATCGAGTCAGGACGTGCGCCTGGCAATTGTGGCAATTGTGGCACAATAGTAAATTCAACATCTGCCTTGATTAACATAGCCAGCTTATCATTCCAAAAATGA
>Ga0247841_10005097_pt1 | contig 21689 bp, 8 predicted proteins | sample LaCruzMarch2015__2_FD_192410 | JGI IMG/M metagenome (GOLD analysis project Ga0247841, IMG submission 192410) | Freshwater microbial communities from meromictic Lake La Cruz, Castile-La Mancha, Spain - LaCruzMarch2015_18m | ecosystem: Environmental > Aquatic > Freshwater > Lake | place: Spain... | reverse complement strand
ACGGTACTGTAAGTCTGAACCCATCAGGAGGCACTTATGATACTGGAACATCAGTGACACTCACAGCCTCAACAATCGAAGGATACAGGTTTGTTGAGTGGAGTGGTGACGCCAGTGGTACTGCCAACCCTATCACCATAAACATGGATAACGATAAGAATGTCACTGCTCAGTTCACCAAGATCACCTACACCCTTGCCATCATCGCAAATCCGTCAGCAGGTGGGAGTGTAAGTCCTGGTAGTGGTACATACGATGCTGGAACATCAGTGACACTCACAGCTACGCCGGGCGTAGGATACAGGTTTGTTGGTTGGAGTGGTGACGCCAGTGGCACTACCAATCCTATCACCATAAACATGGATAACGATAAGAATGTCACTGCCCAGTTCGCCAAGATCACCTACACTCTCATAACCAGTGTGGACCCACAAGGAAACGGCACTGTAAGTCTGAACCCATCAGGAGGCACTTATGATACTGGAACATCAGTGACACTCACAGCCTCAACAATCGAAGGATACAGGTTTGTTGAGTGGAGTGGTGACGCCAGTGGCACTACCAATCCCATCACTGTCACGATGAATGGCAATAAGAGAGTCACCGCACAGTTTACAATGTTACTAAAAGTTATACAGCTTATTCCAGATTCAGAAAACCTGGATGTGCCTATTACTACTGAAAAAATTCAGATCAAATTCAGCAAGCCTATTGATGTAAATTCTATTGAGGGGGTAAAAGTAATAGGAGAAAATAATAGGGTGGTTGAAGGAAAACCTAGCCTTGATGAATCTGATAAAAGTATCATATTTTTTACTCTAAATGAGCCTTTCAAAGATGAAGAAACTGTCACTGTCATTGTCACGAAAGCGATTAAAGATATAGATGGAAATAATCTTGAAACAGAATTTCAGGATAAGTTTACCACAGGGATATCCGTCTGGCCGGGAGATACAAACAATGATGGAGCGGTGAATGCTTTAGACATTTTACCATTGGGTCAATACTTTACTGGAAACAAACAAAGTTCCAGCAAGGCATCATGGGAAGGGAAACCAGAATGGCAAATACAACCTACAGTACCGTGGAAGCCAGATAAGATGGCAACCTATGCGGATACAAACGGAGATGGAAAGGTTAATGACGATGATCTTGAGCGCATCAAAACCAACTGGAATTATTTACATTCTGTGAATGGACTTGCCCCGATCTCTTCTAAGAACAAAGGATCCTCGCAGATGATAAGCAAAAGTGGTACTCAATCCAATTTGGAACTACTGAATATTTATGAAGCCATGTATGATGTTTTGGAGTCTGCGCCTTTTGATACCGAGGGAGTGCAATTACTGAAAAACTCCCTTAAAAAACTCATGACAAACATAAAACATCAATTAATTCCATACGAAAGCAAGTTGCTTCAGAATTATCCCAACCCATTCAATCCAGAAACATGGATACCATTTTATCTGAAAGATACGGGTCCCGTTACCATTAAAATATACAATAGTAGCGGTCAACTTGTCAGGAATTTAGAACTGGGAAATAGAGATGCAGGATTCTATTTATCAAGCTCGAAAGCTGCATATTGGGATGGCAAAGATGAATCTGGTGAGAAAGTATCAAGCGGAGTCTACTTCTACACTATAAAAACTGGGAGTTTTACATCTATAAAGAAGATGACAATAACTAAGTAATTCCATTTGCCGATCCCTATATGTGAGTTTTTGCATAAAACCATAAAAATGTATATTTCAAGACATTACTCTTGACGTGCCTCTTTTTATGTCTTATTATATCATTGAATAAGATATAATAAACCACGGAGACACTGAGGCACGGAGAGAACTTAGAAAGTATGGTAACTGAAAAAATTGTATTGACAATATAAGAAAATAAAGTTAAAGTGTTATCGGATAGAAAGAAATCAGATATTGAAAATGGTTTTTCCCATCTGTCAACCGCTGAATTTAGCTTATAACTAGTACCAATTTATATGTATATTATAGGAGTTGATGTTCATGAAGATATATTCCATGTTTTTCATTACTGTTATGTTCTTATTCTATGCCTTTTGTAATCTATCTTTTGCTGTTGATGGTAATAACAATACATCAGAATATGTCATTGGTATAGGGGATGTAGTTCAGATTTCTGTCTGGCAAAATGAGCAATTTAACGGAATTATGACTGTCGGACCTGATGGAAAAATTACTATTCCACTGTTAGGTGACATAATAGTTGCTGATCGTAATAGAAAACAGGTGAAAGATGATCTAACTAGCAAATTGTCTAAATTTATCAAGGAAGGTGCGGAGGTTACTGTCAGCGTAACTCAGTTTAATAGCCAAAAGATATTCGTATTTGGGAGAGTTATGAGACCAGCTATTATTACTTTTCAATCACCACCTTCGTTATTAGAAATTATGATCCAAGTTGAACCAACTCCCGATGCGGATTTAACTTCGGTAAAGGTTATACCTGTTGACCCATCAATAAGAAAGCCCATTACGGTAAATATGATTGATGCTATGCAGAGAGGTGATACTTCACAGTTACCCAAGTTACTTTCAGGAGATACTATATATGTACCGAGAATTGAAATAGCGACAGGAAAAACTCCGATTGAGACTATACCTACACCTACGCTTACTTCAAAAGCTGAAGAAGAGAAATTTGTCGTTAACGTTATGGGAGCTGTAGCAACTCCTAATTCCTATGTTTTCAAAGAAGAACCGACTCTAACCCAAGCTTTGATGAGTGCTGGAGGTGTCACCGATAGTATGGCGCTGAAAAGTATCAGGGTGATCCGTAATAGTGCGACAGAGGGCGATAAAGTTATATATGTAGATGTGGATAGGTATCTGAAAGAGGGAGATAAATCCCTTCTACCAAAACTGTATTCAGGAGATACGATCTATGTTCCACCTGTAATGCAGGAGAAAATGAAAGAGTTATCTATTACTATCACTGGTGAAGTAACCAAACCCGGAACTTATGCGATACTTGAGCCTATGGACATACTGGATGCTATATCAATGGCTGGTGGACTAACTATTAATGCTGATCCTGAGAGAGTAAGAGTAAGAAAGGAGAATGCCGATTCTTATCAGGATAAAATCGTTAATATAAGCGAACTCCTGAATGATGTTAGAAGCGACTCTCCACCTGAAATGGTAGGTCTTGGTTACAGGATTTATGTGCAATCAAAAGAACGTAGTATTGTTATAACAACGGCAAGTGCAACTCGTGGCATTATAGTGTTTTTGGCTGATTTGATCCCTATCTATGGTATATACCGACTGATAAAGTAAGGACAAATTTAATATGTTCTCTATACTTAGAAAAAAAATTTATTTGCTTTCATTTTTCTTGGGCTTGTTCCTCATAAATTCTATCAGTGGTAGTGATTGGAATAATCAAAACTACCTCATAGATGGGGTTTATTACCTGTTCAGCCAGAATGATCTTAATATGGCTGAGGAACAATTCCATAAAGTTATTATTTCAAGCTCGTTTGATATACTTTCTGGAGAAACAAAAAATCATAGTAGTGACAAGAAGATTGTCGCAGAGGCATTTTATTTTCTCGGTAAGATATGCTATGAAAGGGCTGTCTTGAAGGAAAATGTTTCGCAAAATATATCACAATCGAAAAGTTATTTGATTAAAGCGGAAGAATACGGCATTATCTATGACAAAATTCATCCGTCGTTATTGGATAAAATCAACCAGAATTATCCTGAAATTAAGGCTTCAATCCCATATTCAAATAGTGATAAAGCCAAAGTCACTATTGAGATTGGCAGTGGCTTATACCAAATAAAATCGGTAAAGATTGACCAAAAAATGAATGTTACGGAAAGCAGTCTTTTGACAAAAAAAGAATCGGAGCTAGAAAGTGGCGCAAGATACAAAATGAAACCGGATATTCAGGGTGCAGCTAAATCTACATACAAGGCTTTAATTATCCTTGGGATAGGCTTGGCTTTTTGGCTTGTGAGGGAAATATGATAGATATTAAAATAAGCCGGCAAACAACCTATATAATTATCATTGTTATTTTGATCTGGTCTGGATTATGGGTATTGGATGCTAAGTGTTCTACGACTGACAAGACCCTTTCATCTGGAATGATAGGCTCGGAAGCGGCAAAGAATGTGGAACAAAAACAATCTGCAATAGAAATGAAATTTCTGGAAACAGGACAAGTAATGTTTCGATCCGAAAATTTTGTAGCGGCTCGTAAAGCTTATGATAATGTACTGCAATTAAACAGCAAGAATGTTCTGGCACAATATTTTCTAGGGCTTATTGAATATGAAGAAGGCAATATAGAGAAATCTAAAATCAGATTTCAAATAGCGCATGAGTGTTTAGGTTTACCATCGGAGTCAAAGCCTTTTGAAGCAAAGCAAATGCAGTTGCAATTTCCTGATGATTATCAGGCAAGAATATATTACAAAGACGGTTGGTATATAAGACCTAAGAATCTTTCTGATGTCAATAAATCTTTACTTTTATTGGATGCCGGATCGAACTATAAAATTGAGCTAAAATCAAATCACGCAAAACCCTGGTTAATTAGTGGAGCAGTGGGATCGATTGTGTTACTCAGTTTCTTTTTGGCAAGGTAAACTACTATATGTGGTTTTTAGAATACCTATAAGGAGTTGAAACAAACATTGAATAAGCTTCTGTATATTCCAATATGTCTGGTCATGATGGTTTTTGCTAACGGACAGCTACTATATGCTCAGAACCTCATTGCAAGCGTAGACTCTTATAATAGTACCAATACGAGTGATAATGACGAAGTATACTCAATTGGTACAAAAGTAAGTTTAGTCGTTAAGGCTTCAGAAGGTCGTGACAACTTGACGGGTAAAGTTTCTATATCTTCTATCTCAACTGATTATAATTCCAACATCGGGACAATGGAAAACACAGGCTCTGGAACATACCAATATATCTGGGATACTGCACGACTTTCGTCCGCAAATGATTATGTAGTATCCATAACTTTGAGAGATACAGATGGAAAGGAAACAACAGACAAGTCGTTATCTATTGAATTGTATGGATTTAGCGCTCTGTTGAAAAGTGTGGATTCTTATGATAGCTCTAATCTAAATGATAATGATGAGTTATATCATGCTGGGCAACTTGTGAAATTAGTTGTTGAGCATTTTCCCGTTGCTCAGGTCATCGGTACTGTGGAGATTAGTTCTAAATCCAGTGGATACAAATCGCAAGTACAAACAATGGGTAATGGCATTAATAATACTTTGGAATACGTATGGAATACATCAGGATTGCAGGAAGCTAATGATTATGTGGTGACTTTAACTTTGAATGATTCCACGGGTCATAGTGTTATTGACAATTCACTGGTTATAAAGATAGATAACTCTATACCAAAAATACTGAGTGTGGCGTCTAATGATAGAAGCGATTCTACTGACAATGACGGCATATACCATGCGGGGCAAACTATAATCATTGACGCCCAAGCAGTAAATAAAGAAACGGGTCTGAATCCAACTATTCAGATCAAATCCGATACTGTTCTTTACAATTCGGATGTTCAAAGAATGACTGATCAAAGGGATGGTTCTTATAGATTCATCTGGACAACGACTGGTTTGAATGAAGCAAAAGATTATAAAGCGATAGTGACGTTTCAAGATCAAGCAACAAATCAATCCCAAGATTCATCTCTGGTTATTGAGATAAATAATACGCCACCACAAAACGTACAGGTGATCATAAATAATAATGATACTTATACACTGTTATCTTCCGTAAACCTCACCATATCCGCAGATGACGCTACAAAGATGTATGTGTTCGGTGATGTTGTTGATGATGTATCTACTTTTGAGTGGATACCTTATGCCACAACGCTAAAAGCCAAACTTAGTGGTAAAGATGGCGTCAAGAAAGTATCAATCAGATTTACGAATAAAGCCAGCAATGACAGCCTTCCTGCCGAAGACTCTATAATCCTTGATGAAATGCCACCGGTCGTCAATTCGGTATCTTCTTATGATGAATCAGATAAAGAAGACAATGATGGAATATATCATTCAGGACAGAGCATAGCTATCATTGCACAAACTGATGGATCAAACCTTGTAAAACTTGAGGGTATTGTCCAGATAACTTCTGCAAATGCTAAATATGATTCTGGTTTACAAACGTTAAAGAATATTGTTAATGGAACATATTCTTATATATGGAATACTGTCGGATTGCTTGAATCAAGTGATTACATAGTACTACTAAAGTTTAAGGATCCGTCCAATCGAGAAGTTAGCGATAGGAGTTTGAAGATAACCATTGATAATATGCCACCAACTGAAGGGGAATTAAAGATAAATAATGGGCAAGCTGAGATTGATTCCCGATCTGTTGATTTAACATTAATCGCTAAGGGTGAACCACGTGAGATGTTTATTGATGGTGATGTAATAAAGGATACAAACACTTTCAACTGGATACTTTATGCAGGTCGGATCATTGTGAATCTGACAGATACTGATGGAAATAAGCAGGTAAATGTCAAATTTAGAGATGCCGCAAAGAATGAAAGTGCTGTGACGGCAACAAGTATTATACTTAACAGAAAAGCACCAACATCAACCGCCATAGTCATTCAGGATGGAATCAAATATACAACAACTAGAGACGTGATCTTAAAACTGAAAGCTGTAAATGCTGGACAGATGTTCATAGACGGCGATGTTATAGATGATGTGACAACATTTGAATTCATACCCTATAAAGAGCAGGTTTCTGTAAAGCTTTCATCCGGAGACGGTGAGAAAAGGATTGGCGTCTTATTCAGAAGCGATCTCGGTATTCAGAGTGACAGAATTCAGAATACTATCAAACTGGATACTACGAATCCTGTAATTCTATCTGTGACTTCAATGGACTCAATTGATCCGCAAGATAATGACGGAATTTATCATCCAGGACAATTCATCATTATAAGTGCTGTGGTGAAATCTGGTGAAGATGATATATCAGGCAAAATTAGGGTGCAATCTGAAGCTATTGGTTATGATTCAGGTGAGCAAAAGATGGAAAAAAAGGATGATTTTAAATACACCTGGGATACTAGATCGCTCCAAGATGCCAATGATTATATTGTCAGGGTCGAGTTTACTGATGCCGCAGGTCTGAAAGCAGAGAACACCAATCTTAAGATCGTTTTGAGCAGTTTGATTCCCAAACCCGGTCAACTCATAATAAATAACGGAGATAAAACCACAGAATCGGTTTTTGCCAAGATTAACATATTCGTAGTTGATGTAACTTCAATCTTCATAAGCGGTGATGTTATTGATGACGTCAGCACTTTTCAATGGATTCCATATCAGACAAATCTTGTAGTTACTTTATCTGGTGGTGATGGTCAAAAGACTGTATCTGTCAAGTTTAAGAATTCTGCTGGTAATGAAAGTTCGGTTGTGACAGCTAGTATAAAGCTTGATAGGAAATCACCGTATGACATTGGATTGATTATTGCCAATACTGATGAAGATGCCAAATCCAGAAAATCTGACAAATTTGCAACATCACGTAAAGTATTCCTGGGACTATCAGCTAAAAATGCTACAGAAACTTATATAAGTGGAGATGTTACTGAGGCATTTAACACATTCAGATGGGTATCTTATTCTCCAGAGATGTCTGTGGATTTGACCGAAGGGGATGGAAGGAAGGTTGTAAATGCAAAGTTTCGTAACCAGCGATTGATAGAAAGTAATCAGAGCCAAAGCGAAATTATACTGGATACATCCCCTCCTGAGATTCTTTCTACAACTGTTGAGAATAGTGTTGATCCCAAAGATGCAGATGGATGGTATCATCCCGGTGAGTCCTTGCGAATAATTGTCGAATCGGTTGATGCAAGCGATTTAGAAGGTGTGATCCTGATAAAGTCTGAAAGCACTGGTTATGATTCTGGTACTCAACTTATAGAGACGAAATCGCTCGTCACGCAAAATACATGGCGATTTGAATATATATGGGACACTAAAGACCTTGATGAAGGCAATGACTATTTTGCCGAGATTACATTGACCGATTTAGCCAGTTGGTCTAAAACAAGCGATCCGCTTGTGATTCACATAGATAATGCACCGCCTGCTAATGCGAAAGCTAGTATAAATAAGGGTGGTAAACGCACTGCGTCTAGGGTTGTCACACTTGAAGCATCAGCCGATGATGCAGTGGAAATGTTTGTATCTGGCGATGTAAGGGCGGATACCAGTACATTCCAATGGATACCTTTGAAAACCTCGATGGCTGTCACCCTGTCATCCAGTGATGGCGAGAAACTTGTGAATGTCAAATTCAGAGATAAAGCTAAGAATGAAACGGGTTCGGTAACATCAAATGTGATATTAAGCGAGTCTCCTCCGATAATTGATAAAATAGATTCATGGGATTCCTCAGATTTATCAGATAACGATGAAAAATATCACGCAGGTGAATTAGTTGAATTAGCTCTTAAAGCCAAACCTCTGAATAATGTTCCAAATACAGAAACCGCTTTGTTGGGAACTGTTTCTATTGTATCATCAGATGGGACTTATGTATCAGGAGTACAGAGTGCACGGGAAGAAGATGACGGTTGGTATACTTATGTGTGGGATACAAATAAGCTCGTAGAAGGTGAATATCAGGTCACATGGAATCTGTCTGATGGTGTGGGGCATGATGTTAGTGATAATTCGCTTCGCATTTCTATTGATAATACTCCCCCAAATGACTCAAGTATAAGTATCAATAATAAAGCTGATCGCACAAAATCAAGAATTGTTACCATGAACCTGCAAGCTACCGAAGCCTCATGGGTTTTTATTGATGGTGATGTGCTTCGAGATAAGGGGTCAACCTTTGAATGGATCCCATTCAATACAACAATATCTGTACGTTTAACCGATGGCGATGGCATAAAGCGAGTGCAGGCTAAATTCAAGGATAATGCTGATAATGCCACCGAGATCATAACTGCTCAGATAATATTGGATACGGTCGGACCTGATGCAGTTTCGATAAAGATAAATGATAATGCTGAATACACCTTATCAACCGAAGTCAAATTGACTGTTGTGGCAGAGGAAGCAGATACGATATATGTAGATGGAGACGTAATTGATGGCGCTAATGTTCGTAAATGGATTCCTTACCAAAAAGAACCTATAGATATAAAGCTCATTGAAGGCGATGGTGAAAAAAGTGTTAATGTTGAGTTCCAAGATACAATTGGTAATCTCAGCAAGAAAATATCGGATTCTATAATCCTTGACCAGACGTCACCAAAGGTTAAATCAGTAAAATCTTTCAACTCAGAAGACAACGGAGATGATGATGGTAGATACATTGAAGGAACTAATGTCAGCATTGTCGTTGATGTAGGCGAAACCAAACTTTCTGCGACGATTGAGATAAACTCATCTTCCTCTGGATATGCAAGCGGTATCCAGAACATGAATGATGCAGGTGATGAAACTTATACTTACTTGTGGAACACTAAATTTCTATTATCTGCTACGGATTATAAAGTCAAGGTAGATCTCAAAGATAAAGCTGGTAATTCGGTAACTGATGATTCATTGACGATAGCGATATTCGATAAGCCAATAGAACAGAAGGTCACCATAAACAAAGAGGACAAGGTAACAACTTTACAATCCGTATCGGTTACATTTTCCACAGATAATGCCAGCGAAATGAATATAAGCGGAGATGTGATGGATGATGAGAATACTTATGAATGGATAAAGTTTGCTGATATTAAACAACTCAATCTTACTCAGGGTGATGGAGTCAAGGTTATAAAGGTAGCATTTAGGGATAGCCAATCTCGTAGTCTTGGCGAAAGTACCGCTACGATTAAGCTTGACCAGACACCACCGACTATCACAGATGTTAAAACATTACAAAAAGCCTATCGTGCTGGTAATTCAGTAGAAATAACTATACAAGCAGGTAAACAGGAAATCGGTTTGAAAGGAACTATACAGATAAGGTCGTTTTCCACAGGCTATGATTCAGGATCCCAAAAAGCTGTCGAAAAACTCAGTGGTGAATACGCTTATGTATGGGATACGACTGGATTAAAAGAAGGGGAAGATTATCTTGTAGAAGTTATCATGTCCGATGAAGCTGATTGGACAGCTAGAGATAATAGCTTAATCTTATCCATAGACAACACTCCACCGGATGGCGGGAGCCTTATTATAAATGATGGAGATCAATTCACACAGAAACGTTCTGTGAAATTAAAGCTTGGTCTTGCGGATAATGCGTCAGAGATGTTCATTGAAGGTGATGTGGTAGCGGATAGTAACACATTCAAATGGGTTTCCGTGAAGAATGAACTGATAGTCAATCTGTCCGTGACGGATGGGACGAAAAGTGTGGCAGTTAGATTCAGGGACGAGGTTGGTAATGTAGCAAAAGCTATTGAAAATAGCATAATCCTTAATGAAATGGCGCCTGTTATTAACGCTGTTGCCTGTTGGGATGAGAGCAATGTCAATGATAACGATAAGATATATCACGCTGGTCAGGCTATTAAGATCGCCATAGCTTTTGATAACAGAGAGGAATTAGCGACTAAGGACAATGTGGAGAGCCAATTACAGGCATTGCTACGTGTCACCTCGCAGGAAACCGGGTATGATTCTGGATTGCTGATAGCAACGAAGGAAAATCCTAACACATTTACGTCTATCTGGAAAACAGATTCCGTTGCGGAGGCATCGGACTACATTGTCGAAGTTACGTTGCAAGATGGTTTCGGTCAGAAGTCTGTTGATAAGTCACTAACCATAACCATAGACAATACTCCGCCAACTGCTTCCGAAGTATCAACAGATGAAGGCAGAAAGATTACTAATTCACAGGAAGTAACATTAAGCGTAACCGCAAAAGATGCAAAAGAGATGTTTATTGATGGTGATGTAGTCGAATCTTTGGGTACTTTCAAATGGATACCTTATGCTGATACATGGAAAATTACACTTTCAAAGGATAATGGCACGAAAACCATCACTGTCAAACTCAAAGACTTGGCAGACAATGTTAGTGACCCGATTTCGACATCCATAGTTCTCGATAGAACTATACCAAGTTCGCCATCTATAATTATCAATGACGGAGTCAAATATACCGATACCTACAAGATTAACCTAGTTCTGTCAGCAATAAGTGCTAGAGATATGTATATTAGCGGGGATGTAGTTCAGAATGAAAATACATTTAAATGGATTCCGTATGTAAAAGAGTTCGCTGTGCGTTTAACTAATGTGGAAGGTGACAAAACTGTATATGCAAAGTTCCGCAATGGCATAGACAATGAATGTGAAGAAGTAAAAGCACAGATATTGCTAGACATTACTCCGCCCGGAATTGCGAAAATCGAGTCTTTTGACCAAGCTGATAATACTGACAACGATTTCAACTATCATTCAGGTCAGAAGGTTGTATTGAAGGCAACTGCATTAGGCAGTGAAGCAGGTTTAACAGGAATGGTGCGTATTCAAGGCAGTAACGACTCAACTTTGACATACAATTCTGGACAACAGGGCATGACTGATGCAGGTCAAGGGCAATATAATTTCCTGTGGGATACCGAAGGAATAGAAGAAGGGAATTATTCGTGTGAGGTTACTCTGGAAGACCCTGCTAAACATACAACCTCAGATAAAATAGAAATCGTAATAAATAATCAAAAGCCTTATAATCCAACGATAACTATAAGCGAGAAAGAATCTTTCGCTCGTTCACGAACAATTGAAATTAGTCTCAGTGCGGAAGGGTCTCCTTCGGAAGTTTACATTGCTGGAGATGTTATCAATGATGATACAACGTTTAAGTGGGTCGCCTTCATACCTGATTCCGATAGTAAGATGAAAACTACTCTGAACCTGCGTGGGACAGATGGCAAGAAAAAAGTAACTACTGTATTCAGGAATAAATTCCGTAGTGAAAGTATCTTAGCCGAAACTAGCATATCTCTTGAACTTAAGAAACCTGAGCTTGCTGGATCGTGCAGAATTATTCAGACTGGTACGGATAAAATCCAAGCTTATCTGACTTTGCAGTTCGATGAACCAATAAATACTGTTGATACAAAAAACTTTTTCTTGACACTCAAAGATAAGGCGAAACCGCAAAATACTATACAACTTGGAGGAGTTGGAGCTGAGGCTGTGCTTTCCAACGACATAGTAATGTTAGAAATTCCAATCGAACAGCTCAATCAGATTAAAGAATGGCAACCACTGACACTAACTTCGTCCTATATACAGGCTGAGATTGCCGAGAATAGCGTTTTCGACATGGCAAATAATGGTAACATCGGTAATAAGCAAAAGCCTGTTGACGTCTATTTCACTATCCCGGCTTCGTCAATGGATTTCACTGTGGAACCAGCTAGTTTCAGCCCAAACAATGACGATATAAAAGATAGGGTTACAATATTATATGCTCTGGCAATAGCTTCGGATGTAGTAATAAAGATAAGAAATCCCCTGATGGAGACGATCAATGAATGGCACGTTGAGAATCAACCGGGCGGTGTGGTTTCTCCAGTTGAGTGGGATGGGAAAAAGTCTGATGGTTCTGCATATCCGGATGGTTCATACACCGTGATCGTCATAAGCAAGGCTTTGGAGTCCATTGGTTTTGCTTATGGTCTGAAAAAGGAACTGGTTATTGACAATACCGCTCCTCAGATATTGGAGATGAGCCCTCGAGAAGGAACCGAAATCTCAGCCTTATTCAGATCATCGGTGAATGTCATTGATACACCGAAAGCGGACGGTATAGACTCCGTTTATATGACGATAGACAATGATATAGAAAGCAAAATCCCAATGGTAAAATCTAAGACGGAAGGTGAGTATACCATACCATCTACTTCTGTACTATTATTACCTTTGGGAAGTCATAGCATAACCTTCCATGTTGAAGACTCCGCAGGGAACAAAACAGAAAAAACTGTTAATTATACAGTTGTGCCAGCAACCAATCCAATATTGGGCTTGATGAATTTCCCTAATCCTTTTCCACCAGGGGGTACAACAACAATAAGATATACCTTGCCTGAAAAAGCCCGAAGCGGAGAAATGGTTATATATGATGCTGGTGGTGATATGGTGTTTTTCAAGGATTTGATGGTTGAGGATTTGGAATCTGGTGAACACAAATTACAATGGAATGGCAGAGATATTTTTGGCTTTATCATGGGGAGAGGAATATATTTCTGCCACTTGAATGTCTCAACTGAAACAGGTCACAAAGTTAAAGAGAGTAAAATCGCTATAAGGTAATCGTAATTAGAGGTGACGGGTCACGCGTGACGCGTCACTTTCCTAGAGGATATTTGATATGAAACTAAAAATTCTGGTTTTCTCAATCATAATTTTGTATTCTACGCTTCTGCAAAATCTAATGGGAGAGGAGTATGCCAATACTGCGTCATTTCTTAAAATAGGTTCGGGTGCTAAGGCTACCGCATTAGGGGGAGCGTTTGTTGCTGTCGCTGACGATGCTTCTGCTGGATATTGGAATCCAGCAGGATTAGCGCAACTCAAGGGACCAATTATTTCCCTCGCTGATAGACCCCCTGTGATGGATACGAATTATGCAAGCATAGCTATTGCATCTCCTATATGGCTACTTGGATTTGTCGGACTGAATGCCATCTACTATGGTAGTGGAGATGTTGCTACTTACAATGATTACGGTGTAAGTACTGGCATTCTCACTGACAGAGAGACCGCTATAATATTGTCTTATGCGTATAATTTGAACCAGCTTCTAATAGGAATGAATGTGAAGTATATCTATCAGGAAATGAAAGCAGATGATATTGGCTCATCTATTTATGATGGCATAGGTGCTGATGTCGCAGTTCTATATAAAGTGTATGAGTATCTGACCGTAGGAGCTAACTTCCATAGCAAATATAAAATGACTGGAGATAATAGCAGTGTCGTGGCAAACGAATCGCCGATGAATATTCGAGCTGGAGCGTATTACAAAGCGAATATTGGAAAAAATAATCTCCTTAACTTTATGATTGATTTAAACCAGACTAAAGCATATCCCTTGAAGTTACATTTTGGCACGGAATTGGTTTTGTATGATTCTCTTGCACTCAGAGTCGGTCTGGATGATATTTATGCTGAAACTAAGGGTATTGATATTGACCATTTGGACCTGATCAAGCATAACGTAAAGCCTACGATTGGGCTGGGTTTCAAATGGAAAATAGGTAAAAATGCGATAGAACCCGATTCCAAGCAAAATGCTCTTATATTTGATTATGCGTTGAGTGTAGAAAAGCAGGGAATGAGAAACTTTTTCACATTAGCATATCAGTTTTAAAGCTCATTACTGTTTCATGAGCATTAAATAATTAATCGGGTAATAAATTCATTGAAAAATTACTGGATTCCAGTGTAAGCTGGAATCCAGTAGTATCTGCACTAATTAACTCCCCAATTTTGCTTCACTTTCCAAAGATACCGATATGAACGCATATTCTATAATTAAATTATTAAGCCTTATAATTCATATATTTCTGGGTAGCTATGCAATCCAAAAATCACCAAGAAATAGGCTAAACCAATCTTTTTCTCTAGTTGCCTTCTCGGTGGCTGTCATGGAATTTGGCTACTTCATGTTCCTGATTATTCCAAACGGGACAATTTGGATAAGGATTGCATTATTTGGGCAGGGCCTTACAGCAGTAAATATTGTACTATTCACCATGATATATGGAAGGGAGAACTACAAGGATTCTTTAAAGTCAGGAAGATTCTATCTAATTGCGGTTTATTTCGTTCTCTTGATTCTGACGATCACAATATTGTCTGGAATTTTGAATTTTGAGCATTTAGTAACATCTCCTGATTACGGATTCATAATTACCAAATCAGGTTTTGTTTTTATTATATTTTTACTGATATGCGATCTGATAGCACTCGTAAATTTTGAAAACATCTACCGTCAAGTAAATCAAAGAAAGAAAAGTATAAAATATCCAGCTATTATATATATTGGAATGCTATCTTTCCATCTGTTATTTTATAGCCTGGCACTTGGATTTTTCCAAATACAGATGAGTGTCTTATGTGTTACTTCTATTACGCTGATCATAGCTAATTCATTTATAGCTTATCCTGTGATAAGATCAAAGCCGGAATCAAAGGGAATTTATGTTGGACGTGTAATAATCGCTAAATCCTACACATTACTTTTGGCAGGAATATATCTTCTGATAGTAGGCTTACTCGGCAAGATTATCCAAATAATTGGAGAAAATCTAAACTTTTTCTTCGCCATGATTATCTCTTTCGTCGTCCTTTTAGTGCTTATGGCAATTTTAGTATCAAGGTCACTCAAACAAAGGTTTCAAACATTCATCGAGCGAAACTTCTATAGTCATAAGTATGATTATAGAAAGGAATGGGAGAATTTCAGTCAAAAAGTGTTTTCAATCCTTAGTATGAAAGAATTGCTACAGGAAATATTGAACACCGTGTCAGAAATTATTGGCGCAGATACTGCTTCTATTATGTTATTGGATGAACGTAAAGCAGAATTCTTTGTTGCAGCGAATAAAATAGAAGAGCAGGAAGTAAGAGACATAGTTATCCCTACCAACAACACTTTTCTGGATTGGTTATGGAGATATGGCAGTCCTATCAGAATAGAAAATGGAGAGTGCAAGACTTGTAAGTCTTTTAGCGATCCACCTGATGTTCCGAGTTCGATATTAAACACTGTTTCGACAGGAAAGGAATATGGAAAACAGGTTGATGAAAGCATTTTTTGCGTTCCGATTATTGCCGAGAATATGTTGATCGCTGTAATAACTTTGAGTTGTACAAAAGAGCATGAAAATCAGGGGAATGACAATAATACAAAGGTAAAATATTCTCAAGAGGATATGGATATTTTGGAAACTATGGCTAATCAAATATCTATAGCTATCATGAATGTAAAGAGAAGTCAGGAATTAGCTGTGTCTAAAGAATTAGAGTCTTTCTATAAGCTTTCATCAATGTTATTACATGATCTGAAGAATTCTGCATCTATGCTTTCACTCGTGGTACAAAACGCAACGGATAACTTTGATAATCCTGAATTTCAGAAGGACGCTCTCAATACTCTGTCAAATGCAGTGAGTAAAATTCAGAAAATCATCACCAAGCTTTCCTCAACCCCACGAAAGGAGGAATTTCAGCATATCCAGCCGGTAGAACTGCTAGAGATAGTTAATAAAGCGATATCATCCTCAGGCATTACGAATATGGACAGAATAAAGATTATCCAAGAACTCAACCCTATACCAAAACTGATGCTTGACAGTGAGAACATAGAAAGGGTTATCTTAAATCTGATACTAAATGCAATAGAGTCCATAGAAAACGAGGGAATTATAACTGTCAAAACATCTCAAAATCAAGATGGATTTATACAAATCTCAATCAGCGATACAGGTTGTGGGATGTCTCAGGAATTCATTAGAGAACGCCTATTCAAACCATTCCAGACAACCAAAATCAAAGGCATAGGAATAGGATTATTTCAATGTAAAACAATAGTTGATGCTTATGGTGGAATTATAGATGTTCAAAGTCAGCATGGGTTTGGGAGTGTGTTTACAATAAAGCTACCCTTCGTCAATGATAAAGAATTTAATCGAAAATCCTTACGATCTGTAAACAATAAGGTGGACTGATAGGAATTGTGCGGATTTATGACGTTTTTATCATTGAATAATGCTGTCGGGTTTATGATAATATTAAATTTTCTCTTATGAACATCTGCTCAATGTAGGCTACAATCCTATGTCTCTGTATTTTGATTTATTTTTAATATAAATTTTGCGACAGTTTTATCATTGAAAGGATTACAGATGAAACTACCTGAAATTGCAATAAAAAATCACCAATTTACTATAATTATAGCTCTTCTTTTGGTGTTATCCGGGGTCTTTTCATTTCTTACTATGCCATATTCAGAAGACCCATCGGTTGCAAAGGCTGGTGCAAGTGTTGTAGTACTATATCCCGGAGCAAACCCAACGGATATGGAACAATTGGTGGTTGACCCTATCGAAGAGGCAGTAGATGAACTTGATGACGTAAAAACGATAAGCTCATATACTAGAGATGGTTATGCTGTTATAGATGTAGAATTTGATTCAGGTTCTGATCCTGATAAAAAATACTCTGATGTGACTGAAAAAGTAAATAGTATTCGCAGTGATCTTCCCGATGAGATTGCAGGAATCAATTTACATAAATGGGGAGTGGCAAATGTCAATATTTTGCAGGTTGCCATTGTTTCAGATACAGCAAATTATAGCGAAATGGAGAAACAAACAGAAAAACTGAAGAAAAAACTCATTAAAATAGATGGTATCAAGACTGCTGAAACTTATGCTTTCCCAAAACAAGAAGTTAGAATAGCTTTGAATCTTGACAAAATGTCTCAAATGCGAATATCGCTTAATCAACTTTTCGGCGCAATACAAAGCTCAAATCTGAATATTCCGGGCGGAAATATAGACATAGACACGAAAACTTTTAACGTCCAGACAAACGGGAGCTATAAATCTCTGGAAGATATTGGAAACACCATAATCAATTCTAACGGTCAAAGTATTGTTTATCTAAAAGACGTAGCTGACGTACATTTTGACTACGAGGACAAAACTTATATCGCAAGATTTGCTGGAAAACGTGCTGTATTTGTAACTGCTACTCAAAAAGATGATACGAATATATTCAAAATTTTCCGTAACGTCAAACGCACAATATCCGATTTTGAAAATCAATTGCCTGCATCAATGACCACATATTACGTTTTTGATCAATCCAAAAGCGTGGCAACTCACTTGAAACGCTTTGGAATGGAAATGATACAGGGAATGATACTGGTTATACTTATCGTTTTGTTGTTTATGAATTTTCGGACATCAATCATCGTTATGCTTGCCCTTCCCATGTCAATCGCCATAGGTGTAGGATTTGTGGATTTGACTGGTTATGGCATACAGCAGATGACAATAACCGGAATGATAATCGTACTTGGTATGCTTGTAGATGACGCAATTGTGGTGACACAAAACGCATCAAGATTCCTTAGAATGGGATTTAGTCCCAGAGATTCAGCGATCAAGGGAACTGATCAAATTCAATGGGCAATTATAAGCTGTACAGCTACAACGGTATTATCTTTTATCCCGCTTGCTATGGTTAGGGACGTGACTGGCGATTATCTTCGCAGTATGCCGATAATAGTATCGTACACGCTTATCGCATCGCTGTTTATCGCATTGACTTTCACACCTTATCTTTTAAGTAAATTCCTGAAACCAGAAAATATCTCAACAGATAACAAAAGCTCTGCATGGGATTCTTTCGTAAGAGTGCCGTCGAGAATAAGAAATATTCAATACTACATAGTTCAGCATCCTTACAGAAAGTTTCTAGGTTTTGCACTTTCTCATGGCAAAACTATTATATTTATAAGCGTGATAATATTTTTAGGTAGCCTTGCATTGTTTCCGTTTATTGGGAAAAGCCTGTTCCCAAAAGCTGAAAAACCCAATCTTGTAATCAACGTCAATGCACCTAAAGGAACAAATATAGATAAAACTAACGAAATAGCAAAGTATGTTGAGTCTGTGCTTATTTCAACAAACGAAGTAAAACATTATGCAACAAACGTTGGTTATGGTAATCCGCAGATTTATTACAATGTTAGCTCAAAAAGCAGAGATAGTGCTTACGCCCAATTCTTCATAGAACTGAAGAAATACGATCGAAAAATGATGGCAAATTTGTTAAGTGAGCTACGTGAAAAATTTGCTAATTATCCTGATGCCCGTATTGACGTTAAAGAGCTTGAACAAGGCACGCCTGTTGAAGCCCCAATAGCTATAAGAATTATAGGCGAAAATCTCGATATTATAGAAAAAACATCAAGCGATATAGAGAAAATTGTTTCATCAAGTCCCGGAACAATAAACGTAGATAACCCATTAGGCGCCTCAAAAATGGAATTGCACATAAACGTGAATCGTGAAAAATCAGCAATGTTAGGTGTGCAGTTGTATGATATAGATAAGACCGTTAGGGCGTGTGTGACAGGGATGGCTGTATCGAAATATCGTGATATTGAAGGCAAGGAATACGATATTGTAGTGCGTTTGCCTGTGGATAAAAAGACAGCGATCTCTGACCTTGATAAAATTTACCTCACTTCTGTTATGGGAGTTCAAATACCTTTAAGGTCAATTGCGTCTTACGATTTCGTATCAAGCGCACAGGAGATCAATCATTATGATTTAGACCGAAGCGTAACAATCACAGCGGATGTGCTTGGTAATTACGCGGTAAATAAAGTGACAAAAGAGATTGTATCAAAACTAAATGGCTATAACTGGAAAGAAGGTTATCGCTACGAAGTCGGCGGAGAATCCGAAAGTGGGAGGTCTGCATTCAGTGGATTGGGAAGAGCTATGATTCTGGCTATGATAGCTATATTTGCTGTTCTAGTGATGCAGTTCAAGTCATTTACTCAACCGCTTATTATATTTGTCAGTGTTCCACTCGCCATTATTGGTTCTCTACTTGCCCTTTTTATAACTCACAATTCCTTTTCGTTTACTGCCTTCGTTGGGTTGACGAGTTTAATAGGGATTGTCGTCAGAAATGCCATTATCCTGATTGAGTATACCAACCAATTGCGTGCAGAAGGCAAGGATTTAGTATCAGCAGTAAAAGAGGCTGGAGAGACACGTTTTCAGCCGATCATCCTTACAACAGCGACGACAATCGGCGGTTTGTTACCACTTACATTGCAGGGCGGAACGATGTGGGCGCCTGCGGGGTGGGTCATCATTGGAGGATTGACTGTTTCCACGATTTTAACTCTGGTAGTCATACCAGTCTTGTATATAATGTTTTCATCAAAATCGGCAATGGAACATAAATGAATTAATGAAAAATAAACACGGAGACACAGAGACACGGAGTTTGGAAAGGGAAGAGAAAAATTCTTGGTTTTTTCTTTTATTCTCCGTGCCTCCGTGGTTTTTCTAAATTTTACAGTACCTGAATTAATACGGAGATTTGAAATATGCGAAAATTATTTATAATAACCTGCTTATCTGTATGTTTATTTATTCAATCTGAGTTTTCTTATGCACAGACTTCAAACAAAACGCCAGCCAAAAACAACCAATATATATCTTTGGTAGGAGAGATAGAAGCCAGAACTCAGGTCTCAGTTTTTACAAAAACTCCAGGGAAGGTAGAAAAATTGAGCGCTGAGGTTGGTGATTCTGTACGCAAAGGCGACGTTCTTGCAATTATAGAGCATGATGAGCTTGGGCTTAACGTAAGACAGGCAAAAGCTGTTCTGGAAATGGCACAATCGGTATTAGTTCAGGCAAAGGCTTTATCAGAAATAAACGTGACAACCAAAGCGGTTCAGGCTCAATCTGCTTTCTCTGCCGCTAAAGTCACTTATGATCAGGTAAAAGCCCTTTCTTATGTGAAAACTTCAACTCAGATCGCTCAGGCAGAGGCAGGATTGGAAGCTATCAAAGCCAATATGCAGAAGATTAAATCAGGAGCCAGGGAGGAGGAGAAAAAGCAAGTTGAAGCAACTGTCGAACAAGCTAAATCCGCTCTGGATAATGCCAAAAGTAACTATGATCGAATAAAGGCTCTGTTTGATCAAAACGCTGTTAGCAAACAGACTCTTGAAGGCATGGAGACACAATTCAACGTTGCCAACTCACAATACAAAGCAGCAGAACAACAACTGAAACTCGTCAACGAAGGTGCTAGAAAAGAGGATATTCAGGCAGTTGAAGCTCAAGTAAAACAAGCAGAATCCGCATTGCAGATGGCTAAAAAGCTTGAAGAAACAAAAGATTGGGAAAAAGATATTACTCTTGCAGAGGCACAGGTAAATCAAGCAACAGCTATGTTGATGCTGGCAAACGCATCAGTAGAAGCAAAGAGTTGGGAAGCTGATATTACAAAAGCAAATACAGCAGTTGAACAGACAACCGTAGCACTAGAACTTGCTCAAAAACAGCTTTCTTATGCTACTATTACCGCACCCATCTCTGGTATAATATCAAAAAGATATACTGAATTAGGAGCTATGGCGTCTCAACAATTACCTATGTTTGAAATCGTGGATATTGATGTTGTAAAAGCAAATGTCAGCATTGTTGAGTCTGATCTTTATAAAATCAAATTGGGAGATGAAGCATTGGTTTCTGTTGATGCACTTAAAGAGCCATTAAAAGGTAAAGTAACTCTGATCAGCCCTGTGCTTGACAGGATGACACATACTGCAACCATAGAGATTACTATTAATAATAATAAGGACTACAAGCTAAAGCCGGGCATGTTTGCACGAACAAAAGTTATATATAGTGGTCAATCAAATCAGGAATAGAACGCAGAACTTATCACAGATTACTCATGGCATTGTAGGCATGGTTCGAAATTAAGGTAACAAAACACTTGAAAATATAAGAAATAAGTTGTAAGGAATCTCCATAGAAAATAAACATAAACTTCAAACATAGGAGATTCCATTATGACACCATATTATCGCTT
>Ga0247841_10005096_pt1 | contig 21695 bp, 21 predicted proteins | sample LaCruzMarch2015__2_FD_192410 | JGI IMG/M metagenome (GOLD analysis project Ga0247841, IMG submission 192410) | Freshwater microbial communities from meromictic Lake La Cruz, Castile-La Mancha, Spain - LaCruzMarch2015_18m | ecosystem: Environmental > Aquatic > Freshwater > Lake | place: Spain... | reverse complement strand
TAAGATTAAAAATGTTGGCATTGGTGCTACGGCGGCTGTTACTGCACCGATTGTAGCGGCTGGGACAGGAATATATAAAACTGGTGAGATGTACCAGCAATCATATAATACTATTCGTGGTAAAACTGGAGCACAGGGTCAGCAGTTCGAACAACTAAAAAGTGATTTTAAGTCGGTCTATGCATCAGTAGGTTCTGGTGCAGATGTTGTAAGCTCTGCTTTAGCACAGCTTTATCAGCGTACAAACCTCACAGGCACAGCCCTACAAGACCTCGCAAAGTCAGAGTTACGCTTTGCAAAATTAACTGGCGGTGATTTAAACGAAATAATCAGAACATCCACCCGTGTATTCGGTGACTGGAGTATCCCTGTTACTGAGCAGACTAAAACTTTAGATAAATTATATAAGGTAACCCAGCTTACAGGGGTTAGTTCCCAGCAGTTGATGGAACAACTCGTTGTTTTCGGTGCTCCACTTAGGTCAATGGGTATTAATTTTGGTGAGGCGGCGGCTTTAATTGGTAAGTTTGAAAAAGAAGGTGTTAATGCTGAATTGGTTCTAACATCAATGCGTAGGGCAGCGGTTAATATGTCCAAGGCTGGGGTTAAGGATATTGGAGGGGGCTTTGCTGGTGCAGTACAAAACATAAAGAACGCACCAAACGATGCAGAGGCAATGAAAACAGCCATTGATATTTTTGGTGCTCGCTCGGCAAATGATATGATGAGGGCAATTAGGGAGAACCGTTTTGAACTGGGAGAGTTATTTAAGGCTCTAAACGATAACAGTGATAGTCTTTCGCTTGCGGCAGCAGATGTTGCAACATCAGGGTCACAGTTTGAGAAGTTAAAGCATCAAATTCAAAATGCAATAGAACCACTTGGCATTTCGTTTGTTGAAGCAGTAAAAGCATCAATGCCAATGATAAAGGCAGGTGCTGAAAGGCTAAAGGCACTAATTGATAGCTTTGTAGCACTACCCGATGCAACAAAGGGTGGCATAATAGGTATTGTAATGTTTGCAGCAGTAATTGGCCCGATGTTAACAAGTCTTGGGTATATGGTAATAGGACTTGGTGCATTACCTGGTGTATTTGCAACAGTTCAATTTGCAATTACTACTGTAATTGGATTTATAAAAACGGCTGCACTTGCATTTCAAATGTGGCAATTAGGGTTATACACCTTTGGTGAAGCAGCACTTGCTGTAATGGGGCCTGCTGGTTGGATTGCACTTGGCATTGGTGTTGTAATTGCTCTTACTGCGGCAATATGGCAAAACAAACAGGCACAGAACGCTTTAAGTGCAGAATATACAAAGCAAGCACAGCAGGCGGAGCAAAATCGAAAACAGGTTGATGACCTTGCTAATGCACAGCTTGGGCAGGTATATTTAGTTGAACGTTTAATTCCAGAGCTTGAAGCACTATCGAATAACACACGAAAGTCGGTTGCGGAAAAACAACGTATGCAACAGATAGTAACTCAACTTAATCAAGTTATACCTAATTTAGCCCTTGAAATAAACAATGAAACAGGTGCACTATCAAAACAGGTTTCGGTAGTTTATGATGCAATAAGTGCATATAAGCAGTTAATATTAGTAAAAGCATCAGAGAAAAAAGCAGAGGCGGCAGCAAGCAGACTCCTTGATGCACAAAAAAAGATTGACGGTGAGAATAGCAAAAGCCGTGAAATGAGTTATACACCTAATGGTGTGCCTGTTTTTTATAGCTCATCATCTGATTACAACCCTATTGTTAAGGAAAATCAGCGTATTGTAAATGAGGCTAATAAGGAAATAGAGGATGCATATAATATTCGTAAACAGTATAACGATAAGTTTGGAAACAGTACATATAAACCAGAAAATACATATAAGCCAGCTTTTTCAAGCAGTAATATTGCACCAGTTGATATTGGGAATAGTTTTGCTGATAAGAATAATAAAATGGCAGATGCAATAAAAAATGTGCGTGATGCAGTTTCATCATATATGGAAAAATTAAAACAGGCAACAGATACAACGCAACAATTTGTTGGTCTATTTGACCGCTTTGAGCGTAAAACAATAAGTCTTGCAAGGTTAATAAAGAATATGAGCATTAACCGAGATGTAATGATAAGCTGGCAAGGTAATATTTCTACCCTGCAAAATAATGGTCTTGATTCTGCATTTTTGCAGGAACTTATTAAAAAAGGTGTGTCTGGCTATAACGAGGCTAAAGCTCTTGCTAAATCAACACCAGAGCAGATACAGCAGCTTAATTCCCTTTGGGCAGACCAAAGGTGGAATGCAGGTAATGTTGCATCAATGCAATTATCTAACGACCCTGTAATTACTCGCCAAACTGTTAATCAAACTGTAAAAGTTGATATCCACGGTAATGAAATTAGGGATGAAAATGATATAGATTCACTTGTGGATAGAATTGTTGAGGCACTTAGCCGAAAAGGGGTGCTTGTGAATGGTTAAAATATACCTTGGTGGAATTGATAAAACACAGTATTGCAAACCAAAAAGCTTAAAAATTGATATGGATTCAAGCCATTATAAAACATGTTCCGTTACATTATATAATATGAAAATAACAGATGGTGTGCCAGAAGAGGGAGAAATTATAAGGGTAGATTTAATAGGAAGTAATGGCACACCTATTATGCTTTTTGAAGGGCATATAGATAGTAAACCAAGTATTAAGCAAATGTCCCCTAATAGTGATAAATTAGAAGTTCAACTTTCTTCTAATGGATATAGATTTATACCATATCGCAGAACGGTTACAGAAACATACGATATTCCAGTTGGTGCTGAATATATAACTGCAAAGCAGATAATTCAGCACCTAATTACTACATATTTAGTTGTAGAAGGAGTTCAATTCTTAGAAATTGGCGTTATTGAAGGCAAGCATTATGATGATACACAAGAATTTATTTGTATGTCCATTGGTGATATATTTGATAAATTGGCACAGGATAGTAATGCTAATTGGTATATAAATCAGCTTAAAGTTCTGTATTTTGATGAGGAATATTACAGCTTTAATGGGTTAGATATGTATGATATAGATACAGATTACCAAATGATTGTAGATTTCCGTAACCCTGAGGTATCAACCAGCCTACAAAACTATGCAAATAAGGTATTTTTCAAAGGTGATATTGGGGAAGAAACTTCTGTATTTAAACAAGATGATGCAGAAATTGCACATATGGCGAGCCTTGACGGTGGAAGTGGTGTGTATGGTTGCACTGTTGATAACCCAAGTATTACAACACAGGCTGAGGCAGAAGCGTATTGCCAAAAGATACTGGATAAACGCAAGGCAAAGCCGAAAACGCTAAAGTTTGATACATTTAATGTACTTGATTATCAGGTGGGGCAAATGCAGACGATGAATATCCCACTACTTGGAATAGTAAAACCAGGAGGTGGAGTTCGCAATTACATAGTTGAACGAATAAGTTTATCTGATTTTGACGGTAAACGGCTTACCAAAAATGTAGAAATGAAACAACTATTTCCAAATGGTATGGGAGGTATAACCTGGTCTAAATCGGCACAAGGTGTGGATTTCTTTAAAAGGCTGGTACAAATCGCAAACAATCAGGAAACGTTAATTAAAAATATGATTAAAAGTAACCCATCAGGAAGCACCGAAACAAAGGTGTTAACAGACCTAAAGTTATATGAAAATGGTATGACCACAACTTATGCAGATGGCAGTGTAAATGATTATACATTTGCAAAAGACACAAATGGTATGATAACTACAATGACCAATACTACAACAGGTGAAAGCTTTAATGTTTCATATTTCAACAATCCGAAGTAAGGGTAGGTGGTTTGTATGAACGATTTTGAAAGAGGATTTGTACTCGGATTAAATATAGGGCAACAGAACAGCCCATATTTTAGAATGATTATTTTATCAGATAATTATGTGCCAACAGCAATTAGCCTTAATAACTTAAATGTAACCATACCTACATTATTTGAAGAATTATCAGCCATAACATCAAACTATACTGATGAAGGAGTAAACGATGTATATGTTCCAAAATCATTAGTGCTTAATTTAAACATTGGTATAAAGGCTATTACTGGAACAGTAACTGCTGTGCCGAAATAACAGGAAAGGGGAGCAATTTAATGAGTTTAAAGGGTGCTACGAAAATACAATTATTTGAACAGGGCAAAGAAATATATGAAGTTGAAGAAACAAATATTATAACAAACGCATACAAAAACTTTATGGAGCAGGTGTTAGGAAATTTCTCGTTCCCACCTATTTCAAGCTATATTGGTAGTGTTACTAGAGATTACTCGCCATCTGTTTTTGGAAAAGGTGTAATACTTTTTGATACGCCACAAACAGAAAGTGTTGATACCACTTTTATTACAGGGGGTAATTGTGTCGGTCATGCAGGAACTGCGTATGCAGGGGCAGATAGTACCAGAGGGAATTACAATTCTGTCGAAAGTGGAAGTATTACTAGTGGTTATAAGAGGGTATGGGATTTTGCGACAAACCAAGCCATTGGAACTATTAACAGTATTTGTCTAACAACTGATAGAGGTGGCAACTATGGTTATGGCAATACCAGTACATATCAAGCCTTAAGCGAGTATTCAAGTTTTCCGATAGATTCCATTACAAATACACAATTAGCGATGTATAGTGGCACTGATTACTATGGATTTACAAATACTAATAAAATTTATATGGCGGGATTTTCAATAGATGCTAAAAAGATATATTTTCAAGATGGTTACAACGGTACAATGCTACTTAGGATATTTGAAACACCAAACAGCGGAGCTTTAGGCTTCTTGCAAACGCCGCAAATGTTAACAAGTGCTGCCACAAACTCATATAGCAAAACATTACTAACAAATGAATACCTGTGGCTGTGCGTTATAAATGGCACGATTTATGGTGTTTTGTATAACAATTCTACCAAGGCGGCCTATCTAAAAACTTATAGTGAAGCCTTTGTGGAGTTAACATCTATAACCTTGACGGGTAGCAAAACACTTGATACAAATCCACGCTTTGGCATAGTAAATGGCTATTTGTTTATATACTCAGGCACAACAAATATTATCCGAAAGTATAATGCTTCAACAGGAGCGTATGTAGAAGATTATACTGTGCCAAGCGGAAGCGTTCAACGTATTCAACAGTTTAATAACCAGTTTATTATGTTTTGGTACAATTCAAACCCCACAAGTGTTGCGTTATATGACGGCGTTAACCTATATAAGTGGTATTTATTGGGTGGCAATGGCTTAACTTATCAGATGGACAGTGTATGTGCGTTGTATCCTGAAAAAAGTGGAATACTGATGGCTTTTATATCAAATATAGGGGCAGCAAGGCTTGGGGCTAACTTATTTGCACCAATATTATTTACGGTTAATAACCTCGCTACCCCTGTGGCAAAGACGAGTTCTCAAACAATGAAGGTTACATATACAATTACATGGTGAAAAATTATATTATATGAAGGAATGGTGAATTTAACAATGGATAATTTAAAAACAATAATTTTAGCATTAAAGTGTGCAGGTGCAGCTATCGGCTCGGTAGCTGTATATTTTTTAGGTGGTTGGGATTTGCTTTTAGAAATACTTATCACACTTACAGTAATAGACTTCGTAACAGGGGTACTATCGGCAGGGTATAACAAAAAGTTGTTATCTGACATAGGTTATAAAGGCATTGTTCGTAAAATTGGAATTTACATAATAGTTGCAGTCGCCTGCTTACTTGATAGACTAATGAACACAGGCTTAGTACTGCGTGGCGCAACAATCGGTTTTTATATTGTAATTGAAGCAACAAGCATATTAGAAAATTGGGGATCTATGGAGCTTCCTTTGCCTCGGGTTATACGAGATGCGCTAAAACAATTAAGAGATAAGATGGGAGATGATGAGTAAATGAATTATACAGTAAAACTTATTAAATTTAACCGCCCAGGCACAAAACTAAAGCCCAAGGGCGTTGTTGTGCATGAAACAGGCAACCCAGGAGGCACGGCACAGAACCATTTTGACTATTGGAATGCTAAAAACAGAGGCTCATCAGTTCAAGCAGTGGTTGATTGGAACGAGGTAATTCAGCTTATTCCTTACAATGAGGTTTCGTGGCACGCTGGAAGAACCGCAAATTTAAGTATGATTGGGGTTGAGTTGTGTCGACCAAAAGAATATGATGAGGATAAATTCAATGTTGTTTGGGATACAGCTGTTAAACTTTTTGCTGATATTTTTATTGAGCAGGTGGGATGTACTACTGTAACCAAAGACAACCTTATGTCACATGCTGAGGTTTCAGACAAATGGCATGAAACAAACCACACTGACCCTGTTTCATATTTTGCTGAATACAATAAAACAGTTGATGATTTCAGATGGGCTGTGCAACAGAGAATAAATGAGATGACCAAACCACAACTTATGCCACTTGCTGATGCAGTTGATGTGCTTGTTGCAAGAGGTATTGTTAATACTCCTGATTACTGGGTGCAAAATGCTGTAAATGGCAAGTCGGTAAATGGTGAATATACAGGGCTGTTAATTCAAAAGGTGGCAGAAAAGCTAAAATAATGTATGCGCATTTTAGGTGTTTCACTGTATAATACCCCTAAAATGAACATTGCAACATTGCAACATTGCAAATGAGGGACACCCCTTGCAATGTTCATTTAGATTATCTAAAAACCCAGTATTTATGGGATAAATCAAATATTGCCAATGACTAATGAAGATTGCAAAAAGCACCATTTTGCAATCTTCATTTTCTATCTGTCCTTATTGGGACGAATAATAAATTATTGTGGGGGAAGTTCTTCGGAATCGCTCCTTTTTCTATGGAGGTAAATTTCATGACTGATGAACAAAAAGAAAAGATACATCAAATGCGAGATAAGGGTTTGAGCTATTCAAAAATAGCTTCAGAGCTTGGTATTTTTGAAAACACAATAAAATCCTATTGCAGACGCAATAACCTTGGCACTGTAATGACTAAATACACTAATAAAGTCAAAGAAAAATGTATCGTATGTAAGCAATGTGGGAAGCAATTAAAACATGGATTGAGAGGCAATCCGAAAAAGTTTTGCTCTGAGCAGTGTCGCCGTAAATGGTGGAAAGCCAATGAAAGTAAGATTAACCGAAAAGCTTATTATACTATCATCTGTGCTAGGTGTGGAAAAGAATTCGAAAGCTATGGAAATAAAGATCGTAAATTTTGTGGGCATAGCTGTTTTGTGAATTTTAAATTGACATTACGACATAATAATGATACAATTATGACATAATAAGTATGGGGAGATGTTTTTATGCCACAAATAAGACCGATAACAGATTTAAGAAATACAACTGAAATTTCAGAGGCTTGCCATTCTTTAAATGAACCTATTTTTATTACGAAAAATGGATATGGAGATTTGGTTGTAATGAGTATAGAAACCTACGAAAAACAAATGATAATGACTGATATATATTCTAAATTGGCTGTAGGAGAAAATGATATTAAAAATGGAAATGTTGTTGATGCAGATATTGCTTTTGCCCAGCTGAGGAAAAAGTATGGGCAAATATAAATTGATTCTTGCCAATACAGCATATCTTGATTTAGAACAAATATATGCGTATATTGCAAAAACATTATCGGCACCGAATGCTGCAAATAATTTGATGGGTAAAATAGAAAGCAAAATCCGGGACTTGCAAGTTTTTCCTATTTCCTCACCGTTTTGTAATGATGAATCACTTAAATTAAAAGGCTACAGAAAACTGGTTGTAAATAATTATATTGTGATTTACAAGGTTGATGAACTAACTGAAACAGTACATATTATAAGAATACTTTATGGAGCAAGTGATTACGAAAGACAAATTTAAATAATAAATATACCTTATGCAGAGCCGGGAATTAAGTTTCTTGGCTCTTTTGTTTTGCTTAAAATTGGAGGATGGAAAAAATGACTAAGGAGCAATTTGAGCGTGAAAAAAATTATAGAGTATCAATTTGTATTGCAAAATCAATGTTGAAACAGGGTTTAATTACAAAGCAAGAGTACAAAGAAATTGATACAAAACTGACCAAAAAGTATAACCCAATCTTGGGTAGTTTATCAGCATAATAATGCCTGTAACCCTTGCTATATAAGGTGTGTATGGTAACATAGGAGCTGGAAGGAGAGGTGCTTATGCAACGAATTGTACGAAAAATTGAGCCTTCAGCACCGAAGTTGCCAACTAAAAAGCGAGTTGCTGCCTATGCAAGAGTATCAAGTGGCAAGGAGGCAATGCTCCACTCACTATCAGCACAGGTAAGTTATTACAGTGATTTTATTCAAAATCACCGTGGCTGGGAGTATGTTGGTGTTTATGCTGATGAAGCCTTATCAGGCACAAAGGATAACAGGGCAGAGTTTCAAAGGTTACTTGCTGATTGCAAGAATGGTAGGATTGATATGATAATTACAAAATCCATATCAAGGTTGGCACGAAATACTGTAACTATGCTCCAAACGGTAAGGGAGCTTAAAGAACTAAATATTGATGTCTATTTTGAAAAAGAGAATATCCACAGCATAAGTGGGGATGGTGAGGTGATGCTTACCATCCTCGCTTCTTTTGCACAGGAAGAAAGCCTATCTGTCAGTGAAAACTGTAAGTGGCGAATTAGGAATAAGTTTAAAGAAGGGCGTGCACATAGCTTTACTATTTTTGGCTACGAATTAAAAGATGGGACACTTGAAATAGTACCAGAGGAAGCTGAGGTTGTACAAAAGATTTTTAACGAATACCTCAGTGGGAATGGTAAAAATGCTATAATTAAAAAGCTTAATACTGCTGGTTACAAAACAAAAAATGGTTGTGATTGGCGCGAAAATGCAGTTAACCGTATTCTACGCAATGAAAAATATGTTGGTGATATGCTTTTGCAGAAGGTGTTCAGTTCTAACCATATTGAAAAGCAAAAACGCACAAATACGGGTCAACTGCCTATGTATTATGTGAAAGATAGTCACAAAGCTATTATCGATCGTGACACATTTGAACAAGTACAGTTAGAGCTTGCGAACAGGGCAAAGTCATATAGCACAGGGACATCTAATGTTAAATCATATGCTTTTACAAGTAAAATTCTATGTAGCGAATGTGGCAAGAATTACCGCAGAAAGATTAATAATGCCGGTACTAAATATGCAAAGACTGTCTGGATTTGCTCTACATTTAACCGCCTCGGAAAGGAGTCATGTCCCTCGAAACAAATACCAGAGGGTGTGTTAGAAATGTTGATCGCAGAGTTTAAGAAGGAAATCAAGCAAATTATTGCCTATTCGGATAACAGGCTAAAATTTATATTTGCAGATTCCACAGAAACGGAAAGGAAGTGGAAATACTGATGGCAAGACAAGTTACTATGATACCGGCGGTTGAAAATCGTTTTACAAATGTACTCAGTATAAATTATGCAAAGAAACGAGTTGCTGCCTATGCGAGAGTTTCTACAGATAATGAGGAACAATTAACTTCGTACGAGGCACAGGTTGATTACTATACAAGGCAGATTGAAGAAAACCCAATATGGCAGATGGTTGAGGTGTATTCGGACGAGGGGATTTCAGCAACCAGTACCAAAAAACGTGATGGCTTTAATAGAATGATTGCAGATAGCTTAGATGGTAAGATTGACCTTATCATTACAAAATCGGTTAGTCGTTTTGCACGGAACACCGTTGATACTCTTACTACTGTCCGTCAGCTTAAGGAAAAGGGAGTGGAGGTATATTTTGAAAAGGAAAATATTTTAACGCTCGACAGCAAAGGCGAACTGCTTATTACAATAATGAGCTCGCTCGCTCAGGAGGAAAGTCGCAGTATTTCTGAAAATGTTACATGGGGTCAACGTAAACGCTTTTCAGATGGCAAGGTTAGCCTGCCATATGGACAGTTTCTCGGTTACGAAAAAGGTGAAGATGGCTTTCCTAAAATTGTGGAAAGCGAAGCAAAAACAGTTAGATTGATTTATAAGCTATTTCTTGAGGGCAAAACGCCATCAGGTATTGCAAAGTATTTGACAGATAGTTGCATTCTAACGCCATCTGGTAAAGAAAAGTGGCAGTCATCAACGGTACTTAGTATTTTAAAGAATGAGAAATATAAGGGCGATGCTATGTTACAAAAGACTTTTACAGTTGATTTTCTTACCAAAAAGAAAAAGGTAAATGAGGGCGAAATACCACAATATTATGTTGAAAATAGCCATCCTGGTATTGTTTCACCAGAGGTATTCGACCTTGCACAACACGAACTAAAAAAGAGAAAATCTTCTAAAGGCTATAATACTGGTGGTAGCCCATTTTCAAGTAAGATTGTTTGTGGCGAATGTGGTAGCTACTATGGAAGCAAGGTGTGGCACAGCACCAGCAAATACCGAAGGACAATTTGGCAATGCAATCACAAGTTCAAGAATGATGAAAAGTGCGGTACGCCTCATATTTACGAGGAAACTTTGAAGAAAGCATTTATTGATGCTTTTAATGGGCTGGTGGAAAATAAGGCGGAAATCTTACAAGACTATGAAACTGTTATACAGACATTGACTGACACCACTGCACTTGATAGGGAGATTGCCAAGTTGCAGAGTGAAAGTGATGTGGCTTTCGAACTACTTCGCAAATGCGTTGAGGAAAATGCTCATACACCTATTGATCAAGCAGAATATAATAAGAAGTACAGTGCTTTGGCGGAACGATATGAATTTGCCAAAACCAAACTTGCACAGATAAACGATAAGAAATTGGAACGCACAGCAAAGTGTAAAAGTATAACAGCTTTTATGCAGACATTGGCTTTGCAAGAAGGGTTGGTTATGGAATTTGACGATGAACTTTGGAACGGTATTGTTGAAAAAGTAAGTGTTTATGATAATAGATGGGTATTTGAGTTTAAGGATGGGTTGCAGTTAGATTGGATTATTTAATATTAAAAAAGTAAAGCCTGTGTATTAGTTTTATCTCTAATCTATGGGCTTTTATACAATTGTTGAAATTGGTTGGGTTAACACAGTGAAAAGGATGCCATTGGGTTAGAGGTTCGGTATCAAATTGAGACCGAACCTCAGCCCTTGAGATTAAGGGGTTTTCTGGATTGTAGTCATGCTTCCGAGACTGCTTTACGATTCCGTTTTTCGAACCCGAATGTTAGTCTGTCTTCGCTTGCTACAACACGCTCAACAGCAGCATTCCATAGTTCTTCATAAAATGTCTTTCTCTAAAATTGATTAAGCTTTTCAATTCTATTTTATTTCAATTTCGTAACCGTCAGGAATTGCATTTGCCAATATACCTTTTATAAGGGTTGCAGATTGGTTATCTGCCAATTCGAGTATTCCGGTTTTGGCAGCCTCCTTCTTTGCAGCCTCTTCGGCTAACTCTATTGCTTTGTTAGAATCTTCTTTTTCGTTCAAATTGAATAAAGCGATTTTTTCATTAAAATACTTAATGGAAGAAGGATCAACTTTTGCTTCTTGAATCTGAGCCTTGGGGATAGAGATATAAATTTTATCCACATTGTTTGATTCGATTTTAACTTCATCAATATTGATTCCTGCTCTAACTGTCGCTTTGTATACCATTGTGAAATCAGCTTTATTCAAAAATGTAATTCCCTTGTCTTTGAATTCCGACATTCCTGTGATAGTCAATTTTGCAGCGGTTAATTCACTTGATTTAGACAATAATGAATTGAGATATTCGGTGTTAATGGTTGCTTTTCCGATATGTACAAACGGTAATACACGAAAGTATAACATCACCAATGATATTGCTATTAAGCTAAATAATATTGCTTTTACTATTTTTGTTTTCATGATATAAATTCCCCCTCATAGAAATTATTTTAAAAAATTGTAATGATAATTGCTCTGCCTATTATAAGCAGTAAAATAGATGCAACAATTATAGCCACTATAGCAACCACTTTTTTCATTGCGCACACCTCCTAAGAATTAGATTTAGTATCACAATAGCCTTTGTAAATTCCGCGAATGTATTTTATAGTTTAATTTTCTTACATTATATCACAAAACAATAAAAAAACAATTATTCTGACAAGTTTCTCGCTTGTTTACAATAAAGACATTATGGATATAAAACGGATAAAAATAGGCTTTCTGAAATTGATGATAAACGATTGGAGTAGACTAATAAAGGTGATGTTATATTTGCATTTATTCGGACACTGGAAGAGAATGATACACTATTTACTAAGTTTTATGAAGGAGTTTGAAATTCAATTATTGATATAATTACGGTTAATTTTGGCAGTGAGATAATATTTGAATTTAAGGATGGCGTAATGTCAATCTTAAGGTTTTGCAATCTAAAAAAACATTTAATTAAAATTACGGTAGCTTGTCGATAGACAAAATAAACCAAAATATGATATAATTATTAAATCGAATATTATACGAGGAGTTTGAGATATGAATAAAAAAGAGATAATGGAAGCACTTCGAAGTTGTAAGCATTGCCATTCTGGAGAGTACAAACCCTTTTTCTTTTCTCTTAAAAATCAAGAGGTTATGATTATTACTGCCGCTCCGTCCATTCAAGCCATGTATAAGCCACTTACATCGGTTCGTTTTTTTCGAAAGCTATGTATTGCTCTTTTTGGAGATAAATATTTGAATGAGAATTATATAATGGAATTTTGCGATGGTAATATTTATTGGACACATTACTATAAATGCTTCAGTACTAAAGATTTATCTGATTTAAATAGTTTATGTGCAAAAAAATATTTGAAAAATGAGATAAAAGCTTTAAAGAATCTTAAATTGATTATCGTATTTGGGGATGCTATAAAGGATAAAGTGCAACATGCCATTAGTGAAGTAGCTACTGTTAATACTATATATGTAGACTTTCCAAAAACAGGAGCGGAATGCGAATTTGAACCCATCCGCTTTGGGTTAAAACCTTATATAAATTTTATGAAGAATGACAGTCAAGAAAACTATATTACTGGACAATATGTGTACAATATTGATAATCAAATTGGCTACAATGTACACATGAATTTTGAGTTGCAAGCATACAAAAAATTAATTAGTGGAATAGATGATAAAAGTATGGATATAGAAGCTGTATGGCATGAAAAACTTGTTATCCCAAACATGAAAAGATATATGCAAGTAGTACTTGCACATACATTTATTGAAAATCAAATTCGAGTGTTTTTAACTGATAGCTTTGTTGATAGCAAAGAATATACAATTTTGAAAAAATTCAGGGATTCTGCATCAGGAAAGACCCCTTCGCTCAGCGATGTTATGAGTGAGTTAGAACATGGATGGAAAAACGGTCTTGTTGAATATGCGAAATACAAAAACTTTGAAAAGGCTTTTGAAACTCAAACACTTAAAAATGAAATAGAGAAGCTTAGTAAAATTAGAAATTGCATTGTTCACAATGGCGGATTTATTAAGAGTGAACAGTCTGAATTACTTCCTGGGATATATGCTTTTGTAAATACTTTATATGTAACTGAGGATGCTAATCTGTTTTTAACAGCCTTAATGGATAATACAGTCGATATGTTGAAATCATATTAATATAAAAATTGCTCTGTCTTCATTATGGAGCATATTTTTTTTTAGATTTGTCCCAGAAAACATTTTTGGTTAAGGGCTTTATTAAGCTAAATTAAAGTGTTATAATAAATTTATTGAGAGGAAGATTCATCTATGAATATAAGAAGATACAAAAACAAATCAAATGAAAATAATGAAAAACTAAATATATATATAAATGCAGGGATTGTTGTGAATGTCAATAAGACTGAAATTATAACTAAAGCATTAAAAACATCATTTGACACTAAAGAAAAATTCATTCCTTATGTTAGGAAACAGTTGATAGAACAAAATAAAGCTGAGGAAAAAATAAGCATCGAAAAGTTGATTAGGGGAAAAAAATTAATATGCAATATCTATTTTAATATGATCGGATTCACACTTTTCGCCAGCAGAGGTACAATTGTTGAATATGATTTTATTGCAAATAAAATCAAAATTTCTAAAAAGGATATAAATAGAGGAAAACCAGCGAATGAAAAACCAGATAAAAACATAACACTAACGCTTCCCCAAAATTATAAAATTCATTATATCCAAAGGGAAAATGAGTTTAATGATGATATGGACTGTGCTGAATTATATATTTTGGAGGGTGTAAGAGATGCAGAATAAACAGCATATTTCAATAAGGATTAAAGAAAGTGAGGAGAGGCAAGGTAGAATATGCAAGCAAGAATGGGATGAATTTAAAAAGTTGTGTTCGTATTTTCACAAATCTGCTGACTATTTAATAGAGTCTGCACTGAGTTTTTCAAAGCTTGAAAAGCATGAAAGGCAAACGGAGTATATATTTTACAAAAAAAAATTTGTTGAGCAGTGTAACCATCATGTTGGGTTGGAGAAACTTATAGATTCACTTGAAAAAACTATATTAGATAAAACCATTAAAATCATTAATAATGGGGCAACTATTCTTATTGATCATGACTATATTCCTATTTATTATTTCCCACCATACATTATTACGTTCGAAACTTCATTTGAGACAAGGGTAACATTAGATCTTTCAAATAAATTGGAAATAATTGAGGACGAAAATATCATCACGATAATAAATATGATAAGTAGTTGATTTGGATTTATTGACGCTAAAAATCCATTAAACTAGGCGGAGGGTTAAGCTGTGGAGGTAAATTGTGAATTGTTTATATTTTAAAATTCTATTTGTGTTTGAGAACTCTGACTTTGTTGAGGTTTATAGTAAAAATATTTTGAGTTTTGATATTAAAGATAATAAATTCAATATTATGTTATCTGAAAATGCTGATAAATTATATCATCCTTTTGGATTTGAAGATTACCAACAAAAATATACTTTTAGTAGATTTACTTTAAAAAATGATATTGCACAAATACATTTGTTAAAAAAAGATGGTATGTGTGATATTTACTTTTTGAAATGGGATGACGACCCAAATGATTTAACTCAAAACTTGAATGAAGTTATAATTAAAGATAAGTGTGGGAATCTAATTATTGAATGTGAAATTTTTGCAGCTATTTTAAGGGGCATCACAAGCAGGAAACAATGGTTGTGAATTTGTTATTCTATTTACGAGGTACATAATAATAGATTTAAAAAATGAATTGCTTTTAGCTTTTTTGTAATATTGTAATTCATAAGGAGGTATTACTTGAGTACTTTAAGACTTATAGTTAAAATGATTTGGGGCTTATTTATAATGATTATATCCATTTTAGTAATACCTATCTTACCTCTTTCTTTTTGTTTGTTTATTTATAGCTTAGGCATATTTAACGATTTATAATTAGGGATTTTACTAAGAAGATGATTTGTGATGGATAAATTGTAGAATTTAAGTATAGTAATGAATAATTTTTTGTAAAAACAAAGTTTGCATGAGAGGAGATATTTATTATGAAAAAGGGAGAAAAGATTTATTGTTACTTTGAAATACTAATGAAAAACAAAATACCTATGCACTATGTCGATATTACAGCAAAAGCAATAGATGGTTACACAGGTGTATTTACAGAAGAACATATACCAAAAAGGACAAATGCTTCGCTATCTGCTAAAATTAATAGATCAAAATCTACTACACCTTTTATATCTATAGGCGATGGCTACTATACTTTGAAGGAAGAGTATTTACCAAAGTAAACTTCATTATCTGTTTGATAGTTAAAAAACTAGAGAAGTTAATTGCTTCTGTGCATCTTATCTTTTGTAGCCTGTAATCAAGGGTATGACATGGGGAATGACCAAATGCAGTTATAACCATACTTAATATAAATTGAAATTAGGAGGACTTGAAATGAAAAAAGTAGTAAACGTGGTTGTGGCTTTTTGTGTACTAATGACTTTAGTCACGACGCATATTTTTGCAATAAGTCAATTTGCTGATTTTGATCCTAAAGGGGTTCAGTGGGATGTGTTGGATTATGTAACGAGTAATAAAATTATTTATGGTTATGAGGATGGCACTTTTAAACCCTACGCTACTATAACAAGAGCTGAATTTACTGCAATGATATGCAGGTTTTTTGGTTATAACCTGACTGAATATGCTACATTTGATGATGTAGGGTCAAATCACTGGGCAAGTAAATATATACAGGCCGGAGTAAGCAAAAACGCAATCAATGGAGTAGGTGATAATAAGTTTGCACCTGATGATGATATATTAATCGTGCAGGCAATGAAAATTTTAACTGTTCTTGCAGGCTGTACAGAGGGTGAAGATATGTTAGCTGGATATCCTGTTGCGTATTTGACCGTAGCTGGAAAATATGGGTTGTATAATAATTTAGTTCAAAAAGATGCCTTTTTCCCTATGACACGCATTGATGGAGCAATTCTTATATATAACACCTATTTGTATATGAAAAATAAAGATGTGAAAAAAGATTTGGCTATACCAACACCGATGCCAACGCCAACACCAACTCCTGAGCTAAAACCAATAAAAAGCCATCCACCTGCAAAGATCATATCATCTGGAAATTATAGCGGATTGAACATCACTTCTGATACAATAATGTTGGGAAAGATATTTGTAAATGGAGATATCTATATAAATAACAATGCAACATTGATCGTTGGATCGGATGCAATTCCGACCGAAGTAAAAATTAAAGGTAACCTCAAAGTGATTGATGGTTTAGTTAAATATTATGGAACTATGTTGTTTGAATAAGCAAGAGGTATTTATTGCAAATTAATTAAAGCAGTCCAAGATAACGGAGCCAATAAAGTGTAACCCCATCTTGCAAAATGCAACCCCCTAGAGAGTGGCATTCTTACACCATCTGGTAAAGAAAAGTGGCAGTCCTCCACGGTACTCAGTATTTTAAAGAATGAGAAATATAAAGGCGATGCTATGCTTCAAAAAGGGTTTACAGAAGATTTTCTAACTAAGAAGCAAAGTCTGAACAAAGGTGAACTTCCAAAATATAAGATCAAAAATAGCCATCATGGAATTGTTTCGCCAGAGGTATTCGACCTTGCACAACACGAACTAAAAAAGAGAAAATCTGCTAAAGGCTATAATACTGGTGGCAGCCCATTTTCAAGTAAGATTGTTTGTGGTGAATGTGGTAGCTACTACGGTAGCAAGGTGTGGCATTCTACCAGCAAATACCGTAGGTCAATTTGGCAGTGTAATCATAAATTCAAAAATGATGAAAAGTGCAGTACACCTCATATTTATGAGGATACCTTAAAACAAGCATTTGTTGAGGCTTTTAATGGACTGGTGGAAAATAAGACTGAAATAATAAAGAATTATGAAACGATAATTCAAACTTTGACCGATACCACAGAGTTTGATGGGGAGATTGCCAAGTTACAGAGTGAAAGTGATTTGGTTTTCGAATTACTGCGCAAATGTGTGGAAGAAAATTCTTGTAATGCTATTGACCAAGAGGAATATAATAAGAGGTATTCTGCTTTGGTGGAACGATACGAAACTGCCAAGGCAAATCTTGAAAAGATAAACGATAAGAAATTGGAACGCACTGCAAAAAGTGAAAGCATAACAGCTTTTATGCAGGTATTGGCTTTGCAAGAAGGTGTGATAACCGAATTTGACGAGGGGCTTTGGAACGCCATGGTTGATATTGCGATGGTTGAAGTTGAGGGCGGTGTGGTATTCAGATTTAGGGATGAGATGGAGGTTGGATGAGAGGTGTTAGTAAATGACATTTGCAAAATAATCAATGGTGGGATAGTGGATAAGGTTGTGGTGATTGCACAGGGTAAGTTTTGGTTTTAAAGTGGTGTTAAGGCTAAGGCAATAAAGATAAACTAAATATTGATATAATATGACCGCCAACTGTGGTAGCTGAATTGGGCTGCTGTGGTTGGCGATTTTATCTGTTATCGGCAAAATATAATATGAGCAAAAATGACAGTAATATCTATAATAAGTGCATTGGATTTTGTATGAATTGCTATATTTTTCTTCGTTATTGTTAAATCGTATTATATATGATAGTATATTTTAGGGTATATATTGGATGCATAATTTGACTATTATATGTTTCGGTGTAACAAAGGAGAATGAAAAAATGTCAGATGACGATTTCTTTGGTGGAGTTAGCGACAACAGTGATTCAGGTTCAAGTAGCGATAACAACGACTTTTTTGCTTCTTGCAATAATGACCCAAGTGAAGATAGCGAAGAATTTATGGCGGCATATGATATGAACCAAAAGAATGAAGAGGAGCAAAGGCGAACTGATAGGGGGTATAGTGGTGCGGCAGGCAGTGGGTGTTTGTTGCCGATATTGGTTTTTATGTTGGGGATTCTGGCGGTTGGATTTATTTTGTTTAATTAATTTGAGGGAGATGTTTTAAGTATGAAAAAGTTTGTTAGTATGGTATTGTTAGTGGTAATATTGGTTGGGATGATTAATTTTTTGCCTGAATTTGAGAAAAAGGCACAGGCATCCACTCAACATGAAAATATTAAAATCGATTGGGTTAAGGGTTTGAATCTAAGATCCGATTTTTTTGGCGACCCGAATATGGTAGTTTACTATGATTCGTTGTCCCCTTCATCAACTGGTGAACTTGGAAATTATAATTGTATAAGGTCAAATGGTGACGGTGGTTTTATTGTTCATGGCGACGGGCGTTACCGTAATTTTAATTATTTTAGACAAGGTGATTATGATTTTTCTTTCCAACAAACTTATGATGCTGAGGGTCAACATTTGTCACATGGCCAAGAAGGAAATAATTATTCTTATGGACCCGCTCCGAATAATAAATATATGGGGATAAGTTTTACAACGAGTATAGGAGACCAAATACTAAGTTATTCCCAAGATGAAATGAATGATTCATCAGATTTTTATAAGTATACAAGGAAATATTATACACAAAAGAAACATAATGAATCTATAATATGGACACTAAACGATGAATATATAATTAGTAAAAGTATTGATAACAGTAACAGTTTTTTTAGTTATAATATTAAAAGTAGGTTGTTATGTAAAAGGAGTACATCAACAGGATCATTAATATATACTTATGATGTATTTTTACTAAATTCTGAACTAAAGAAAAGTAATAAATATTTTGATTGGAGTTACTCAGTAGTTGCAACAAAAGATGGTGGTATTATTATTTATGGTAATTTGCATAATGATTATAATGAAGAATGGGGAATGTGGTCAAGTTCCAATATAATGCTTATAAAGATTGATTCAAATGGAAAATTAGAATGGACAGAAAAACTTGTTGGTAATGTAATGCAAAATTCAGTTCGTGGCATTGCAGAAATAAGCACAAACCAGTTTGTAATAATAGCTGAATGTGTTTTTAATGAAGGCGATTTTATAGGTTCTGACCCATCCCAAAGGTTCACAATGATAAAATTTAGTTTGATTAATCAAGCTGCACAAGCAGAAATTGATGCTTTGGGGTTACCACAGATAGCCTTTAGCCAACTTGTTAAAAACCCCCTAAGCAATAACATTTCAAATACATATTTATCAAACAACATACTATCAACACAAGGCGATTACACAAAGCCAATTTGGGATACCGCAAACAGCAAAACTTGGGGGGATTTTTATAACAGCACCGTTTCTGATTGGATTTTACTAAGGGTAGACAATCAGCTTTCAACCAATGGCTTTTTAGGTGCGGCATTTGCGAATGTTAATACCAAGAAAATAGTCGTAGCCTATCACAGCACTGAGGATATTGCAAATTATAATTGGAATGACGAGATGTTATTTAGCACCCAAAGTGACACCTTCCCATATGATTGGCAAAGAAGGCTTACTAAACAGCTTGAGTTGGCTAATAACTTTTATAGTTCGTTAGCTACTCTATCGGGATATACAGATTATCAGCTCTCTACAACAGGACATTCCTTTGGTGGAACTTTGGCTTCTTATGTTGCGTTGAAAAATGACATTGAGGCTAAAACATTTAGTGCTCCATCCATTACAAGCCAATTGTTGTCGGCAGGGGTGTTTGATATTCAATATGGCAGTTTATTTGATGCACATATAAATGAAAATATTGAACCAGAGATTTATTGGCTTGATGCATCACCAGAGGAAAAATGCAAATATCTAAACATTAACAGCGTGCCTTTTCATGGTATTGACGTGCAAAAGATTGAAAACCATGTGAATGAAAGTGATTCAATCATTCAAAACAGTTGGAACAGCAACAAGTGGAAAAACATTGATAATACCATTAAACATACAGATGCCGCACCATTTTTAAGCGATATTTTAGGTGATGGCTTGGTTAGACACGGCATTGCCTCATATCTTGCATACGATAGTCAAGGCTTTCACTTAACCACACAAAAAGGTGATACCTTAAATGATTATAAAAATACTGTGCCAAATTATACAGTAACAAGCAAGCACAGCTTCAAGGCAGATGCTGGCTATATTGGCGATATCATTCTTGGAAACTCAAGAGGTACTGCCTTAACAAGCGGAAGCCTCCTCGGCTATGGCGACTATATATACGGTGGTGATGGTAGCGACACCATAACAGGAAGCGGTAAAGATGACTTTATTGTTGGAGGTAAAGGTAATGATACTCTAAAAGGTGGTAATGAAGACGATATTTATTTGATTAACAAAGGTGACGGAACAGACACCATAGAGGACACTAACGGAAACGATATTGTTGTTTTTGGAAAAGGCATAGGTCTACCCAATATTAAAATATACGAAACAAAATCAAGCTTCGGCATTACAAAATATATAAATTATTCAGAAAACCAGTTTGTTGTGTTAGATGGAAATACATCTGTTAAAGGATTTGTTTTTTCAAACCTTGCATTAACAGATGCTGCGAGGTATATAGATTTTAAAGATTTAGAGGATTATTGTTTTAAAAATCAGGTATACAATGTATTTAGCGATGCAAGAGCTTTATACAATCAACCTATTTATAAAGAATTCTACAAAACATCAATTGTAGACAAAAGTGGGAATATACCTATATGGAACATATTTGTAAATAATTTAACTCAATTAAAGATAGAAACATTTTTAAATAGCTTTGGAAACCCTGAATATGCCCAAATGGAAGAAGTTTTATTGGGTATAGCAGAAGATGTAGAAAGCGAGGCTTCAAAAGAAATAAATAACAGAATACAAACAGCTACCAATGCAATTGATAGTCATTTTTCAGTTGCAGAAGAAGGCGGGGTTTTTGTTAAACTATTGAAGGACGGCATTAGTGAAGAAAGTTGCTCGACGTTATATAATATTATGAAAAATTTTGATAATAGTTATGTAGGAAGAGCGGAATTTGACAATTGGTGGGGTTCGCCAATTTGTAGACAGTTAATTAATAACGACATAGTAAATACATATTTTGATAAAACATCAGGGTATTACAACGATTTAAAATATAGACTTTTTTATGATGTTAGGTCTTGCAATAGTTCTGCGGATTATGTAAAGTCTATGAAGAATTTACGTGTTGTCAATGTTAGGGATTGCGAAAAAATAAAAGACATTTTAGATATAAAATCAGATGATATAGCAAGCAGAAAGGTTTGGAATCAATTA
>Ga0247841_10005095_pt1 | contig 21698 bp, 16 predicted proteins | sample LaCruzMarch2015__2_FD_192410 | JGI IMG/M metagenome (GOLD analysis project Ga0247841, IMG submission 192410) | Freshwater microbial communities from meromictic Lake La Cruz, Castile-La Mancha, Spain - LaCruzMarch2015_18m | ecosystem: Environmental > Aquatic > Freshwater > Lake | place: Spain... | reverse complement strand
ATCATGGGCGGAAATTCTCACGGAGTCCCGAAAAAAATGAAAATATTTTCCCGCTCCGCCAGACGGCTTGCTCCGCTTGGCTGCCACTGGCGTCATGCCGATCAGGTCAAACGACCTGAATAGTTACAAAATGCGGGGGCAACATTCTGGATTCCGAGCGAGGACGAGTGGTATAAGGCCGCGTATAACCAGCCGGAAACGATGGGCGGGCCCGCCGATAACTACTGGCTGTATCCGACGCAAAGCGACTCCGCCCCGGGGAACGTGATTGGGAGCGGAGTGAACCAGGCGAATTATTACGCTGGAGATTATTCTGTGACGCAGAGCTCCAACTACAGTTCGTCGCAGAATTATTTGACCGATAGAGGAGCATTTAGTTCCAGTGCGAGTTTTTACGGGACATTCGACCAAGGCGGAAATGCGTGGGAGTGGAATGATGCCGTCATCTCGGGTTCGTATCGGGGCCTCCGCGTGGGCTCCTGGGCCGGCCCCGGCCCCAACTCCAACCTGCAGTCGTCGAACCGCAACTCCCTCACTCCCGACGGTCTGCACTCCGATGTTGGCTTCCGCGTTGCCAGCATCCCCGAGCCGTCCACCGTGGGTTTGATCGTACTCGCGGGCGCGGGGTGGCTGGTCTGGAAGCGCCGGAATGCCGCGCTCTGAAAACCCGCGAAGCAGGACGAAAAACCGGCATCGGCTGGAAGCCGCTGCTTGCACGCAGGATGCGTGCGCTCCCTTTTTTTCACTTGGCCTCGATGATCGCGCGCATTTCGCGGACCGCCTGCGCGATCCCGACGGTGACCGCACGCGAGATGATCGAGTGCCCGATGTTCAGCTCCTCGAGGCCGGGGAGCGCAAGGATGGCAGACGTGTTTTGATAATTCAGCCCGTGGCCCGCATTGACGCGGAGGCCGGCGCCCACGGCGAGTTGGGCGGCGCGCATGAGCCGCCGGAGCTCGACCTCCGGCTCCGAGGCGTGCGCGTAAGCCCCGGTGTGGAGCTCGACGAAGTCCGCCTGCAAATCCGCCGCCGCCGCGATCTGCTCGTCGTCCGGGTCAATGAAGAGGCTGACTCGGATACCGCGCTCCCTGAGGCGTGCGACGACCGGCCGGAGTCCATCAAGCTGGCCACGGCAATTCAGCCCGCCCTCGGTCGTGACCTCCCGGCGGTTCTCCGGAACGAGGCACACGTCATCGGGAACGATCTCGAGCGCGATGCTCAGGATCTCCTCCGAGGCGCCCATCTCGAGGTTGAGCTTCGTGGTGATTTTCTCGCGGAGCCTCCGGATGTCGGCATCCTGCATATGGCGCCGGTCTTCGCGCAGGTGGGCGGTGATGCCCCACGCGCCGGCCAGCTCCGAGGCCAGTGCGGCGGCGACGGGATCGGGCTCGGCGGTCCGGCAGTCCGGCACCTCGCGGTAGCGGGCCTGCCGGATCGTGGCGACGTGGTCGATGTTTACTCCGAGGCTTGGCATTTCTGGGGATATTCGCGCCGGATCCGCCTCGCTGCAAGCACAGCTTCCACCAAGGCCCGCACTCCGTCCCGGAGCGGGCGGACCTTCGAACCTGGCGCGTCGGCCCACTCGACCGGCAGCTCCAGCACCCGGAACCCGAGCGCCTCCGCCAGCACGACGGCCTCGACGTCAAACCCGAACCCCTGCTGCCTGACGCGCGAAAAAATCTCGCGGGCGGCCTCGCGCCGGAACGCCTTGAATCCGCACTGGGTGTCGGCAAACCGCGTGGCGCCCGCGTAGCGGAGCACCCGGTTGAACAGCCTCCCGGCCAGCTCGCGGGCGAGCGGCTGACGAACCGCGATGACGCTGTCCCGGTGGCGGCGGCTGCCGATGAGAACATCCGCGCGGCCGACCTCCGGCAGGAACCCGCCAACAAACCGCAGCGGGACGCTCAGGTCGGCGTCCATAAAAAAAATGAGATCGCCGCGGGCGAGGAGCATTCCGGTTTTGACGGCGTGGCCCTTGCCGTGTGCCGACGGGTTGATGTGGATCCGGAACCGCTCGTCCCCGCGGGCGGCCTCGCGGGACGCACCCGCGGTGTCATCCGTCCCAGGCTCGACGACGATCAAAAACTCCCATTCTTCCTGCGGAAATGCGCGTCGGATCTCGCGGATCGTTGCAGGCAGGCGGGCCGCCTCATTCCGGGCGGGAATCACAATACTCACTCGCGGGGCTTGATCCGGCATATGCACTGGGATTATCCCAATCGTGTGTTTGCCCGTCTGTCAAAACTCCCTTGGCCGGAAATTGCAATTCTTTCGGTCGCCTTGTTCCTGCGGGTGTGGCTGATTGAGATCAAGCCGCCGCATTTTGACGAGGGAGTGAACGGATGGTTCGCCGACCAGATGACGGCAAACGGATTCTACCACTACGACCCGACCAACTATCATGGGCCGCTGCATTTCTACGCGGTGTTCCTCTCGCAGACGCTTTTCGGACGGCACCTGTGGGCGCTCCGGCTTCCGGCGATCCTCGCCAGCGTCCTCTGCGTCTGGGCGCTGCTGCGGTTCCGCGTGTTTTTCGGAAATCCCGCAGCGCGGATCGCGGGTCTCGCGATGGCGGTGTCGCCCGCGTTCACGTTCTACGGCAGGTATTCGATCCACGAATCCTGGCAGGTCCTCTTCTGCATCCTTTTTTTGTGGGGGATTCTCGGGCTTTGGAAATCCGGCGACAGGCGCTCGTTTTTCACGGCGGTCTTCTCCGCTGCCGGGCTCGTGCTCACAAAAGAGACCTGTCTTCTGCATCTCGGATGCTTCGCGCTGGCGGGCGGAGTTCTTTGGGCCTGGCAGCGCGTGCTCCCGTCGCGTCCGCTGGAAACAGGGGGCATCCCGCCAGTGTGCGGCGCAAATCTCTCTCCTGAGATGGTCCGTGCCCGAACGGGCGGGACGCCCGTTCCCCCTCTGGTTCCCTGGACAAAAGACGACGCCATTGTCGCGGGCGGCCTCTCGTTCCTCCTCATCGTCTTTTTTTACTCCGGGAACTTTCTCGATTTTTCGTCCCTGCGCGGCCTCGGCCAGACCTTTGCGGCATGGTTCAAAACCGGCGTGGAGGCGGGGGGGCACGAGAAGACGTCGTATGCCCTCGGCCCGCTGAACTACTACTGGGTCGCGCTCATGGCCCGCTACGAATGGCCGGCGCTGGCCGGTCTGGCCGCCTGCGCGTGGTATATCCGGCCGTCGGATGCCCGTCTGCGCTACATCGCCATCATGGCCGGGGGGGTGCTGCTCGCGTATTCGGTCATCCCCTACAAAACCCCCTGGTGCATCATCTCGATCCTCTGGCCGTTTTACCTGATCCTTGGCGCGTTTCTCGCCGAATGCGCGGAACGCTGGAAAAGCCCGCTCTTCCTCTGGGCGCCGGCCGCGCCGCTCCTGGCGGCCTCGCTGATTTCCGCATGGGGGCTGAATTTCGTCAACTTTACCGACGACAAAGAACCCTACGTGTATGTGCAGACCTACCCCGGGATCTTCACGCTCACCGATCCCCTCCTGGCGGCGGCGGAGAACGATCCGCGACGGTTCCACATGAGCGGGCTCGTCCTGCTCGACAGCTACTACCCCCTCCCCTGGATGCTTGGCGATTTCCCGCGTGTCGGATACTATAAAAAAGACCAGCCGCCCACGAATTGGGACGCGGGGTTCATCGCCATCGAATCCGCCCGCGAAGGCGAGGTCGACCCCCACCTCAAACAACCCTACTACAAACGACGGTTCCACCTCCGCAGCTCACAAGACGAATGCACCGCCTATTTTTCCGCCGCCCTGTTCAAAAACTATTTTGGAACGAAACCGGAATTTCAGCCGGCCAAACCATGATGCCCGGCCGTTCAAGCCGGAGCCGGCGACTCCTCACGCAGAGCAGAGAGCGCGGAGAGAAGCGGCTTTCGGGTTCAAGCATCCATGCGGCGGGGCCAAGGGCGTGCCGGGTCCTTCTCGTATTCCTTCTCGCGCTGGCCGGACCGGCCCTCGCCGGGATCGAGTGGGAGACGAAGCTTCGCGATGTCCGCGCGGAGCCCGGAGAAAAGGTCGTGTCCGTCACGTTTCCTTTTCGGAACACGGGCGGGGAGATGGTCGGGATCTCCGGCATCCAGACCTCCTGCGGGTGCACCTCGGCGAAGGTGGATTGCAAGGAAGTCCCGGCGGGCGGCACCGGCTCGGTGCAGGTCCGGTTCGATATCGGCAACCGCAAGGGCGAGCAGGTCAAGGGGGTGATCGTTCGCACATCCGACCGCGAAAAGCACACACTGGTCCTGAGAGTTTCTCTTCCGGGCCGCTGACCTCATGAACCGCGCGCTGTTCCAAAATGTTTTCCGGGATCTGGCACTCGTCTCCGCGGCATTCCTTCTGTCGCTCGCGGCCGGTTTTTTGTTGAACCGGCTCCGCTCCGACCCTCTGCCATTCCCCTATCGCGGGCGCGAGGCCCGGTTGCTGGCGGCTGTTCCGGGAGTTGGAAAGGAGCCACGGGGAGTTTTGCTCGCCGAGGCGGAGGTGGCCTGGAGGAGCCGCACAGCGGTTTTCGTTGACGCGCGCGAGCCGGATTTCTTCGAGGAGGCCCACATCCCGGGGGCCATCAATCTGCCGGTCTCCGAAATCGCAGCGATCCACGGCCTGCCCGACGACAAGGCGGCCCCGTTGATCGTGTATTGTTCCGACGCGGATTGCAGCGACAGCCGGATCGTGGCGAAGGCGATCTCCGCGGCCGGATATCAAAACGCAGCCGTCTTTGCCGGGGGATGGGATGCCTGGACGGCGGCACGGCTCCCCCAATGATCGCGCGCCTTGTTCTCGCCATGGTTTTCGTCCTGGCCGGGGTTCTCAAACTTCCGGATCCGGCCGCCTTTGCCGACGGGATTTCGAGCTTCGGATTGGTGCCCGCCTGGGCGATTTCCCCGCTGGCGCTCGGCATCCCGATTTTCGAAATCCTCACGGGAGCGGCCCTTTTCAGCGGGCGCTTCCGCTCGGCCGGGGCGCTGGCTGCGGGCGGTCTCTCGCTGGTGTTTTTCCTGTTCCATGCCTGGGCGTTTGCGCAGGGGCTCGATGTGCGGTGCTCGTGCTTTGGTGGCATGGAGATTTTCCGGGTTTCGGCCGGCATGGGCCTGCTGCGCGCGCTCGCCCTCCTCGCGCTCTCGGCGTGGGTTTTTGTGAGACGCTTTTGAGTTTGTGCCGGGGCCGGCGAACAGATACAAAGTCGGCATCTTATGCCACCCTTTGAGAAACTCCACCGGCAGTGAATGAAGAACTCGTGCGCGAGGCTCTTCGCGCGGTCAAATATCCGGGATTCTCGCGCGACATTGTCTCGTTCGGACTCGTGCGGGAAATCCAAATCGCCGGCGCAGACGTCCGGATCCAGCTCGCGGTCACGACCGCCGATGCGAAAGTGGCCCGGCAGATCCACGACGAGTCCTTGCGCGCCGCTGAGGCGCTCCCCGGAGTTGCCAGCGTCCAGGTCAAAGTGGACGTGCAGTCACCCGCGGCACCTGCGGGCATGCCCGGCCCGACAACCATCGAAGGCATCCGCCATGTCATTGCCATCGCCAGCGGGAAGGGCGGGGTCGGCAAGTCCACGGTCGCCGCAAACCTCGCGCTCGCGCTCACCGAAGCCGGCCACCGCACCGGGATCTGCGATTGTGACATCTACGGTCCCAGCATCGCCCTCATGTTCGGGGGCAGCGAACGCCCGACCGCCGACGAGGAAAACCGGATCCTCCCGATCGAGCGCTACGGGGTCGCACTCATGTCCATGGGTTTTCTTCTCGACGACGGCTCGCCCGCCGTCCTGCGCGGCCCGATGGTCACCCGCTACACCCAGCAATTCCTCCGCCAGGTCGCCTGGGGGACCCTCGACTACCTGATCCTCGACCTCCCGCCCGGAACCGGAGACATCCAGCTCACCGTCGTGCAGTCCGTTGTCCTCAGCGGGGCGATCATCGTCACCACCCCGCAGGAGGTCGCGCTCATCGATGCCCGCAAGGCCAGTGCCATGTTCGCAAAAACCAACGTCCCCGTCCTCGGCATCGTCGAGAACATGAGCTGCTTCCTTTGTCCGGGTGACGGCAAACGCTACGACATCTTCGGATCGGGCGGCGGGGCCCGCGAAGCCGCACGCCTCCAGGTTCCGCTCCTCGGCGAAATTCCGATCGAGTCCCTCGTCCGCGAGTCCGGCGACACCGGCCGGCCGGCCGTCGCCTCCCATCCGCAATCCGCCGCCGCGGCGGCATTCCGGGACATCGCCAAAAAAGTCGTCGCCGGGTCAACCGGCGAAAAGGCCGGGAAGGAAAGCCTCTCATGAGTTCGATTATTTATCTGGATAACAATGCCACCACGCGGGTCGCGCCGGAAGTCCTGGAGGCGATGCTGCCGTGGCTGGGGGACAAAGGTTACGGAAATCCCTCGAGCGCGTATGGGCTCGGGCGGGCGGCGGCGGCGGCTCTGGAAGTCGCGCGCGGCCAGGTCGCGGCCTTGGCGCGGTGCCGCGAGGGGGAGATTGTTTTTACGAGCTGCGGAACGGAATCCCTCAACACTGCCGTGCAGTCGGCACTGGCACTCGATCCGGACAAGCGGCATATCGTGACGACGACGGTCGAGCACTCGGCCACAATCAAGCTTTGCGAGGCCCTGGCGCAGCGGGGATATGAGATCACCTGGCTGCCCGTGGATGCCTCCGGCCTCCTCGACTTGGAGCAGCTCGAGGCGGCGATCCGCCCGGACACCGCGCTGGTGACGCTTCTGTGGGCCAACAACGAGACCGGCGTGCTTTTTCCCATCCATGAAATCGAGGCGATCACGCGGAAGAAAAAAGTCCTGCTGCATGTGGATGCTGTGCAGGCGTTCGGGAAACTTCCGCTCTCGCTGGGCGATGCGGAGATCTCGTTTCTTTCGATGTCCGGGCACAAGCTCCACGCGCCCAAGGGCGTTGGCGCACTTTATGTGAACCGCCGGGTCAAGCTGACTCCGCTGCTTCGCGGCAGCCAGGAAGGCGGGCGGCGGGGCGGGACGCAAAACCTGGCCTCGATCGCGGGATTCGGAAAGGCCGCCGAGCTGGCCGCCGAACACCTCGGAAGCCGGCAGGTGATGGAATGGCGGGACGCATTTGAAGACCACCTGCTCGCAAACATCCCCGGGACCGCGGTGAACGGCGACCGCGACCGCAGGCTCCCCAACACCACAAATATTTCCTTCGAGGGAATCGATGGCGAAGGGGCCCTGATCCTGTTCGATCAGGACGGTCTTTGCTGCTCGGCGGGATCCGCCTGCACAAGCGCGTCGGTGAACCCCTCGCACGTGTTGAAGGCGATGGGGCTCTCGAACGAACGGGCGCGGGCCAGCCTGCGGTTCTCGTTCGGACGCTTCAACTCGGCCTCCGACATCCAGCGCGCGTGCCAGATTGTGCGGGAAGTTGTCAAAAAACTCCGCGCCCTCTCGCCCGCAGGAAGCCCGGTGCGGGAAGCCGACTGAAACCCCCGGCGCCCGGACGGGTCGAGGAGGCAGATTGAGGCGCGTTTCCCACTGTAACGCATTATTGTTTCCGTTGAATCAGAAATACAATGGCTGCAACAAGGACCACAGCCAATGAAGCCACAGGGATAATGGGAAAAGAGATGGGGTTGGCATTTTCTCTCCTAAGATTTTTTACGCCGAATAATAATTACAACGATGATGAAGATGGCGAATCCTAGGGTAATGAGCGGAGCGTCGCGAAATGATGAAGAAGATGCTACCTGTTTTTTCGCTGCAATGACGGGACTAGCGGTTTGGAACGGTTGAGGCGTTGTCTTGTTGGCAGCAGACGCAGAAACACTAGGCGTAGATGATGGAATGTTTTCCAAATCAGCACGTCTTTTCTGTAGTGAGGTGAGGCGAGCTTGTATGTCACTGATTACGTGAGGTTGGGGATTATCTGTTTCATGATTCTTAACAAATGACTCAAGAACCGCCAGAGCCTCTGGAGTTCCAATTTGAGTCAAACAATGAGCTGATGCTAAAGCAACGGTCAGATCCATATTTAAGTATTCGGCAAGTTGATTAATTACGTCTTCTCTGGTAGCCGCAGCGACTCCTGGAGGAGGGGGAGCACCCAGCTCTATCAATGCCTGTTCAGCAGCACTTTTTATCGGATAAAAGTATTTTGGTTTTCCAGAAACAAACTCAACAGCCGGAGTTTCTTTCCCATTCAAAATATCCTCAAGAAGCGGAATCGCGCTCGGAATCTTGCTTTTCCCCAACTCGGCTATCGCCATTTCGCGCAACACATCATTGTCGGTATTCTTCAAAAGTGGAAAAAGGGCTTCAATGGCAATTTTATTTCCCATCCTACTAAGTGCCAAAGCTGAAAGTGATTTCATCTCAGCATCAGTGGAACTTACATAGATTATTTCCAAATTCTCCTTCCACAATGGATAGTTAGGATTGTCGCGCTTAGAGGTAATGATTCCAAGGATGAAAGGCACATTGTTTGCTTTATATATTAATGTGCCATCATAATTACTACTGAATGTTGCAGGCTCCTTGGATGCAGTTTCTAAAATATTAATACAAACTTTAATCTTGTCCGCTGGAGAAACTGTGGAACTGTGGAAAGCGTCTAGGAATCGTTTTGTTGCAGATTGTGGCGCGGCTTCTACCAACAAAATACTACTCAGCGTTAGACAGATCGTTGCAGACGCAAAAAGAAGAGAGCGAGACTGCTTGCTCATATTTTGGAATTGATGCGAATTAATCATCGAATTTGCCTAAAGTTTGATGCTGCATTCCAGGGTTAGCCCAGTCTTTGCTATTCGCTGATCCATTAGTCCATAGAAGATCAAGGCCATACGGCGGCGCAGATTGAGTGCGCATACATATATCTTCAATATCATTAATAGGTGCGTTACGGTTTCCTTTGTAACCAATGTCATCAAGATAGGTTGATACATTATCTGGATCATATGGGCTGCCAGTCATATAGGCTGGCTCTATCGCAGTGGGAAAGCCATCTCCGTCAGTTAAATCTAATGAAGAAACTATGTTCCCCCCTCCCCAAAAACCAGATAGTTGAGATACATGCTTGCCCTCATGTCTGACGGCCCATGCAAAAAAGTCAATTCCCGCAGGATCGTTGGCCCCTGGCAAACCCGTACTCGCCGCCTGTGGACCTATTTTAGCTTTCCAGCCGCCTGAATAGACTGTTTCGCCAGGATTGCCAAGGGTTGCGTCGTATGTGTAGTTCTCATCTCCTCCAGCGCTTGTCTGTTTCCAGTAGTAATACCAATTTCGAGAATCTGGATCACTACCAATATCATTAGGGTGATTTGTAGCATAAGTCGGGAAAAACACTTCGTATTCCTTTTCCGCTGCTTTCTGTCCATCAACAATCACACGGGCTTTCTTGTTCCCGAAATGTGAATTATTTGTTGGCAAAGTCGTGAATGTAACAGTCGCGGTTAGGAAGTCGCCGTTGACGGTTGGTTTGCCTTCGGGGTTTGCAGCATCCCAAGCTTTGACTGAGTCGCCAACGGCATCAACCTCGAATTTGAATTTATCCTGAATGCTTTGGCTCATGCCTCCAATTCCCTCGACTTTGGCCTTTAGCTTGACCGTCAGGACTCCGGTAGTGGCGGATGAATACGTGAACTCATTCGCGCCGTCTGGAATATTGGCTGTATCAGATCCTGCCTCAACCGGACTATCAACAGGATCTCCCGCAGGCGTAATCAGTTCCACCGGCAGGAGAGTTGCGGCCAATGAACCCGCGACGTTTCCACCATTGTCATCATTCATGTGGACATGTGAAGTGAGAAGTCCAGGGCGATTATCCATCAGCCAGGCTCCCCCGACCACAAAAGTCTCAGCTACTCCGGCATTTCGAGTACTGGAGTAACTGTTGAATGTTCCTTCTGTTGGCAAACCGTCGCATTGAGCTTCCCAGCAATACCATTTCGGAGAATCGACAAGCGATTTTTGCCATCTCATTCTGACTTCGTATTTGTTGCTTTTGCGGAGCTTGAGTGTCTTGCTGTCTGATTGACCAGGGGCATTCGTGATCAGCTTCAATGTGCGTTGATCGTCTGGACCTTGTCCAACCACTGTCATTTCCCATGACGCATAGTCTCCGTATATGTGAAATGGAACGTCCTGCACGGTGTCAGCAGGTGGGGGCTGTCCTCCATCACTGGCGGCCGATGGATTGCTTCCCTGATTTATTTCTGTTCGGTCTGATACTGTATCGGAGTCACTGTCAGCAGAGTGCGGATTTGTTCCATTAAGATATTCTTCCAGATTGAGAACACCGTCTGAATCATCGTCACCATTCTGCCCATTCAGTCCTGTAGAACTATTCGGGTTAAGGCCGTTTTGAATTTCCCACCAATCGGGGAGTAAATCCCCATCGGAATCGAAATCGTCAGGATTTGTTCCCATGGTGTATTCCTGAAGGTTTGTAAGGGAATCGCCGTCATGATCCTGGCTTGCGTCATTGTTGAATGGATCAAGGTGATATGTTACCTCGTAACCGTCAGGCATTGTATCCCCGTCAGTATCACTTGCATGGGGATTCGTTCCCGAAACATATTCTTGCAAATCGGTAAGTCCGTCAGAATCAGCGTCTCCCGTCCCACCAAGCACAGTTGGATTAAACCCGTTTGCAGACTCCCACCCGTCTGACATCCCGTCACTATCGGTATCATGGCTTAATGCATTGGTAGCAAACCCGTCTGTATCACCATGTGTGCTGTCTGCATAAAGTTCGTCTCCGTCAGAAAGGCCATCCCCATCAGAGTCAGTACTAGAGGAGTTAAGTCCTAAAGCATATTCTTGAAGATTGGACACAAAGTCTGAGTCGTTGTCTCCTGCTGGATCGGTAATCCCGGTGTTTTCAAACCAATCAGGCAACCCGTCTGTATCAGCATCCATCCACTCTTCAACGCCCAAATCTGGTGGGCCGTTGACAACTCTTGAAATGCCGTGAATATCAATGTGTGAGGTTTTCGCCAGAATAGTTGCTGGGCGATTGGATGCAGGGGATGACGAGGTAGTCAAATAGCCCGATGGATTGACGAGAGGGTTTTCGTTGATACCCCCTTGTTCTCCACCTTGGATCATAGAAGTTGTGCCACCTGTAAAGCTACCGGCAGGGGCGTAGGGATCTTGATAGATTGCCGATGGAGCGGCACCAGAATTACCCCAGATAATGCTATTCACCAAATCGATCTTGGAATTGTAGGAATTGTAAATGGCCTGCCCAAGGTAGGAGGCTTGGTTGCCGACAATTGTGCAATGGGCGATTCGGAGTACGGCATTCCCATTATTGTAAATTCCGCCCCCATATGTGGCATTGTTGCCCTTGATAATGCAATTCGTCAGTGCTCTACCAGGATTGTTTGGACCTGATGCATAAGAATAAACGCCGCTTCCTTCCACTCCGATTCTATGCGTGATGACAAACCCATCCAATGCGCAGGTGGTATTAAGATAAACGGAATAGGAATACGGAGAGCGCAATTCAACCGGACCTTGAGGAGAACCTAGTTCAGCAAGCAACAGAACGGGCATGTCAGACAGATAAAGCTCTTCCTCATAACCCCCTGATTTAACTTCGATAACCGCCCATGCGTTTGGACGATCATTTTGTTGGGTCTGAGCATTCCAAACATACTCATTGGCTTTGTTTATGGCCTCGCCAATAGTCGAATAGATGTTATCCGTGGTGCTTGTGTTGCCAGTTGCAGGATCAACAATAAAATCCACGGCAGGATAAGATGTATCGTCATTTGGCAGAGTTTCCCTGTAATACTCGAAGATGTTTGGAACACGGTCCCCATCCAGATCCTCCATTGCATCGTTCTTGGCAATATCAAGGCCATTGGCAGCTTCCCATATATCATCCATCCCGTCTTGATCCGCATCGGGAAGAACTTGGATAGGAATGACGGCGGACGTTGTTGAATCACCGGAAGCATCAGTTGACTTGGCGGTGACAATATGACTGCCTGCATCGGTAGGAGTCCAAGAATACTGGTAAGGGGAGTTCAAGTCCTCTCCCAGCTTCACGCCATTATCGAAAAATTCGACTTTTACAATCTGTGAGTCCACGTCGGTGGCATTGGCCGAGATCGTCACCGTTTGCCCTTGCAGAATATTACTTTGGTTTGTTGGGGAAGTAATGTTTATGACTGTCGGCACATTCTTGACATTCAGGTTGGCTGTCAGGTTCAGCGGGCTGCCAGCTCCCCCATCATGGGTAATTGCGACATTGGCCGTATAATCGCCAAAGGGCAGTTGGAGAGAATGAAACAGACCGTCCAGCGTTACCCTTGAATGGGGAGCAACCGTTCCGGCCGTTGGCAGAATGGTGAAGAATTCAGATGTGGGGTAGAAGGTCACCGCCATGTTGTTTGAGACATATGCGGTGTCGCTTGAAGCCGTGAGTCCGGCACTGCGGTCTAAGTTTTGAATGCCAATCGTTGCAGAATTCAAAACTCCGGTCATTGTCTGATATCGAATCTCTATCCGACCATCCGAATGCAACACCGCTTGGAAGGTATAGTTACTTCCGGCTCCATATCTGGCCACATTTTGATACTGGACAATGAGGCGATTGGATTCCTCCTTGTAATAGATATCCCCGCTGGTTCCAGGATTGAGGTCATCCCAAAACAGGGCTATCAGATTCGAGGGGGCACTTGTCGAAGGAAGAACGATGTTGCTGTAGCTGGTGCTGGCCTCTCCGAACATCAGACACCCGTTGGAACTGACAGATACCGCTGAGAATGTTTGGCCGTAGAATGGAAATACAAAGCCTGAGAGCGTTATTGCGGCAGTGAGATCATCAGCGCCCGAGATGGTTGGAAGGAGAGTGCCCGTTGTGCTGATGTCTTCCCACGAATAAACGGTGCTTCCTGTCACCGAATCCTGAAAAGAGTAGCTTGGACCGGTATTTGCACTGACTGCCACGGAGTAATTTACCGCTGTGGCCGTGTCGTTATTGAGGAAGATTTTTCCTGGCGCGGTCTGATTCCTCGAAAGTGAGACCGTCAGCCGGCTGGGCGGATAAATGGCAAAAGTGTTCGCGTGGACGGCAAGCCATCCGTCGGGCAAGCCGTCCGCATCGGAATCCTCGATCGCGAACGGATTGTTCCCGTGCTGAACCTCGTAGAGATTCGGCACGCCGTCCTGATCAAAATCATCGCCTTCCGGATCTGTCGTTGATCCGGTCCAGCATTTGAGGCGGGCAAAAAACTTGTCGCCTGTGGTTGTGAACCCCCACTCCTTCACCGAACCGTCCCCGCTCTCAACAACCGGCAGCCATTGCCATGGCTCCAGAAGGTTGTCCGAGTGCTGGATGAAATACGTGCTCCCGGCGCGGCCCCACCATTTGAACCGGTATATCTGGTTGGCGCTGTCATATTCCAATCGCGATCCCTCATTCAAATCGGTGGCCGTCTGGGCGGATGCTTGCTGGGAAAAACATCCCAGAGTCAAAGCGAGACAGACCGCGCCAAGGAGCCGTTTCATTTCGCGGCCTTCGATTTGGCTTGCACGCTGCGAATCGGAAAATAGTTGATCACGGTGTCCTGGGGCACCGGAGGATGGGCTTTGGCCCACTCCTCGCGGGCGCTTGTCTCTTCCACCCGTTTGGCGTAATCCACCGCCATCTGCGACCCATTCTTGCGGTAGTATTCATGGAAATCCTCCATGACCCGCTTCGCTCCCTCTGACAACGGGCTCGCCGCCTGCCATTTTGGTCCGGCCTTGGCGAGCAGAGGAAGATTCGCAGGGGGACACGGCATCAACTCTTCGCTGGTCCGGGCTTCGGCATTCATCGCCCGGACATCCGCAGCGGTGGTTTCCCATCCCCAGAGCAGGATCGAGTAATACGCCTCCCCGGCATCCAAGTCCGCGAATGGAGCGAAGTGCAGGAAATTGACGTTGCTCCACACCACGTTTTCCTGCCCGTCCCCCCACCATCGCAACTCGGAAAAGGCCCCGTCGTAAACCGCCACCGACAGAAAAAGCGAACACTGGAACTTTGCCTCCCACTTTCTTAATTCCTCCTCCTCCTGCGCGCTCATCGGCACCTCCTCCACCGGAGCGGGAGCAAGTTTGACTGGCTCCGGCTTCAAGACCGGAGTCTCCACCCGGTTGTAGGTGATCGTGCGTTCCCCCAAATCGACCTCTTGCGTGTCCAGAATACGCACGCCTTTGACGGCTTCGGCACTTTCCTGAGAAGAACCCAGAGCCGGAAACAGGAAAATCATCCCGCCTGTGATAAGTGAACGCAGAAAAGTTTTCATCGCTGGCATGGAGGCAGGACAGGGCGATACCGGAAAAGGGAAAGCCTTGACAGCAAAGGAAAACATTCGCGGGAGGTTGCGCATTATTGAATATTTCTTATCGGCTTGCCGGATAAGCGTCAAGGAAAAGGCAGCAGAGAATACTCCTTTTTGGGGTAATCATCCGGGCTTGCCAAGGATGGTGGCGTGTCACCCTACCGATTTCCGAAGACGATTTTTACGGCTGCTCATGACCGCTTTATCCAAATTTTGCGGGAAACTCGCGAGAAGGCGGGGTTGACTCAGATCGAAGCGGCAAGCCGGCTCGGATGCCGACAGACATTTATATCCAAAATCGAATGCGGCGAACGCAGGGTGGATGTGGTCGAATTTCTTGAGATATGCCGTATCTATCGCGTGGATTCGTGCAAGTTGCTCAAAAAAATAGCGCGCGTTTCCTTTGCGTCCCGTTCAAAACGTTGATTTTTCCTTCGAGGGAATCGATGGCGAAGGCGCCCTGATCCTGTTCGATCAGGACGGGCTTTGCTGCTCGGCGGGATCCGCCTGCACGAGCGGATCGGTGAACCCCTCGCATGTGCTGAAAGCGATGGGGCTCTCGAACGAACGGGCGCGGGCCAGCCTGCGGTTCTCGTTCGGACGCTTCAACTCCGCCTCCGACATCCAGCGCGCATGCCAGATCGTGCGGGAAGTTGTCAAAAAACTCCGCACCCTCTCGCCCGCAGGAAGCCCGGTGCGGGAATCCGACTGAAACCCCCGGCGCCCTGGCGGTTCGGGTTTCAGCGTGCAAGCCACTCTCGTGCCCGAGCCGTCAACTGTCGTCCTGCTGTGCTCGGGAATTTTCGGGCTGCTGCCCTTCTTCCGCTCACGCAGGGGACAGCACGTTTCATGCCGGCCTGACAGCTCGGCCTGAAGTCGGTTGAGCCCCCTTGTCTGAGTCGCAGATTGTTTCTCTGGCGATTGTTCGAGTTGTGTGTTCATTCCGGCAGCCTCGGCCACTTCCAGTCGCAGGCAGTCATACATCGCGCTCTTCTGCGCGCTGTGACCGCTTTGCTGCTCAAGGGTGATCGTGTTCTGCCCGGGCTTCAGGAGCGCAGCGTCGAAATGCAGGTCCCATTGCGAATACTGCCCGTGAATACCCGCCCGCATCATCGCATTGTCGGTTTCGAAACGGCGCGAGCCGACGGCCTTTCCGTTCACCGAGACGCGCAGCGTGGCCTTGTGCGCGGCGGCCAGCGCGATGCGCAGCGTGGCGACGCCGGGCTTCGGCGAGTCGGCGAGGTCGAACAAGACGTTCCATTTGGTGCCAACCCACTCGCCGTTCTTCTGGACGGTGCAATGGACGAAATTCCAATCGGTGCGCTCGTCGCTTTTGCCAATGACGAAGTTCACGTCCCGGGGAAATTCCTCCGGATATTTGAGCCAGAGACCCCACTGGCGGTAATCATCGCCGTGGCGGAATTCCTTCGCCGTGCGGTCGGGCGTGCCGATTTGCCACAGCTGACGGCCATAGCGCGCGGGCTTCCAATCCAGCGCGCCGAGGTCCGCGGTCCGACCTTTTTCGACGCTCACGCCGTCGCGCCGGAACTCGTCCATGACGCCGTCCACAAACGCGTAGAGCGTGTAGTCGCCGGTGCGGACGTTGGGAATCGTGAAGCATCCCTCCTTGTCGGCGCGAACCCAGAATTGGTAACCATTCGACTGCTGCTGCCAATCGGGCTTCGCCGCGGCCAGACCGACCCACGCATTGGCGGGCGAGGCTTTCGGATCCTGCGGATCGCTCAGGTGCAGCCGGCCTTTGACTGTGCCGCGCTCGGACGCGGGCGGATAGAGCGGCTGGTTCAACCACCCATACGGCCACGCGGCGCGCTGGGCGGCGGCCTTGAGCTTCGCGTCCTCCCATAGCTGGTCTTTGTCGCCGCCCGAGTTGAGATAGACCATCCACGGCCCGAAAAACTTCTGCCACTGCTCCGTGCCGACGGTGATCCGCGCGGCGCCGTAGTGGCCGCAGTTGGAAATTTTCATGAGAACCTGCGGGAAGTGCGCGGTGTTGTGCTGCTTGGTCGGACCGCCGTTCTGATCCTCTGTGCTGCCGTAGAGAATCCAGCAGCCAAGGCGGCTGCGGGTGCTTTCCCAGCCATGGACGAAATGGTCGCCCGCATCGGCGAAGTTGTGGTATTTGTCCTCGATCACGCCCTTGAACGGACCGTCGGTCATCAACCGCGATTCTTTTGGCCGGAGCGACTTGCAGGGCGTGTTGGGCGGCGGCATAAACCGGCGGCGCGCGTCATCGATCGTCATGAAATCGAAGAGGCTCTCATCCATCTCAAAGAGCATGCGCACCGTACTGACCTGGCCGGCGGGATACCCCTGCGGATGGCTGAAAATGAGGTAGTTGTAAAACCCGCTGTCGCCGCGGCGGAGGACATAGTGCAACTCGACATCGAAGGGCGCTCCGCTCCCGGAGAACTTCTGCGTCATACTCACATCGGCCATCTCGCCGCCGTTGGCGGTGGGATCCACATGGACGCCGAACCGGCCTGCGGTGATTTTGGAGTAGGATTCGTTGTTGTCCTTCCCTTCTCCCTGCTCGGCGGCCTTCATGTCTTCTTCATCCAAGGCATGCCAATTCAAACCGCACTTGCCGCCGAGCACAGAAACTCCTCCGCATCTGAGGGAGAGCGGTTTGCCGTTCCGTTTTCCAATCTCAACGGAGACGATCCCGTTGTCGAGAACCACGCTGTCGTCCTTCTCCGCCACCGTGACCGGTTGCGGCTCGTTCTTTTCCGTGGCGGAGGCCGCTGCCATCGCTACAGTCATGAGGCTGATTGGGAGAAAAAACTTGCTTTTCATCGTTGTCGGAAATCCATGCGGCACGATTGCTTCTGCTTCGCGACTGATGAAACCGCCTGGCTTTGATAAAGTTTCTGCTTTTTTGCGGCGGTGATTTGTTGCTTCGCGAGTCTGCAATTCCTTTCTCCTCCGCATGGGGATCGCAGGCGACGGAGAGCATCGTCGCGCAGCGGTCAGCCGGCCCGTGCGCGGAGCATCGCGGATTTTGCCATGAGACAAAAGCGGCCCATTTGTGACATGTCGAAAAGCGGAAACCGGGTCAGCGAATATTTTCCCGCGACCGCCTGAAAAATCCGGGTTGTCAAACCTCCGGTCCTGCCTACGTTGAGCCGGATGTTCCGTCTCTTGATTTTTGCCGTTATCGCCGCGGGGGCCGTCCAGGCCGCGCCGGTCGCCAAGAGCCTTGTGCGGATCGAGGCGACTTTTCAGGAACCGAGCTACAAAGCCCCGTGGAATCCCGGGGAAGTCACGGGCGCGGTGGGCGCGGGGTTCATCATCTCCGGCGACCGGATCATGACAAACGCCCATGTGGTGAGCAACGTGAGGTTCCTGACGGTTTCGAAGGAGGGCGACCCGCGCCCGCATCCCGCAAAGGTCCTGTTCATCGCCCACGACTGCGATCTGGCGCTGCTGACCGTCGAGGAGCCCGGGTTTTTCAAAGGCACGGCCGCGCTCGAGTTCGACGGCATCCCCGCGATCGAGTCCGCGGTGTCGGTTTACGGGTATCCGATCGGCGGGTCCCGGCTTTCGGTCACGCAGGGGATCGTGTCGCGGATCGATTTCCAGCCGTATTCGCATTCCGGAATCGACTCTCACCTGACGATCCAGATTGATGCCGCGATCAACCCCGGCAACAGCGGCGGCCCGGTGCTGCAGGGCGGAAAAGTGGTGGGCGTCGCCTTCCAGGGATACAGCGGGGACGTGGCGCAGAACGTCGGCTACATGATCCCGCCGCCGGTGGCGAAACGGTTTTTGAAAGACGTCGAGGACGGCCGTTACGACCGCTACGTGGACATGGCCCTGAGCTACAAATCCCTCTTCAATCCGGCCGCGAGGCGGGCGCTTGGGCTGAAGGACGACGACCGCGGGGTGCTGGTCGGGAGCGTTTACGGCGGCGGGGCGTCCGAGGGGATCGTGAAGCCGGGCGATGTGCTCCTGGCGATCGACGGGCTTCCGGTCGCGAGCGACGCGACGATCCCGATGGACAACGATTCCGTTCCGCTCGCCGAGGTGGTCGAAAGAAAATTCAAGGGCGACACGGTGACGCTCGACGTCCTGCGCGGCGGCAAGCCGCTCCAGCTCAAGGTGCCTTTGAACGGCCCGTGGCCGTTCACCATGCACAGCAATGCCTACGACGAGGATCCCCGGTTCATCGTCTTCGGCGGGCTGGTCTTCCAGCCAGTGGACCAGAACTGGATGACGGAATACCGGCCCGACGACCTGCGGCTGCGATACATGTACGACTTCTTCATCGAGGACAAACTCTACAAGGAGCACCCGGAAATCATTGCCCTGAGCGGGATCCTCGCCGATCCGGTGAATGCCTACGCGGCGGATTTCCGGAACGGGATCCTCGAGGAAATCAACGGCCGGAAAATTTTGAGTCTGGCGGATGCGGCCGAGGAATTTGCCAAGCCTGCGGACTATTATGTGATCAAGATGGCCGGGGTCGGACGCCCGATCGTCCTCGAGCGCAAGGCGGTCGAGGCCGCCCGCCAGAGGATCCTGTCCCGCTACGGGGTGACGAAGGAGCAAAACCTATGAGCTTTCGCGCCCTTCCCCTCTTCCTTGCGCTGTGCCTGCCAGCCATGGCGGGAAGTTTTCCCAAGCCGGAAACCCAGGCGGACACCGCGCCAAAATCCCTCTCCGTCCTGCGCGTCAATGCGACGAGCCAGGCGTATGACTTCTTCCATCCCTGGGCGAAAAAGCCTCCCGGCACGCGGCGCGGGCTCGGAACCCTGATCGAGGGCGGGAGGATTCTGGTGACCGCCGAGCTCGTCGCAAACCAAACGTTCATCGAGCTGGAAAAAGCGGCCACCGCGGAGAAGTCGTCGGCCGAGGTGGAACGGGTGGACTACGAGTGCAACCTGGCCATTTTGAAACCTGCGGATCCGGCTTTTCTTGAGGGAATGAAGCCGCTCGCGCTCGACGACGGCGTGCGCGTGGGCGACCGGGCCACCATTCTCCAGCTCGAACCCAATGGCGAGATCGCCCAGACTCTGGGCACGGTCACCTCGATTTCCGTCGGGGGATATCCGCTCGACAACATGGGCCTGCTGCTTTTCCGCCTCAGCGCCCCCATGCAGCAGCGCGACGGCAGCTTCATCCTGCCGGCTGTGCGGAACGGAAAATTGCTCGGGCTCCTCATGCGGTATGATGCCCGCAGCCAGACGGCCGACGTCATTTCCTCGCCGGTCATCGAGCATTTTCTGAAGGAGGCGGCGAAGCCGTCCTATGGCGGGTTTGCCCGGGCGGGGCTCGCATTCTCGAGCACGCGCGACCCACAGCTTCGGCGCTACATCGGCTTGAATGCACCCGGCGGAGTCTATGTCACCGAGGTCCTGAAGGGAGGAGCCGCCGACAAGGCCGGACTGAAAAAAGCGGACGTCATCCTCGCCGTGGAAGGACATGCGGTGGATCAGGACGGCAACTACGAGGATCCCGTCTGGGGAAGGATCTCCTTCAGCCACCTCACAAACACGGTCTTCCATCCGGGCGACACCGTCGCTTTCCGCGTCTTTCGCGAGGGCAACATTCTGGAGATCCCGGTGAAGCTCGAAGCCCGCGACCGCTCGAAGATCATCAGCGAGTCGTATGTGGTGGACCGCGCGCCGCGCTACGTCATCCTGGGCGGAATCGTCTTCCGCGAGCTGTCCCGCACGTTTCTGCAGGAATGGGGCGATGCCTGGCAGAAGGATGCCCCCCAGCGGCTGGTCTTCCTTGATGCCTTCCAAAACGAGCTGCCGGAGGACCGCGGAAAAATCGTTTTTATTTCCCAGGTCCTCCCGACCCCCGACACGCTCGGCTACGAAGACATCGAAAACCTCGTTGTCGCGAAAGTGAACGGGAAGGAAATCAAGAGCCTGGACGATGTGGTGGCGGCCGCAAAATCCCCTGTGGACGGATACCAAAAAATCGAACTCGACGAGGATCCCGGCCTGATTTTTCTTGATGCGGCCTCGATCGAGGCAAACCGCGAGGCGCTGGTTCGCAAATACTCGCTGCCCGCGCTCCAGCGGCTGTGAGGATCCTCTTCTCGCCGTTTGGAAGCGAGGGCGACGTGAACCCGCTCCTGTGGCTGGCCGGGCTGCTGGCGGCACGCGGGCACCATGCGGAATTTCTCCTCACCCCGCACTACGGGCACCTCGCCGAACAGCGCGGGCTTGCATGGCACCCGATGGGAACCGAGGAGGATTTTCAACGGACAGCAAACGATCCGGCGATCTGGAAGCCCGTGACCGGGACCTGGCTGGTGGCACGGGCGATGCACGAGTCCCTGCCCGACTACGAGGCCGCCTTCGAGGCATCGGGCGGGAATTTTGATCTCGTGGTGACGACGTCCTTCGGCCTTGCGGCGTCCGCACTGGCCGAAGCCCGCGGGATCCCGCGCCTGATGCTCCACCTGCAACCGATGTGCCTCAGGGGGCATGGCGATCTGCCGGTCCCCGGGGCCGGGTGGGCCTGGCTGTGCCGCACGCCGGTGTTTTTCCAAAAGGCGGCGTTCTTGTGTGTGGATGGGATTCTCAACACGACCATGCTGCCGCCGCTGAACCGGTTCCGCAGGAGCCTCGGCCTCCCGGGGCTCCGCGACTTCTACCGCGATGCCCTGATGCGGGCGGAAGGGCTGGCCCTGCTCGCGCCCGAATGGTTCGCGCCGCCACAGCCGGACTGGCCGGCCAAGCTCCGGCAGTTCGATTTCCCGTCGTCGGGCAGCGCCCCGCTTCCGCAGGATCTCCTCGATTGGCTCGACTCCGGCGAGCCTCCGGTCTTGTGGACGCACGGCTCGGCAAACGTTCATCTGGAAAAAGCCCGGAGGCTGGCTTGCGATGTGACAAGAGAGCTGGGCGGACGGGCTTTGCTGGTTGGAAAAATGACGCCGGATTTTGCCCTTCCGGACGGGATTTTTTATTATCCGCATGTCGCATTCGAAGACATTTTCCCGCGTTGCCGCGCGGTGGTCCACCACGGCGGCATCGGCACGACCGCGAAAGCTTTTGCCGCGGGAATCCCGCAGCTCGTCATGCCCCTCGCCCACGACCAGCATGACAATGCCGCCAGGGTCGAACGGCTGAACGCCGGACTCGAGGGGAGCGCCCGCGATGCTGTCAAAAAATTGCGCGTCCTGCTCGCGTCCCCCGAAATCGCAAAAGGCGTCGCGAGGTGCCGGGACCTCGCCTCCCAATCCCGCCCCGCCCGCCTCGCCGACTGGGCGGAGGAACTGCCCGTGTTGCCTCAATGAAAAAAGACACTTTGGGGTAAAATAGTTTTGTCTCCTTTGGCGGATAGCGAGGCTTGTTCATAAACGCCCGGAGGGCGAGGTAGCGGCAGCCCGAGCCCGAAGGGCTGAGC
>Ga0247841_10005094_pt1 | contig 21701 bp, 20 predicted proteins | sample LaCruzMarch2015__2_FD_192410 | JGI IMG/M metagenome (GOLD analysis project Ga0247841, IMG submission 192410) | Freshwater microbial communities from meromictic Lake La Cruz, Castile-La Mancha, Spain - LaCruzMarch2015_18m | ecosystem: Environmental > Aquatic > Freshwater > Lake | place: Spain... | reverse complement strand
CTCTACCAAAAGAGGCCGCGTCCCTTCTAATATAGAGGTAACAATTGAACCGGAAACATTGCTTGGCCGCTCAGAAAGAAAAATCTCCGAAGGATTTTTCACCTCTTTCAACCCTTCCGGACCCATTTCAAAAACTCCGATTTCGTTGGTTGAACCAAACCTGTTCTTTACCGCCCGAAGTATCCTGTATATCGCGAAACGATCCCCCTCAAAATACAAAACCGTATCAACAATATGTTCTAAGACACGCGGGCCGGCCAAGGTGCCTTCTTTGGTAACATGGCCGATAATAAAAATTGAGGTGCCCGTGGTCTTGGCCAACTGTGTAAGGATTCCCGCACACTCCCTTACCTGGCTGACGCTTCCGGCTGAAGAACTGATCGCGGAATCAAAAATAACCTGGATAGAATCAATCACTACGACCTGGGGCTTAAGCTTTCTGATATACTCAACAATTAAAGACAAATCCGTTTGATTTACAATATACAAATTGTCAGATCCGGATTCGCCTAAACGCTTTGCGCGCAGCTTGGTCTGCACTACAGATTCTTCGCCGCTTACATAAAGCACCCCTATGCCCTGTTTAGTCAGATGATTTGAAACCTGCAGAGAAATCGTGGATTTTCCTACCCCCGGATCTCCTCCGATTAAAATCACTGATCCCTTAACGATCCCTCCGCCCAAAACCCGGTCTAACTCGCGGATATTGGTCTTTAACCTATCCTCATCCCTGGCTACTACATCTTTTAAAAGCACCGGCCCGTCTTTATATAAAGATACTCTATCTCTGCCCCCGGAAGAAGGAGGGGTATAAACCTCTTCACTAAAAGAATTCCAGCTATTACAATCCGGACACCTACCTAGCCATTTTGGGGACTGATACCCGCAACTGGCGCAACTAAATATTGATTTGCTTTTCATTAATTTTTAAAGAAACCCGAAGACCTCTTTTTTAGTAACAAAAGCACCGGCTGTATCTTTGGTAATTAATCCGCGCCTGAATAAATCCATCAGGGAGCTGTCCATTGTATGCATACCAAACTCCGCCCCTGACTCTAAATAGCTATAAATCTGTTCGGTACGCGCCTTTCTGATAAGATTCCTTATTGCCGGGGTAAACATCAATACCTCCGTTGCCAGGACCCTTCCTTTTCCGTCGGCGCGCGGAAGGAGATGCTGGCAGATAATGCATTCCAAACATGTAGCTAACTGAATGCGTATCTGCATTTGCTGTTCAACGGGAAAAATATCAATTAACCTATTGATACATTCAATGGTACTGGTCGTGTGCAGCGTAGAAAATACCAATTGCCCCTCTTCTGCAGCAGTAATCGCTTGAGAGATAGAATCTAGATCCCTCATCTCTCCCATTAAAACAATATCGGCATCCTGACGCAAGGTACTTCTAATGGCATCGGAAAAAGATAAAGTATCTAAACCAACATCTCGCTGACAGATCAGGCTGTTTTTACTTGCATATATATATTCAATTGGATTCTCAATACTAATGATCACACTCTCCCTTTTCCTGTTAATGCTTTCAATGATTGAGGCCAAGGTCGTGGACTTACCGCTGTCCACCGGACCGGAAACAATAACCAGGCCATTCCCCTTGTTCACAATACTATGCAGGATAGACGGCAAACCCAATTCATCGAATGATTTTATCTCACTGCCGATAATCTTAGCCACAAGCGCAAGATGCCCTTTATCAAAGAAGACATTCATTCTAAAGCGCCGGCTTTCCTGAGGCAAGGTATAAGCGAAATCTAACTCGAGATCCTTATAAAGATCGGTTTTTTGTTTTTCGCTTATAATGGAAAAAACCATTCTTTCTATATCCTCTTCCAAAATAGGCACCACATCTATATGTAAAACCTTGCCATCAATCCTGCAAACAGGCATACATCCCACTGCTAAATGCACGCTAGAGGCCCCTCTCCTAATCGCACTGGCCAAAAGAGCGTCTAAATCTATTTTCTCAACATATGTTCCTATTTTTTCCTGGCCGTTTTTGTCTATCTCATCGAAGGAAATTCCATAGACATATTTCTCATTATCTGATCTCTGAGACCGGACTACCTTGCCGATAAATTTTATGGGAGTTTCTAAAAACGGAAAGGGTAGCTCACCCTGGATAGCCGTGCCTATTTTAATTACATCTTTACTCTCAATTGCAAAACCATTTACGCTGATATCCCGGACCTCGGCACCAAACACCGTATCAGCGTCCTCGCCTATAAAAGAATACTTGAGCAGATAATCGCACTCTTTTCTTCTTGTCGTCCTTTTATTCATAAAATTCTTAAACATTAACCCCTCCCATTAAAACAATCATTTCTTTTCTTTAGCCTTAAAAAACAGTTTCCAGGGATTCTTGCGTATATCCGTCACTAAAGCCTGTAATTCATTATACATTGCGTCGTCATAAATAAATTTACCTAAAGACCCCTCTTTATTCTTTATTTTTTCAATGCCGTCGTTCAAATTATGCAGTATATTCTCAGCGTTATTGAATATCTGATGTATAGGCAGGGGATCCACCCCCACCAGGCAATCATGGGATTTAAGCGGATGAGAATAGTCGCTGCCCGGAATTATCTCTACATATTTTTCACCCAATAGCCCCAAAGTATTAACCCAAACAGAAGAATCAGAAGGAATTTTAATAATGTTTCTCACCCAAATATCCAGGTTTACATTTGAACGGTTTTCTTCCGGAAGAAACTCCAGCTTAACCTTCTTTACCTCTCCCACATCCACTCCGGCAAAACGCACCGGTGCGCCGACCTTTACTCCGTTGACAAAATTAAAGCTCAGGTTTATATGATAGCCTGAACTCCAGGTCTTAAATCCGCCGATCGATAAAATAAAAATAACCAGGACTACTAAGCCTATGAAAACAAAAATACCAACTTTTAATTCTAATTTAGTTTTACCGAATATCATTTAAACCTCCTTGTACAGAAAGTACACACCGGCCAATCCAATTAGGCCGGGTGTTAGCTTACAAAAGTATGCCCGCGCAACCTGATTTATTTAAAAGTATCAACCGCCTCAGTTATTGGCCCCTTAGCAATTCCATTAATAAATTGATGCACAATAGAATTCTTGGACTCCCGGATATCTTTAGGAGCGCCTTCCAGAATTATTTTACCTTTATACATCATCGCAATCTTATCAGCAATGTGATAAGCGCTCTTCATATCATGAGTAACAACAATTGAAGTAACTTTTAATTTATCATGCAAAGAACGGATAAGCTCATTGATGCTATCCGCAGCTATGGGGTCTATTCCTGTAGTCGGTTCATCATAGAGTATAATCTCCGGACGTATACAGATTGCCCGTGCCAGGGCCACGCGTTTTTTCATCCCTCCGCTTAACTCCGAAGGCATGAGATTTCCAATACCGCCTAAACCTACCAAAGCCAAAGATTCTTCCACTCTTTCTAACAATTTTTTTTGGCTGATATGCGTGTGCTCGATAAGACTAAAACCCACATTCTCGGCAACGTTCATAGAATCAAAAAGGGCGCCGCCCTGGAAAACCATGCTGATCTTAGAACGCAAGACGCCTAATTCCAATTCATTTAAAGCGGCTACTTCTTTCTGATTGATTAAGACTTTACCCTGGTCAGGCCTTAAAAGACCGACGATATGTTTAAGTAAAACTGATTTTCCGCATCCGCTTCTTCCGATAATTACACAGGTTTGACCCTTATTGATACTCAAACTTAGGTCATTGAGCACCGGCGAATTATTGAACTTTTTATATAAATTCTGGATCTCGATAATCATTTATGGAAAAATAAAATAGAACAAAGCGGTAAAGAAACAGTCCGTGGCGATAATCATGATAAAAGTAAAAACTACCGAACGCGTTGTCGCCCTTCCTACCCCCACCGCCCCGCCTTCAACATTAAAACCCTCATAGCAGCTTATTAACGCGATAAGCATCCCGAAGATCCAGGATTTAAATAATCCCGTGAATAAATCCTTATAGAGCAAAGATGTAAAGGTAACATGCATATACATACTGCTGGTAATCCCTAATTTTATTGTACAGATAAGATAGCTGCCTAAGATACCGATAATATTGGCATACAAAGTTAAAATAGGAAGCATAATTCCCAAAGCCACAAAACGCGGAACCACTAAATATTTGACCGGGTTGGTAGCCAGAGTTTCTAAAGCATCGATCTGCTCCGTAACTTGCATAGAACCTAACTCGGCGGCATTAGATGCCCCGACTCGGCCTGCGACTATCAGGGCAGTAATTACCGGGCCGAGCTCACGCACGATAGACAAAGCTACCATACTGGCAATATACAACTCTGAGCCGAGGCGCTGCATAAAATAAGCGGTCTGCAAAGCAAAGATAAAACCGATAAATAAAGCAACTAATGAAACAATGGGGAAGCTGTCGTATCCTGCTTTTTTCGCCTGCTCAAGTATACGCTCATACTTATAAGGCGGCTTAAAGGTTAAATACACGGTCTGGCCGGCCAGATTGGCTAATCCGCCGAAAAAGTACATAAATGAAAGTACCTTACGGCCTAAATCCATAAAAAATAAAGTAAACATTATTCAAAAATAAGTTCTTCGTTCTTACGCGTTACTTTGATTGAAGAACCCTCCTTATATTTTTTGGAAATAATCTCCTGGGCTAAAGAATCTTCCAAATATCTCTGGATAGTTCTTTTCAAGGGGCGGGCGCCAAAAACCGGATCAAATCCTTTTTCAATTAAGAAATCCTTGGCCTCCCTGCTCACCTCTAAAGATATATTTTGTTCCTTTAACCTTTCAACTACATAGCCAATCTCAATATCAATGATACTTACCAGATCCTCCTTGACCAACTGCCGAAATACTATAATATCGTCAATACGGTTTAAGAACTCCGGCTTAAAAGCATGTTTGACTGCCTCAAGCAGTTTTTCTTTCATATCCTGATACGTAACCTCTTCTTTTTGCGTCTTAAAACCGAGGGAGCCGGTCTTACGGATCAACTCCGCTCCGATGTTAGAGGTCATAATAATAATCGTATTCTTAAAATCCACCTTACGGCCAAAACTATCGGTGAGCCTGCCTTCTTCAAAAACCTGCAGCAGCAAATTAAAAACATCCGGGTGGGCTTTTTCAATCTCATCCAGGAGTATAACCGCATAAGGCCTGCGCCGGACCCGCTCAGTAAGCTGACCGCCCTCTTCATACCCTACATATCCGGGAGGAGCACCAATAAGCCTTGAGAGATTAAACTTCTCCATATATTCCGACATATCCAGTTGTAACAAGGCATCTTCGTCTCCAAACATAAACTCTGCCAATGCCCGGGCAAGCAAAGTTTTTCCTACGCCGGTAGGGCCTAAGAATATAAATGAACCGATAGGACGCCTTGGATCTTTAATCCCGGCGCGCGAACGCCTCACCGCATGAGCGATAGCTTCAATAGCTTCATTCTGCCCGACTACGCGTTTATGCAGCTCCTCCTCAATCTTAAGCAGCTTTTCGGTTTCTTTTTCCTCTAACCTGAAAGTGGGAATTCCCGTCCATTGCGCCACAATCTTAGCAATATCCTCACCTGTAACCTCAGGACGCATTTTATCTTTTGCCTGGCTCCACTCTTTATTTAATTTTTCCAGTTCCTGGCGGGTAATACGTTCTTGATCCCTCAAAGAAGCGGCCTTTTCAAAATCCTGGCTCTTAATATAAGATTCTTTTTCTTTCCTTAAAGAATCTACATTGGCTTCCAGTTTCTTGATCTCCGGAGGAACAATCAAAACATTTAAACGGGCATGCGAGCCTGCCTCGTCAATCAAATCAATGGCCTTATCCGGCATAAATCTTCCGGAGATATAACGGTCAGATAATTTTGCCGCGGCCTCTAGTGCCTCATCCTTAAAAGAAACCCGGTGATGCGCCTCATATTTATCACGCAGGCCCTTTAAAATCTTGATGGTCTGTTCGACCGTCGGGGGCTCAACCATAATCGTCTGAAACCTGCGCTCTAAAGCAGCATCCTTTTCGATATGTTTGCGGTATTCATCCAGGGTAGTGGCGCCGATACACTGCATTTCCCCCCTGGAAAGTGACGGCTTCATAATATTCGAGGCGTCAATCGCGCCTTCGGCGGCACCTGCCCCCACTAATGTATGCAACTCATCAATAAAAATAATTACATCCTGGGAACGCTTGATCTCTTCCATGATCGCCTTGATTCTTTCCTCAAACTGGCCGCGGTATTTTGTCCCGGCAACCATCAGTGCCAAATCTAAAACCACGATGCGTTTACCCCTTAAAACTTCAGGGATATTGCCCGCAATGATTAACTGAGCAAGGCCTTCAACAATAGCGGTCTTACCCACCCCGGCCTCGCCTAAAAGTACGGGATTATTTTTAGTGCGCCGGCTTAAAATCTGGACCACCCTCTCAATTTCCTGTACGCGATCTATTACCGGATCCAATTTATTCTCACGAGCCAAAGCTGTAAGATCGCGCCCGAAAGCATCTAAAGCGGGAGTTTTTGTTTTTGACTGCGCGGTGCCACCCTGGTTCATCCCCGGTAAAGCAGAACCTAAAAGTCCCATCACTTCATTGCGCACAGAGTTTAAATCCATGCCTAAATTTAATAATACCTGCGAGGCAATACCTTCGCCTTCGCGGATAAGACCAAGCAAAAGATGTTCAGTGCCGATATAATTATGCCCCAAAGAACGGGCTTCCTCAGCCGCCAGTTCAAGGGCTTTTTTGGCACGGGGGGTAAAAGGGATATCCCCGATAATCTGGGTAGTCGGCCCGGGCTGCACCAGTTTTTCTATCTCAAGCCTGATATTCTCAAGCGAGACCTCAAGCTTCTGCAATACCGCAGCAGCCACGCCTTCTCCTTCACGGATAAGACCAAGCAATATATGCTCGGTACCGATATAATCGTGATTAAAACGCCTGGCCTCTTCCTTTGCCAGAATAATTACCTTCCTTGCCCTCTCTGTAAAACGATTAAACATGACTTCTCCTTTTATTTTATAATAAGTTTAGTTTTTTACGGATAAGCTGTGCCCTTTTTAAATCCCTTTCATCAGAAGAAAGTTTTTTATTTTCCAGTTTTTGCAGATGCGCCGGCTGAGTAATGATAAAAAGTTCATTAATCGTACGGCGGTTGATATCTTTAATCATGCCCAAGTCGCTCCCCAACCTGACCATAGACAACAGTTCGATTGTCTCCTGGCTGGTAATGATGCGAGCGCTCTTTAAAATACCTAAGGAACGATTAATCCTGTCCTCTAAAACTTCTTTGTTTTTAGAAAGCAGGATCTGGCGCGCCTGAGTCTCCTGTTCAATGATCTGACGGATAAGGCCGTTGATATTTTCAATTATCTCATCTTCGCCATGCCCCAGAGAAACCTGGTTAGAGATTTGGAAGAAATTTCCGCTTGCCTGAGTGCCCTCGCCGTAAAGGCCGCGGGTAGTAAAACTTAATTTGGCAATCGCCGCCAACACCCGTTCAATCTGCCGGCTCATTACTAAAGCAGGCAGATGAAGCATAACCGAACCGCGCATACCGGTTCCGGTATTAGTAGGGCAAGCAGTGAGATAGCCGAAGTCATCTAAATACGCGTAATCCAAAATTCCGGCCAGGGCATCATCCAGGCGGTTAATAATATCCCTGGCTTCAAAAAGATTAAACCCTGACTGCATCAACTGGATACGCAAATGATCCTCTTCATTAATCATCACCGCGATTATCTCTTCATCGTCAACCAGCAATGCCTTATATTCTGCTTTCTGGGAATGTTCAATTGACATAAGATGCCTTTCAACCAGAAACTGTTTATCGATTGCATCTAAGTCCGCCAGCCTGAAAAGCGTGGAGCTTTTAAGCATGTCTATCTTAGCTACGGCATCACTGATCTTTGCCAAAATCTCCTCAAGTTGTATTTTACTGGCCCAGTGCGGAAAAGGATATTTATTGAGATTCCTGGCCAGGCGTATCCTGCTTGAAATAACAATATCAGAGTTTGGGCCTGTACCCTTAAGCCACTCGCTGGTATGATTTAACAAATCATTAATCTTCATTTTAGTCTTCTTTTTCCTTCTTTGCTTCAATTGCCCTGACCTGATCGCGCAGACGCGCTGCCTCTTCAAAATCTTCCCTCTGGATTGCTTTCTGCATTTCTGCCTTCAGGCCATCTAAATCCGTCTTTTTCCTGCCGGGCTTTGAAATAGCTTTTTCCTTAAGCAGGGGGGATTTACCAACATGCTGATTTGAACCGTGTATCCTCTTTAACAAAGGAGCCAGATATTTGCGGAAGGCATTGTAGCATTCACCGCAACCCAACCTGCCGATCTTCTTAAAATCCGCGTAGGTTAAATTACAATTAGGGCATTTAGCAGCAATATTCTCTTCATCTTTATCCGGTTTTTCAAAATCAGCCATACCCGCCAAAAGATCGCTTAAGCCAAACTGCTGCTCCATAGCCGCGCTCTTGTGCCTTGCGCAATCCTCACACAAATGCAACTCGTTCATCTGCTCATCAATAATTTCAGTCAGATGCACCGTAGCCGGGTTTTTTTTACAAACATCACAAAGCATTACTGAGTCTCCGGTAAATAATGGGCATATTGGAAGCCCGAGTTTTGGCCGTATGCAAGGCGCGACGACGAAGGCGTAGTCGCAGTACTACGCTGAGGAGAAGCAACGCCGCAGACGGCTAAAAGGCGGGCTTCCCCCTCATTTATATAGCTATGGGCTGGACGCTTTTGGGCTGCGACTGCGTCGCTCGTCCTTGGCGTAGCGCTTTGGCTACGCCGGCGTCCTCTCTTCTTGTCTCGCTCCAAAATCGTCTCAGCCAATGTGCCCATTATTTGCCAGAGACTCAGTTAATACTTTACCCCGTTTATTTTTGTTAAGGCTCTAAATTTCTTCAGTAACTCCAGGGTGATCTTCCCCGGTTTAGCGTTACCAATCGCTCTTCCGTCAACACGCACAACAGGAATAAGCTCGGCGGCTGTACCGGTTAAAAAACACTCATCGGAAATATATACTTCATGGCGCGTAATCACATGCTCATGAACGGAAATCTTGGCCTTGCGGGCAATCTCTAAGATCGCATCCCTGGTAATCCCGCGCAAAATCCCCATACATTGCGGCGGCGTATAAAGGTGGCCGGATTTAACCACAAAAATATTGTCACCGGTACATTCAGTAACATAACCCATAGAATCCAGCATAATTGCTTCCTCGGAACCAGCGTTAGTTGCTTCAATCTTGGCCAGAATATTGTTCAGGTAATTCAAGGATTTAATCTGAGGATTAATCGCCTCAGTCAAATTTCTTACTGTAGGCACAGTTACAATGTTTAAACCCCTTTTATAGGTCTCTTCGGGATAAAGATTAATCTTATCGGCAATAATTATTACGCTGGCGCCGGCGTAGCATTTTTTCGGGTCAAGCCCGAGATCGCCTACCCCACGGGTAATCACTAAGCGGATATAAGAATCATTCAGGTTATTGGCTTTAATTGTCCGTACAACCTCTTTAATCATTTCCTCCCGAGATATAGGGATGCGCAGCATAATGCTATGCGCGGATTCATAAAGCCGGTCGATATGCTCTTTTAATTTAAACACCCTGCGATTATAGGCGCGGATACCCTCAAAAACTCCGTCGCCATAAAGCAGGCCATGATCAAAAACAGAAATCTTCGCATTTTCTTTTTCATAGAATTTACCATCAATATAAATTTTCATTTTTTCTCCTTCTTTGATTCGCTTATCCTTGCTGTGCTGCTTTACAAAACAAAGCATCACACCCGGCAAGGATAAACTCAGCCAAATAACTTATGTCGGCTTATGCCTCCATAAGTTATGGCTTCGTTTAATTTAAAATAATTCCGTCTTTCAGATGTATAATTCTCCCTGCGCCTTTGGCAATATCCTTATCATGAGTAACCATTATAACAGTGATCTTTTCGCTTCGATTAAGTTCTGTCAGCAGCTGTAGTATATTTTCACCGTTTTCCGAATCCAGATTCCCGGTGGGCTCATCGCAAAGTAAAAGTTGCGGGCGATTAATTAATGCCCGGGCAATAGCCACTCTCTGCTGCTCTCCGCCTGATAAAGCCTGCGGCTTATGGCCGAGCCTCTGGGATAACCCCAGCCTGTCTAAAATCTGCCGGGCAAACTCCAGGTTTTTCTTCCTCGCCCACCACGATCTTAAAATACTCGGCAATAAAACATTTTCCAAAGCAGTTAACTCCGGTAAGAGATGAAAAAACTGAAAAACAAAACCAACTTTGCGGTTACGAAAAGCTGCCCGCTCATTTTCATCTAAACCGTAGATATCCGCGCCTTCAAAATAAACCGCGCCTGTTGTAGGATTATCCAATCCCCCCAAGATATGTAAAAGCGTAGACTTACCTACTCCTGAAGGGCCTTGGATTGCTAAGAATTCACCTTTACCAACAGTAAAATTTATATCTTTTAATACCTCAAGGTTACTTGCGCTATCGCGGTAACTTTTGCAAATTCCGTTAACCTTGACTATATCCTTATTCATGCCGCACTGCCTCGCTGGGAATTATCCTGGTGGCGTAATATGCCGGATAGATACTAGCGGCTAAAGTTATTGCCAAAGCAGATACCAGAATCAAGCTGATATCCCCGATATTTATATTAACAGGGATGCGGTCAAAGTAATAAATATCTTTTGGGATCAGATCCCTGCCGATGATCCGGGATATAAAATCTACCACTTTATCCAAAGAAAGCGCAAGTGAAACTCCCCCGGCTAATCCCAGCAGGATCCCGGCTATGCCGATAGACATACCCTGAAAGACGAAAATCTGCAGGATACTCTTGGTCCTTGCTCCAACAGAACGCAATATACCGATATCTTTAATCTTGCTCATCACCGACATAATTAATGTGCTCACAATGCCGAATGCCGCGACCACCGTAGTCATAGTCACCACGATAAACATAACCACCTTCTCCAGTTTCAACGCCTCCAGAAAATTCCTATTCGCGTCTATCCAGGTGCGCGCCTGGTATGGCCCGACGCCGGTTAAATCACGGTACAATCTTTCTTTTATATCCTCCACCTTATAAACATTGTCCACCTTAACTGCCAGGCCGCTTACCGTATCAGGCATCTTGTAAAAATCCTGCGCCCCCTTAATCCCGGTTAAAATCAAGCTGGAATCATAAAGATACATCCCGCTATTAAAAATACCTTTAATACGAAAATCAGTTTTGGCAAGAGTGGCCGGAGAAACCAGGCTAACCTTATCCCCTACCCCTAAACCCAAACGTGAAGCAAACTCCTGGCCTACTGCAACTTCGTTACCGGAAAAATCATAGCTTCCCAATTTCAGGTATTCGTTAATATTAGATGTCTCTGCCTGCAAGGCCGGGTCAATCCCGCGTACCTCCACCCCAAAGATTGACTTATCGTTTTTTACCAGTGCCTGTCCGTCAATAAATGGAGATGCGCCTTTAACATAAGAGAGGGCCTTTAACTTTTCGATTACCCGGTAAGGATCTTTTGAACCGCCATAAAATTCAAGAGACAGATGTGCGTTAGTGCCGACCATCTTATCCTCAAGAAAACGATCAAAACCGCTCATCACCGAAATTACCACGATTAATACCATCACCCCGATAGCAATGCCAACCATAGAGATAAGCGCGGTCATAGAAATGATCTTCTCTTTCTTCCCTGCCCTCAAATATCTCTGACTAAGCCATAATTCCGCAAGCATATTTGTCTACCTAGACAACACCCGCGCAAATCCAATTAGTGCGGGGTGTCTAACTTAGTTTCTTCCTGTTTCCTTAATAGAGGGAACAAAATCACATCCCTGATCGACGGCTGGTCCGTAAGCAACATAACCAGCCTGTCAATTCCTATACCCAAGCCTCCTGCCGGAGGCATACCATGCTCCAAAGCTAAAAGATAATCTTCATCTACGCTTTTTTGGCTTCGGCTATCGGAAGCCGAACCATCGTTCTTTAACTGATTCTCCTCGGCATTAAGATCCCTGATCTCTTCTTCAAAACGCTTACGTTGCTCCAAGGGGTCATTTAACTCAGAATAAGCATTAGCAATCTCCATACCTGCCACATAAAGCTCAAACCTCTCCGAAATCAAAGGATTATCTTTCTTGGTCTTGGCCAGAGGACAAAGACTGGTAAAATAATCCGTGATAAATACCGGATTAACCTGTAAGCCCTCTTCCAGCGTATCTTCAATAATTTTATTAATTTGAGAACGGCTCAAGCGGTTTTTATCTTCAGCCAACCCTTTAGCCTGTAATTTCTCAAGCATCTTATCCGGATCATCAGAAGGCTCTATACCAAACTTATCTTTGACTAATCCTGCAAATGACTGCCTCATCCAGGGAGTTTTAAGCGCGATGGCCTTGCCCTGAGACATAAGTTCCTCTTTACCTAAAACCTCTTTTGCCACATAACAGATTAAATCCTGGGTTAAATTAATCATATCTTCGCAATTTGCATAAGCCTGATAAACCTCAAGCATAGTAAATTCCGGATTATGCCGGGTCGAAACACCTTCATTGCGGAAAGAACGGTTAATTTCATAAACCCGGTCCAACCCTCCTACCAACAGGCGCTTCAGATACAATTCCGGAGCAATCCTTAAATATAAATCCATACTATATTCATTATGGAATGTCTTAAATGGCCGGCCTGCCGCACCTCCGGCGATATCATGCATCATCGGAGTCTCAACCTCCAGGAACCCTTTTTCGTCGAGGAAATTACGGATCGCCCGGATAATCTTGGCGCGTAATAAAAATACTTTTTTTACATCTTCATTGGAAAGCAGATCCAGATAACGCTGCCTGTAACGCAGCTCCACATCTTTTAGTCCATGCCACTTCTCAGGCAGGGGCCGCAAGGCCTTAGCCAATATTGTAAAATCCATAACCTTAACCGTAAATTCACCGGTATGCGTTTTAAAAAGCTCACCGCTAACGCTGATAATATCGGCAATATCCAGTTGTTCAATAAGGCTGGCCTTCTCCTCACCCACAACATCACGTTTCACATAAAGCTGGATTTTACCGGTAGTATCCCTTAAATCCATAAAGTTAACCTTACCATGGCCGCGATTAGCCATAATCCTGCCGCAAAGCACAACCTTTTTCCCTTCCTCAAAAGAAGCTAAAGCGCTGCCAATAGTATCATGAACCGGTACAGTAGCCGGATACACAGGTACTTTTTTCTCCTTAAGCGCCTCTAATTTGGCAATTCTTTGCTGGATAATTTCATTAATGTCCATAGATTAGAAATTATATCGTATATTTGGGGTTATGTCAAAAGAAAATGGGGTCAGATCTAATAGATCCGGCCCCATTTCTGACCATCTGATTGACTATTAAAAACTTGCTAAGCCTGGTATTGTGAAAGTTTCTTAATCCTTTTAAGCATATTGGGATGCGTACTTAAAAGCTCCATCATTTTATCTCCTAAATTCAGGCGAATCTTTGCATTTCTGAGCAGCCCCAACTCAGAAGCGTCAATTGTGCCGCTTTTATCCAAATCCAATTGCGATAATTCCAATACTTCCTTCCTGCCTTGAGATGGGTCATTAATAAAAAATGCCTTTAATCCTTCGCTCTGTTTCAAAGATTCCTTACTTAACCTGGCTGAGCCATAAGCCAGTTTATAAAGGCTAGAGGCCAGGGCCTTAGGTTGATTTCCCAAAAGCACTGAACCCTGATCCGCAAAATACTCTCTTATACGCGAAGCATAAAGCACCAGAAGATTAGTCACGAAATAAAAGAAGAAAGCTGCCAGGCCGATTAATACGGTGTTGCCCCCCCGCTCATCGCGCCTGCGTCCATAGAATAAGAATTGCCAGGCAATGCGGTACATAATCATGGGGATTACCGAAAGCAGGGTAATCGTAAGCACGTCGCGATTCTTTAAATGGCTTAACTCATGCCCTAATACCGCCTTTAACTCCTCCTCGTCGAGCAAGTTGATAATTCCATTGGTTACGCAGACCCTGCCATCTTTTATTGAGCGGCCAAAAGCAAAGGCATTGGGTATATCAATCTGGGCAATGCCGATTCTCGGCATGGAGATATTCGCGCGCATACTTAAGGATTCCACTATCTGGAACAGACGCGGATTCTCCTCCCTTTTTATATATTTTACATGCATGCTCCACTCTACTATTTTTGGCCCCAACATATATTGGATAAGCATCATCACGATAGAGATAATCAAATAAAAGCTGAAATCTCCCACCTGCAGAAAACTCCTACCGATAATAACGATCAAAGCATAAATAATCCCGAATAAAATAGTCACCAAAAACCACATCCTTAACTGTAACGACCACATCTTTATTCCTCCTTTTATTACAATCTTGGTTTTAGTTAAACTTAATCTTTAATAACATCCGCCTTAATAATGAATTTGTATACAGGTATAGTTTTGCTATCGGTATTTACATAAACATACTGGGTTACCTGCCCGGAATATCCCTTGGGGTCAAATTTTACTTCCAGATTAGCGGTTTCTTTGGGCAAAATAACCTTTCTGTCTATTTCTGAAACAGCACAACCGCAGGAAGCATGCGTGCCGCTGATATTTAAATCATCGCCGGAGTCATTCTTTAATGAAAAGGCGTGCTTTACAATCCCTCCCGAGGCGCGGATCTTGCCAAAATCCCAGGTGTTGGCATCGGTCTCCTCAAGCTGAGCCAGGCCTATTGAGAAAATAAACAATGAACACAAGGTAAAGAATAATATTTTACGCATCAACCCCTCCAGATTAAAAATAACCCTAAGCTAAAAAACAAAACCGCCATAAATATTTTAATTAAACCCAGATGCTTCTTGAGGAATCCTGAAAACTGCACGCTGGTTGTGCCCATAAGCGCAAAAATAAAGATCGCTATCAGCGGAACGATAAACATAACATTATAAAGCAAAAGATACCCTAAGGCCTGCAGCTTAAAAGAACTGGCCTTTAAAACAAAGGCTATCGTCGGCAAATAAACCTGTCCGGTGCAGACCGCCTCTAACAAGGAGACTAAAAATCCGGTAATAAAAGCGCTGGCAAGAAGCTTACCCGGGCTAGGGGAAGTTTTTTGCTCTTTTTCTTTAGCATTTTTACGGTAGAAAAAGCCTACCACCTTATGGATACGCTCTTTAACCGGCTTAGGAAGCTGCAAGATAAGATCTTCAGTTGAACCTGTTTTTTTAAATTTAATAAAATCGTAAACCGCCAAGATACCGAATAATATACTGGCTAAACCCATAATTATATTTAATAAATGAGTAATTGCCCAAAGGCCGCGGAAACGGTAGAAAAAATTAAAAATCCCTAAGCCGATACCCAGATACGTCAGGAATACAGAGAGAATAAAAGCAGCCCCGATAAAAAACAACTCCCTCTTACGATAACCCTGCACTGCCAGAAAAGAGATAAAAAATACGATCACCGTAAAGGCGCAAGGGTTAATACCATCTTCAAGTCCGGCGATAATTACGGAGGCGGGGACAAAACTCTTAAAATAAGCAATGGGATCAGCCGGCATTAAAGACGATTCGGAGAGCGGTCTGTTTAAGGCATCTTTAATAAAATTACGCAAGTTAGCTTCAACCTGGCCTTCACCATTCAAGAATTTTCCTTGCATATAGAAAAATGGGACCTTAAATTCTACATTAGATCCGCTTTTCTGCATCAAACTTAAAAATAACTTATAGTTTTCCAGTTCCCCTACATCCAAGTACACAAAAACAACCTGCCCTTGAAATTCTTTTTGGATAACCGGCATTACCTGCGCCTTTACCTTGGCGCATTCATGACAGTTAAGCGAATGAAAAATAAACAGCTCCGGCATCTCTTGCTTGTCAGCAGTCAGGCCCCCAGCTGGAAAAAACAATATTATAAAGAAAAAACAAACTATATACCTCTGTATTATTTTACGCATAGAGATTCCTTTTACCGCTACGCTCCCAACTTTCCATGTCCCAGGAACTATCCGGAAAATGGGGCATGCGTATACTTATTCTATTTATTAAATATGCTGAATTTACCCGGGCCTAATAATATAAGCGCCAGGCAAATTGCCGCAATTATAAAGGTATACTCAAAACCTCCGTTAGACAAGAAAAAACCTTTGTCTAAGTGCACCTTAATAGCGGCAGTAAGAATAAAAATTAAAAGCAACGTTGCTGCCAGCCTGGTTTGTACCCCAATAATCACAAGGAGCCCGCCAAATAACACCGTATATGAAGCAATATACGACCAGAACATCGCCGGAGCAAATCCTAGGCCGGAAAGCATCTGGGAGAAACCCTTAACCCCCGGCCCGCCAAATAAACCAAAAGCCATTTGTAGTCCATGTGCTAGAAACATAATACCTAGAGCCAACCGCAAAACCAAAATCCCTAAATCTAACATTTTACACCTCCCTGACTGCCTTCGGCAGTCCTGCCGGCAGGCAGGCTTTTATTAAGTTGTTTATCAGTCCCATTTTATTCCTTAAGCCGGGCGAACGGTAAATACACATTACAAAATGCAATAACGTAGGAAGAAACCCTTTCAAATTTAAACCAAAGACACTGCCGCATGATTTATTATTTGCCATGGGGATAACAAATCCCAGATCCCTTGGGCGAAACTTTTTAAACGGAAGTTTTTTTATACTCCGGATTATATTATCCGCTGTTTGAGCGCCTTCGGCAATAGAAAACTGCACAGCCATTCTTAAGGGATTGTTTTCTTTAGCAAAAAAAGCCACGTCACCCGCGCAAAAACAATCCTGCCTAAAGCTTAAATACTCATCAACGACTATTCTGCCCTGCGGATTCTTCTCAACCGCTAGTTTCTGGATAAAATCCGCGGTTCTTACCCCGGGCACCCAGATAAGCATAGCTCTTTCAAATACACGGCCCCCGGAAACCCCCACCCTATCGCTCTGGATATTTTCAACTACTGAATTCGCTAAAACCTCTATCCCCAACTCTTTTAAATTATCCCGCACATAGGCTTTCATCCAAAGCGGTAAAGGCCCGAGTATCTCAGGAGCTCGCTCAACAATGACAACTTTTCCGACAAAACCATTTTTACGAAACAACAACCAAAGATTAGTTGCTGCCTCTATCCCCGTATATCCGCCTCCGCAAATGATAAAATTTTCAAATTTATTACCCTGAAAAGCATTGATTATAACTTTTACGTCATTTACACTGTTTAAGGCATAGGCGTAATTTTGCGCATCTTGATTGCCAAAAAAATTGGTCTGACTGCCGCTGGCAATAACTAAAAAATCATAACTATAGCTGGAACTAGAGGTAAAAACTTGCCGGGATTGAAAATCAACCGAAATAACTTCCTGCTGAATAAAATTAAAGTTTTGTTTCCGCAACAAATATTTAATATCACAGGCAAGAAACTCAGAATTAAGTTTTCTTCCAATCGCATCCGGAATCAAGGGCAGGAAATCAGTAGACGCCTTCTTATCAAAGATCAAAACCTCCAGGCCTAAATTACACTTAGCAAGCCTGCTTGCCGCGCTTAACCCCGCGAAACCGGCACCGATAATAATAATTTTATGCATAACAAGAAAATTTCTGGTTGCGAAAGTATAATTGAATAATCATTCTTTATATGTTAACATAATTTTATGTTCATGAAAATGAAAATCCGCGTTGAAAAAGAGCTGGCCGCTTATGTTAAAACTATAGACAAATTATATTCTCTCAACAGGCTCTCCCCTGTTCTTTTTAAAAGTATCAAAGAGTTTATCTGCCGGCCCGGCAAAAGGGTGAGGCCGATATTATTCTGCATCGGCTATCTCGGCTTCTCCAAGAAAACCCCTCCCGGACTTTACCGCAGCGCCCTTTCCTTAGAACTGCTGCATGATTTCATGCTCGTCCACGACGATATCATTGACAAATCCGATATGCGGCGCGGCTCACCTTCCATGCACGCCTTACTTAACCGCCATCTTAGCCACAGCAAAAATATAAAATTCAACGGAAAAGATCTGGCTATTGTTATAGGCGATGTAATGTACGCCATGGGGCTTGACGCATTCTTAGCGGTTAAAGAAAATCTGCGGCGCAAAGAAAATGCCTTAAGAAAACTTATTTCCGCAGCCCTATACACCGGGAGCGGTGAATTTATAGAGCTGCTTCTGGGAATTAAAACATTAGAAAAAGTTACGCAAGAAGACATTTACAAAATTTATGATTATAAGACCGCAAATTATACCTTTGCCTCTCCTTTAACCATGGGCTCGACTCTTGCCGGAGCAAAAACCAACCAAACAGAAAAACTATTCTCTTACGGTTTACTCCTGGGAAGGGCCTTCCAGATCAGGGATGATATCATCGGAACATTCGGTGAAGAAAAAGATACCGGGAAACCAAACCTTTCTGATATTAAAGAGGCAAAAAGAACCCTGCTTGTCTGGTATGCCTTTAATCACGGGGCAAAAAAAGACAAGTTCATAATGAAACAGATTATGCAGGGAGAATCTTCAAATAATGTTGAACTGTTTAAAATGCGAAAAATTATTATTGAATCAGGGGCGCTGGCGTATGCGGAAAACCAGATAAAATATCTTTTTTCTAAAGCGAGAATACAGCTTCACGGATTAAAAATGGATGCACGCTATAAACAAGCGCTGGATAATTTCTCTCAAAAAATACTAGCATAACCATTTTTCTGCGTTATGAAAATAAACTTGGCGATTTCAGCTGGATTTTGTTTTGGGGTAAAAAGGGCAATTAATATTGCCTTAAAAACCGCAAAAACCAATAAGCCGGTATTTATGCTCGGAGATATTGTGCATAATGAAGAGGTGGTTAAACAAATTAAAAAGGCGGGAATTAAAAAAATTGACCATTTTTCTTGCGGAGATGGAAAAATAATGTTAATCCGTGCCCATGGTTGTTCAAGAAATACGTTGCAAAAAGTAAAAGCATCGGGCTATACAATCATCGATGCAACATGCCCGATGGTAAAAGAAATACATGCAATTGCCAAAAAATTAGAAGATAATGGCTTTCAAATAATTGTCATCGGAGATAAATCACATGACGAGGTCAAGGGAATTACCGGCCAACTTAGAACTAAAGCGCTTGTAATCGATAAACTGGAAAACATACCTTTTAATAAAATAAAATCTATTAGCCGGGCTGGAATAGTTGTGCAATCAACGCAGAATCTGGACAAGGTGCAGAAAATAATCGATATTTTACGCAATAATATCCGTAAGGTAGAATTCCATAACACGATCTGTAACCCCACAAGGATGAAACAAAACGAAATCAAAATTATGCCGCTGGAAAATGACGTGATGGTTATTATCGGATCTAAGACGAGCGCTAATACCAAAAGAATTTATGAAATATCAAAATCTTTGAATAAAAAAAGTTACTGGATAAACTCCAGCAACGAAATAAAGAAAAACTGGATAGACAAAACTGAAAGCGTAGGGATAACCGCAGGTGCCTCTACTCCTGAATCAACCATCCAGGAAGTTATTCGTAAAATCAGAAATCTTACCTTTAGAAAACAATAGTTTTATTCTCGTGCTTGATAATACGGTAATCAATATAGCTCAAAATAGCGTTAGCTAAGGCCTTCTTTTCCAGATTCCTTCCTTTTCTTATCAGCGCCTGCCGGCTGTCTTTATGGGAAATGTGCTCAACCTCCTGAGAAATAATCGGCCCTTCATCAAGTTTATCGTTTACAAAATGCGCGGTTGCTCCGATAACTTTAACCCCCTCCTTAAGCGCCCGGCCATAAGGATCGGCGCCTTTGAAGGCAGGCAAAAACCCGTGATGAATATTAATTATGTCTTTATTGTATTTCTTCAGAAACTCAGGGGAAAGTACCAGCATATAACGCGCCAGTACCAGGAAATCAGTAGAATCAAGCGCATAGGACAACAGTTCCGCCTCGTGCCGATTTTCTTTACTGGCGGGGACATAATAAAACGGGATGTTGTGTTGACTTAACAGTTTGCGGGGTTTCTCGCTATTGCTTAAAACAAAGGGAATCTTGACATTAAGCTCCCCCGACATCCAAAGATACAGTAAATCGATCAGGCAATGGTCATCCTCGGATACAAATATTCCCATACGCAAATTCTCCGACTTATCAATAAGCTTCCACTGCGCGGAGAATTCTCTGCCTATAGCTAAAAATTCCTCGGCTAAAGCATCTCTGCCATATTGCGCCTTGTTTAAAATAAACTCAACGCGCATAAAGAAATACCCGCCCTCAGGATCAGTACTATACTGATCGGCAGTAACTATATTGCCGCCGTGCTTCAGGATAAAATCAGAGATCCTGGCAACAATCCCTTTCTGGTCGAGGCATTGAAATAATAGAATAAATTTACGCATATCTCCTCCGTAATTAAATTATACCCCTAATTAACTACGAGTTAACTCAACAATCTTCTTCTCTATCAGTATTTTGTGTTTTTGTTCTTCCGTAATCAAAAGGGAGAGCAACTCTGCCAATCCTGGATGATGCGATAACATCTCCTGGTATGTCTCTATTGCATCCACTTCCTTTGACAGGGCTATTTTCAAAACCTCAAGATCAATCATGGCTGGCCTCCTTTAAAACGTACGTATCTTCACTTATTAGTTAAATTATAACATAAAGATAGTCTAAAGGGGGAATTTTACAGCGGATTACGGGAGTGGTAAATTTAAACAGGCCTCTGCCTCTGTAACAAGTTCAGAGATCAACTCTTTGACTGAGATTATCTTATTAATCCTATAGGCATTGCTGCCACACATGGCAAAACCTTTGTCCATCTCTCCACGATAAGCACTCAACAGCGCCTTGGCAATGCAATAATTAACTTTGTTAGAATCACAAGTATACAGACATTTATATTCGCAACCGAAAGGTACATGCGCTCCCTCAGTAACCTTCTTCACAAATTCATTACGAATAACCCTTCCCGGCATCCCCACCGGACTCTTGATAACTACAATATCCTCTTTTTTAGCCGCGATATAGGCCTCTTTATATTGCAGGGATACATCACACTCATGAGTACAAACAAAACGCGTAGCCATCTGCACTCCGCTGGCGCCTAAACGCATAACCCTGGCAATATCTTTACCATCAAAGATTCCTCCTGCGGCAATCACAGGAATACGCGATTTGCCATTCTCAAAAGCACGCGTAACTACTAAAACCTCAGACAAAATTTTATCTAGATTGAAATTATTTTCATCAGCAAGTTCGGCCAAACTATAACCCAGATGCCCACCGGCAAGCGGGCCTTCGACAACAATAGCATCAGGCAGACGCTTATACCTCCTGGCCCAAGTGCTGCAAATAATTAATGCTGCCCGCGCGGAAGAAACAATTGGAACAAGTTTAGTTTGATTATTTTTAATCAAAGAAGGCAAACGTAACGGCAGGCCGGCGCCAGAAATAATCACATCCACAGATTCAGCTTGAGCTGCCTCCACTAACTCATCGTAGTTAGTAAGCACGCACATGATATTGACTCCGAAAGGATTTTTCGTCATACCCTTGGTCTCTCGGATGATATTTGTTAGTTCCGCGCGCGAACGCATCTTATAATCGCGTTGCTCGTCACCGCATTCTTCACCCAAACCTACCGCGGCAATCACTCCCAGCGCCCCTTCGTTGGATACCGCCGAAGCTAATGAA
>Ga0247841_10005092_pt1 | contig 21705 bp, 27 predicted proteins | sample LaCruzMarch2015__2_FD_192410 | JGI IMG/M metagenome (GOLD analysis project Ga0247841, IMG submission 192410) | Freshwater microbial communities from meromictic Lake La Cruz, Castile-La Mancha, Spain - LaCruzMarch2015_18m | ecosystem: Environmental > Aquatic > Freshwater > Lake | place: Spain... | reverse complement strand
TGATTCAAAGAGCGTATCGATATCGTTTCTATCCTACTGAAGAGCAAAAGATCCTCCTCGATCGTGTGTTTGGCTGTTGTCGTTTTGTTTTCAACCACTTCTTGAATGAAAAACAAAAAGCATGGAAAGAAGAAAACCACCTTTAAATATAAACTTATTGACGTGGGATGAGCGTGATAATCGCGCTAGAAACCTTTCGAGAAGGAGCTGCTTCCAGCAAGCGTTGAAAGGAATTTCTTTTTCTTTTGCAATTGTTTGAAGTCTGTCTTTGAGGGCTTGTTCATTCATCATGTGGTTATGCTCATTAAATAAGGTGAAATGTCGAATTGAAGCTTTTTAGCATAAGCTTCAAGCCTTATTAGATCGATGCGGTGTTTTCCCCTTCGAACCAGTGCTGATTTTAAAGCTTTAATAGCAGTTTCTCTACTCAAGAGGCGAAACGCATCTATGATTGTGCGTTCCCGATCAAAAATTGGAATGCGAGCTCCTTCAAGTTCAATTTCGATTTTTCCTAAATCGAGGTCACGAAAGCGAACGATCTTAATTTGACGGCTACTTCGAGCTGAAGTGCCATGTCGAATCCCAATCCAATGTTGACGAGGTATCTCTTCAGTTAAATCATACACTGCTAGTGCAGAAATCAGGCATACTACCCCACCATTAATAGAATGGACAGTTTCTATTAGATCTGCCCAACGGAAAGCTTCAGGATTTTGATAGCCAATAGCTTGGTAAACTCCACGACGAATCCTCTTTAGTTTTCCTGTCTTTACATAGTAGCTTAAAACTGCCGCTGGAACTCCAAGCATCTTCGCTTCCCTTGATGTAAAGGAAGACTGATTAAACAAGGGAGTAAGAAGCTGTAAACAAGCTTGAGGTCTCATAGGGAGTATTCCTTTTTCTTTAACTTAACAAAAACACCCAATATCGTCAACTGGGTTTTTTTGTTAAGTTAAATGGAGAATAATTTAAAGTAATAGGGACGGCTTGACATCCTCTCTTCTTTAAAGGAAGGATGTCAACTCACATTCTCTTTGCGTGTTATTTTGAAAATGTTTACTTCATATCCATGGAATACAGCGGATTTCCAGACTTGCATTCCGACCCTTTGTGCAACTTTTTCTGAAGAGACGTTTTTGGGATCGATAATTGAGACAAGATGATCAATTTTCATCGATGCAAAAGCATGTTCTGCAATTGCAATAGCCGCTTCAGTTGCATAGCCCTTGCCCCAATAATTGGGGTGCAGGCGGTAGGCAAGCTCTACTTCCTCTACTGCATCGATCGTTTGAGAAATAAGACCCGCAAGGCCTATGAATTCTTTTGTCTCCTGTAGGAAAAGAGCCCAAAGACCAAACCCATGCGTTTGGTAGTGGCCGAGGATCCTTCTTTGAAAGTACTCTTGTGCTAGCTCCTCATTCATAGGACCCGTTAGAGAAAAGCGCATGACTTGCTTGTCTGCCATCAAATCAGCAAAATCTTCAAAGTCATCAGTTGTGAAATCGCGTATTAGAAGACGGGGAGTTTTGAGTAGCATTTAAGTTTATTATAGATCTGTTTAATTTAACGGTTTTCTCAGCATGTACATCGTCGAGTCTTTTTCGAACCCTTTTCTTATGAATTCCACTTCGTAGCCAAGCTTTTGGTAGAAGGGAAGAGCTTCCCAGTCCATAGTGTTCACTGTTGCAAATTTGCAGCTTCTTGTCCGGGCGATCTTTTCAGCTTCCTGCATAAGTCTTTTACCAAGGCCGAGCTTTCTAATGGAAGGGTCAACCCAAAGCATATCGACATATAGACAGCCAAAGAGGGTGACTGCTGTAAGACCTCCAAGGGCTACTTCTTCATCCTCTTTTTTAATCATAACGTTAAAACTCTCTGCAGGACTCATCCCTTTGCAGAGCTTAGCGTTATGATTCAGTCCTGAGAGAAGCATCTTCTCGTCTGATTCTGATATCGATTTAGATACTTCTAGTTGATAGGGCATCTTACTTATCTCGATCCATCTTGTTTGGCATCTAAATCTAAAAACTGGTGATCGGGATTCTTCTTCATCGAGTAGTCTTTTTCCCAAGCAGATCCAAATAATGCCATGGGCTTGTCATTGACGTCTTTTACAAGCATGCAATGGGACGATTTTTGGAACTTAGTCATGTCTCCAACGATCCATGCGCTACACTGGTAAGGCAGAGAACTAATTAGAGTATCAACTCCGTATTCATCAAGAAGGCGGTATTGGAGCACTTCAAATTGAAGCTGACCTACTGCAGCGAACATTACTTCTCCTGTGTATTCGTAAGGATATAGGAGCTGTATGGCCCCTTCCTGAGAAAGTTGCCTTACCCCTTTATCGAAAGATTTTCTTTTGCCCACATCTTTTACAGTCACCTTGGCAAAAATCTCCGGTTGGAACTGGGGAAGAGGTTTAAACTTAAATCCACCGGTCATCGAGATGGTGTCTCCAATATAAAAGACTCCTGGATTGATAACGCCGATGACATCGCCTGCATAGGCTACATCGAGAGTTGTTCTCTCACCAGAGAACATGCTGTGAGGGCGCGATAGGCGTATTTCTTTACCAAGACGGTGGTGCTTTACAACCAGATCCTTTTCAAACTTGCCAGAGCAGACACGAAGAAAAGCCATGCTATCTCTATGCTTTTTATTCATGTTCGATTGGATTTTGAAAATGTAGGCGCTAAATGGTGTAGTTACAGGATCTATGGCAACATCGTTTCCATCTGCACCATCTGCCATGCGAGTGTGAGGAGATGGGGCTAGGTGGATGAATGCATCAAAGAATGGTTCTATACCAAAGTTGGTAAGAGCTGAAGCAAAAAATACAGGTGTTGTTTTACCAGCGAGGAAGCTTTCTTGACTGAAGGAATTTCCCGCCGTTCCGAGGAGCTGGAGCTCTTCTTTGGCTTTGGCGATTTCTGATGCATTGATTCTCTCTAAAACTTTAGGACTATCAAGCGATGTTCTCTCGATAAGAGCAGGTTGCGCTCCACCCGTTGCTGTTTTAGTGAAAAGTAAGCATTCATCGGAGAGGCGATCATACACACCACAGAACTCTTTACCCGATCCTATCGGCCAGTTGTAAGCAAAACACTGAATCTGCAAGAGCGTTTCTAGCTCATCCATGAGATCTAAAGGATCTCTTCCCGGCATATCCATTTTGTTGATGAATGTTAAAATAGGAATTTTTCTAAGGCGGCATACTTCAAAAAGCTTTCTTGTTTGTTTCTCTACCCCTTTACCAGCATCGATCACCATGATAGCGCAGTCTGCTGCAGTAAGTGTGCGATACGTATCTTCAGAGAAGTCTTCGTGACCTGGAGTATCAAGGATATTGATCACAACATCTTTGTAGACGAACTGCATAGCAGAGGCTGTGATAGAGATACCTCTTTCCTGCTCCATTGACATCCAGTCAGAGGCTGCCATCTTACGTCCCTTTCTTCCACGCACCATACCAGCTGTATGGATCATGCCGGAGTAAAGGAGGAGCTTTTCTGTAAGGGTCGTTTTACCAGCATCGGGGTGGCTGATGATGGCAAAGGTTCTTCGCTTGGATATTTCCTTAGCGAGATCAGTATCTGAAAGAGTTTGCTGCATGGATCGTCTGTAATGAATTAGTTAAAAAGATATAAGGTTTCTTCGAAAATTCCAGTATAAATCATCCAAAATAAGATCTCTAGATTTTTAAAAGTGTGAAAGAGATTTAGCGCACCTAAAGCTTCAGATCTGCTTTGTTGTGAAATAAGATTTAGCGTAAAATTGACTAAAAAAATATTTTACAAAGGTGGGTCTATGGAAACCATCGAATGGCAGGATTTTGAGAAGGTGCAGCTTTTGATCGGAACAATCATCGAAGTAGAAGATTTCCCAGAGGCAAGAAAGCCCGCATACAAACTCAAGATAGATCTTGGAGAGGAGATCGGTATCAAGCCATCGAGCGCTCAGATCACAAAACTCTATAAAAAAGAAGAGCTCTTAGGACGGCAGGTTCTCTGTGTTGTGAATTTTAAACCCAAAAAAATCGGTCCTTTCTTCTCTGAAGTATTAACGACAGGTCTTATTTTAGGGGATGAGGTTGTATTGGTTAGTCCTGAGCGCAAAGTGCCGAATGGTGCAAAGCTTGCTTGAAGTAAAATAAAATATTAGCTGCAGTTTGTGCGTGTAATCATATTTTTATTTATATGGTTTGTTCTGTGTTTTAATAGTTGTTATTTATAATGTGGTTTTGGTATAATATATTCAGTTAATTGAAATTATCAGAAGGACTTTATCATGGCAGCAGCAGTTTCATTAGCGTCTCAGCCGGTTCCATCAGCGTCTGCAGCACGTGCAAATCCATCTACTGGAAGATTAGCTTCTCATGAGGTATCATACCCAGAAGAATCTTTAGCACTTAAAGTGCTATCAGCCGTCCCTTTTATTGGTCCATTTGTCACACTAGGATGTCAGCTGTCTCTAAACAATAGAATTGAAACTATAAAAAGTACTTTGACTGTTAAGCCAAAATCTCCAAATCCTTTAGCGCGAGCTGCCGAATCAGTATTGGATATGTCTGAAAAAAAATCTCCAATCGATAAAGCAAAGTATGACAAGATAGCGAATCTAGTAGAATCTAAAAATCATTACAACTATGCCGGCATAGTAAGGAATTTAGTGTTCAGTGCTGCTGTAGTAACAATTGTAGCTTTGAGTATTTTTTCCGGAGGAGCAGTTCCTTTGGCGGTTGGTTTGTTAAGTCTTGGACTAGTGCTTTTTAATGCTGGAATTATCGGTTTGACGGCTCTTACAGTGAGTGAAAATAAGGATCTTATTGAAAGACTTCGAAGAGACACTGGCGCTCCTTTAGGAAGAACAGTACAATAGTCGTTATTCAATCAGATTTGATTTATGAAAGGCTGCTGAAAAGCAGCCTTTTTTTTAGCTCAATTTTTTTAGGATTTCTAAGCATTTTTTCTAAAGTTTGCCAGAGTTTGTACTTTCAGATACTATTCAGCAGTAGCCGCAAGTGATAACTTATGAGGACTTATGCTGATTGCTTTTTTGCTCTATGAAGGAATGACCGCTCTTGATCTTGTAGGCCCCCATGAAATCTTATCTCGTTTGCCAGGGGCTAAAGTTAAGAGGGTCGCGAAAGCAGCGGGATCAATCATGACAGATTCCGGCATGGAGATCGTAGCTGAGTATTCATTAAAAGATGTTGAGAGCGCAAGTGTTCTAGTCATTCCAGGTTCAGGTAGTGCAAACAGCTTTAGGAATGACCCAGAAGTACTTGATTGGGTTCGATCTATACATAATACGACAAGTTGGACAGCATCGGTATGTACGGGCAGTTTAATCTTAGGTGCTGCTGGCATTTTAACTGGACTCAAAGCTACAACGCATTGGGCTGCCATGGATCGTTTAAAGGAGTGGGGAGCAAAACCAGAGTTTGAGCGTATCGTGCAAGATGGTAAGGTGATGACTGCGGCCGGTGTCTCAGCAGGGATTGATATGGCTTTAACTCTCTCTGCCAACATCGCAGGGCAAAGGTTTGCTGAAGGTCTTCAGTTGGGGATTGAATATGATCCTCAGCCGCCCTTTCATGTGGGATCGCCGAGTAAAGCAGCGCCAGCTGTTGTCGATGCTTTGCGAATCAAATTTGCTGCTGACTTTGAAAAATAGTTAAAGTGCCTTGCTCGTTCTTTCTTCATCACCGGGTATCTTCGTATACCCACGCTTCTCAAAGTACCCAATAGCATCGTTGAAGGGTCCTGTAATGAAGGTTTTAACCCCTTTGTGGCTCAGCCATTTTTCGCATAAGCCTAAAAATTGGCTGCCATAGCCATCGTTGCGATACGAGGGATCCATTACAATAAGCAGAAGTGTCGCCGTTTTGTCTTCATTGAGCTGAAGGTGAATGTAGCCTATGATCGCAGCATTCTTGTAGAAAATAAGGTGTGTATGGCTTTTATCAAGCAGTGGCCAGCTACAAGGATCTGAATTGGGTGGTTGGTAATAAAGGCCTCTTAAATAGCGGACACAGGCCCACTCGTTATCTGTTAACGCTTGAACGATACGCCAGCCATCATAGCCATCTTTAGCGTCGATGCTTGCCACGTATTTATCTTTTCCCATAACGTACTGTAGGATGTCTTCAGGGAATTTTGCAGCCAGCTCTGTTTTAAGATTAGCATAATTTTTGGCATCTTCAGGATGAGATCTCATCCAGTCGCGGAACTTCAAATACCTACTTATTTCAGGATTGCCTTGTTCAAATACATGTACGTTGTGAGTCTTTACATCTTGTCCTTTTTGAAAGAATCTGCGAAACGCTATGCCAAACTCTCCTTTAACATCGTATCCAAGAGCTTGCATTTTCGAGGCTGATTCCTCTGCTTTTTGGATCTCTTTTACCACAGGGAGTATGTCGATGATCGGTTTTGCAGGTAGTCCAGGGATAGATGTCGAGCCGATGTGATGAATTTCTATGCAGTTACTTCCAAGCGCTTCTTTAATGAGATGAGCTTCCTTTTCAAAAAGCTCAGGCCATTTGGGGTTGTAGGGTAGTACTTCTATCTTGCTGGGCATGGGGTATATCCAAGTGAGTATTTTTGCCTTTTCGCAGATATGGAGAAATATGTAAAGAGTTCTGGTTAAAGATTACTCTTTCACTAGAATGAGTTCATCGAAAAAAAACCATAGACTTTCACGAGCGCTCCTAATCGAGCTGCAGCAAAAGTCTATGGCTCGTGAAGAGTTGTTTAGTTGTTTTGTGGAGTATAAATAACAACAGTGTTGTTAATTACTTTAGGTGGAGGCAAGAACTCCATGCTGTAATCGGCAACAAAAGCGCTAAAGATTTTAAACGCTCTTTCATCGATATTCTCAGAGGCTTGGATAAGACCTACTTCAACAGAGCCTACGTCTCCATAGTTGTCGATTCTTAATTTCGCAAGTAGAGTTCCCGGGTCTTGGGCAGAAACGATAAGGAATTCAGGTGTTTCTGTGTTTAGATACCCGATGAGAGTCCGTCTTCCTTGTCCGTTGTAGAAAGAAAATTTAGCTCGTGAGGAGGTTAATATCTCTCCTTGGATAAGGCCTATGTACGACTCTCTAGCATCATACAGATCAATTTCTACACCCCAACTATACAAAGCCCCTAAAGATAGAGCTCTTGTGATTCCTCTAGCTTGGAAGTTGTGATCTGCATCGAATAAGTCATAAAAGTAACGAGGGGATAATCCTCCTGTTCTTATGACTTTATCAGTGCTGACTCCATCATTTTTAAAATCAAATTCCGCTGTAGTAGAAAAAAAGTCCCTATTTTTTATGACGCGCAGAGAAGGATTTGCATTATCAGCCTGAGCCTGGGTTGGGAGCAATTTGGCAAAGAAAACAAGAGAAAGAAACAGGGAATTAAAACGCATAATACCTCTTAAAGATTTAGTGATCGATATTTCTAAAAAGGAACAAAAAGATAAACGATTCTATGGATAGGATATTTTTATCCCCACTAAAATATAAGTTATCTAATTGTGTCTTGAATTGTAGTTTAAGAAGACTGCTTGAATAAGAATGGAACATACAAGAAAAAAAGGAGTAAACCATTAGGTTTACTCCTTTAGAAGATATGAGATGACTATTTGCTTTTTTTGAAGATGACACTATCTAAAGAAAAGCGACCAGGTCCTGTAAGCAATAGTAAAATAGAGATGCAAAAATAAAGGAGTGCGATTTCATAAGATCCGCCTCCACCATGAGCATCAACAAAGGGATGGTGGAGTATCGCAATATGAAAGAATGTAGCTACAAGCATGGTACATGCAAGACCGATTGATGCAAGAGGCGTTAAAAGTCCTAAAATCCAAGCAAAGCCTCCGACAAATTCCGATATAGCAGCAAGTGCTTGTAAAATAGAGGGTACTCCAGCTTCTGGTCCCATCCAGCAAAAGGGCTGCTGAATTTTACCAAAGCCATGATACATAAAGGCCAGTCCCGCGATTACTCTCAGTAGTAAAAGGGCTGCTGATACTTGATTTGGCAGTGGTAGCGGTTTGAAGAATTTCATAAGGTTCCTTCTTGGTACATTCGATTGTAGTAAAGTTATTTCTGAGTCATCAGAGTAAGCCGTTAGGATCTTTTCTTCAATCTTTGCTTTACATCTATATTTAAGCTGAGTGGATCAAAAGTGTGATAGCTGTTTTACAATAGCATCCGCTCTTTCACTTAAAGATCCCTTCGGTATTTTTATGAGCTCATATCCAAACTGCTCATAACTTTGGATGTGAATCTTTTCAAATGCTAAAGCCTCTTCAAAGCTAATTCTTGGAGCTTCTGTCGGCTTGCAATGTCCTAAGTTTTCTATGAAAAAGACTTCGCGTTTGTAGATCTTTTCTTGCTGCATTCTTTCTATTTCAGCAAGCAAATCAGCAGGTGGTGCAAATCCAAGATAGACAGCTAGAGCATAAGTGCAAATAGGTGATCTATCGTAAAACTGGATCTTTGATGTAACACCATCTGTTTGCATCTGACGCTGCTTTTGCAGCTTGGTTATGTCATTTATGAATTTTGGATCTTCCCAAGGCTTTTCAATCCCTATAGCTTGCTCGTAGGCGATCAGATCTGTGGCGGCTTCACTGACCACAAAATACCCCCGCATTTCTAAATCTCTAAGTAGGGAGGTTTTTCCACAGCCGGGAGCGCCTGTTAGGATGTATCTTTTCATAAATTCTCCGCAAAACGGGTTATGAGGTAAAATAAGTAGTTTTAATTATTTAAGTAAACAGGGGAAAACTGAGAGGGATTAGAAGAGGGAGCGGAGAATAAGAGTGTTACTGCTTATTCTCTTTACTCTTCTCTTTTTTTGAAAGGACCTTAGTGCCAGGCCTTGCATGTTTGTAGAAACGGCTTGCGTATTCTTCTTTGGAAGCTTTTCTAGCTTTTTTCTTTCTTGACTGGACTGCGCCTTTAGCCATGGGTAGCTCCTATCTCTGATTATTCTCTATGATAACACGATGCGGGACAGAGTTTCAAGAAAGTCTTCAGTTCTTTCTTAATCTTATAGCTTCCTCCATAGTTTTTAATGCAAGGAAGAGGGAATCTATAGCGGATCTCTACTTTTAGGTTTTAAGAAATTTATTGAAAAGGCTCCATAATCCGCAGAAAGTGCCATTTTTTGACAGATTCTGCGACTTTAAGAGGAAATCTGAGGTTTAAGATGTGACATTGATGCTAGATGATTTTTTTTTAATTAGTCATCATTGAGTTGGGTAGCTATGCGGTAACTTATATTTTTACAGTAGCCAATTCTTTTCTTAAGTCCCTGATCTTTTTTGCTAACTCCTCCTTTTTCATAGGTGAAGATCCAAAAAGGATGTTTCTAATCACTGTAATTCTTCCCCAGAAGTCTTGAGCGGTATTAGTAGAAAAAATAACATGCAAGTGCCAATGCTTTACACTTTGGCCTGCATCTTCTCCCGTCTTATTCATAAGATATACATTTTTTATCGTTTTTCTCTTTTTCGTAAAATGATCAACGAGCTTTGTAGTAAGTGCAAGTGATTCGGAATACTCTTCCTTTGTAACATCGGTAAAAGTCTCCCGGTGTTGTTTAGGAACAACGAGGAAATGAAGTCTCTCTCCACTAAAACCAATAGGGGCATAGTTAAAAAGAACATCTACTTTCTTCCCTGTAATCACCCATTGACGATCAATTGTATCAGCCTTGCAAAATGCGTCATTACCTTTAGGAGCTGCTCTTAAAGCTTCAGCTTTTTGAGGGGATCCTTTCAATAGCACTTCATAGTTTCTTACTTGCTTCTTGCTCTCTTTTTCTGAGACGGCAATACCTCCAAAAAATGTTCTCCACAGAACCTGAAGCTGTTGGAAGGCGCGTCCAATAAAGGTGTAGCATTTCTGGTAAGGAACGATCTCCCAATTGAAGGGATTGGAATCAACCTTGCCGTAAATCAGATATTGATCGGTCAAGTGGCTCCTATTCCATGCCTTAGCTACACGTTGCATAAATAGATAAGAATCCGCATGAGCTTGTGCTGACCAATCCATGAATTTTTTGTTTGGAGCTTTTATCTGTAGCGAGCCGTCTAGTAATTGCCTTGGCGGAACAACAGCCAATACTGACAGATCCTGATTGCTCAAGATGATATTTAATAAACTCATGCTTAATTTCCTTTGAATCTAAGTATTTTGACATTAATAAATATAAAAATCCAATTAATTTTATAATTATTTTATTTTTTAAAAACAATTAATCAAATATCTGTTATGTAGTTGCTTTTGGAGTAAAATTATGCTGACCTTTTATGCTCGCAATAAAAAGTACCTCAGTTTAGGTATTACAATTTTTATAGCCTTGATTGTTTGGATTTTTCCGGAGCCGGAGGGAGTTTCTTCTAAAGCTTGGCATCTATTTGCTATATTCGTTGCGACAATTGTGGGGATCATCTTAAAGCCCTATCCCATGGGCACGATTTCTATTTTTGGCCTCACAGCTACGCTTGTCACAAATACCCTAACGTTTGAAGAAGCCTTTAGTGGATTTAGTCATGATGTGATCTGGCTCATTCTGTTTGCTTTTTTTATAGCCAGAGGATTTATATCCACGGGGTTGGGCGCCCGCCTTGCTTATCTTGTCATGAGCCGGTTGGGTAAACATAGTCTAGGTCTCGGCTATGGACTCATAGCGACAGATTTGATTTTAGCTCCAGCGATCCCAAGTCTTACAGCACGCTTAGGAGGGATTGTCTATCCCGTTCTAAAATCGCTCTCTGAAATCTTTACGGGCCGCTCGCATGATCCTAAAATGGGAGCTTTTTTGACACTCGTTGCTTTCCAAGGGTCGGCGATCACATCTGCGATGTTTCTCACATCGATGGCAGGTAATCCTCTTATTGCTCGCTTAGCCCAGGAGAATGGGATCGAGATCACTTGGGCTAGTTGGGCATTAGCGGCAGTTGTCCCTGGACTAATTAGCTTGGCTGTTGTTCCTTATATTCTTTTTCGGCTTATTTCTCCCACGATCCGGAAGACTCCCCATGCCCGTGAGATGGCTCTTGAAAAGTTAGATCAGATGGGTTCGATGAAAAGATCTGAGTGGATTATGTTTGGTACCTTTATCCTCCTTTTAGTGCTTTGGATTTTTGGGCCATTATTTGCCTTAAAAGCAAGTGTTGCAGCGCTAGTAGGTCTTGTCATCCTTCTCCTTACAGGAGTTTTAAACTGGAAAGACATTCTAGCAGAGGAAAGTGCTTGGGATACATTCATTTGGTTTTCTATCCTCATGACCCTTGCTGCCTTTCTGAATAAATTTGGCCTAATGACTTGGTTCAGTCTTTGGGTAGTAACCAATATCTCTGGGTGGTCATGGATAGCTGGATTTGTTGTTGTAAGCCTTGTCTACTTTTATACCCACTATTTTTTTGCTAGCAATGTCGCCCACATTGGCGCTATGTATGCACCTTTATTAATTGTCTCGATAGCGCTTGGTACCCCACCCGAACTTGCTGCCCTCACTCTAGCCTTTTTTAGTAGCCTTTTCGGTGGGTTAACTCATTATGGCTCGGGTCCAGCTCCTATTCTTTTTGGAGCAGGTTATGTTAGTATTGGAGAGTGGTGGAAGATGGGTTTTATTATCAGCGTTGTTAATATTCTTATCTGGCTTGTCTGTGGGGGCGTGTGGTGGAAAATTCTCGGATTGTGGTAGAATTCAGGGTTTGAAGCAGTGAGTTCACATCTTTTTAGTTAGGATTCGTATGGTTAAAATCGCATTACTCGGAGCTTTCGTTTTTATGTTCTCAGGAATCAATGGAAGTATAGAGTTTCCTCATTCTCAAGAGCTCGGATCTTTTGATAAACCTGTCTATCCTACTGTAAAAGCCCGGGAAGAGGGCTTTTTAAAAGTATCCGATCTGCACTCCATTTTCTATTCCGTTTATGGTAACCCCAGCGGTATTCCCGTAGTGATTCTACATGGAGGTCCTGGAGGGGGCTGTAGCGACACAATGGTTCAGTCCTTCGATCTCACTAAATGGAATGTCATAATGTTTGATCAAAGAGGCGCTATGCGCTCTGAGCCCTTTGGCTGCATGGAGGAAAATAGCCCTCAGCATTCAGTAAGTGACATAGAAGCACTCAGAAAACACTTTGGCATTACTCAGTGGCTCGTATTTGGAGGGTCGTGGGGCTCTTCTTTAGCCGTTTTGTATGGACAGGCGCATCCAGAAGCTTGTCTGGGTTTTGTTTTAAGGGGAGTATGGATTGTAAATGAGCCCGGTTACTTACATCTGTTTTATGGAATGGGTAAGATCTTTCCTGAAAGCTACCAGTCGATGGTAAGTCATATACCTGAAGAAGAAAGGGATGATCTACTCTCTGCCTTTCATCGAAGAGTTTTCGATTCCGATCCAGAGGTTCAGCTGGCGGCTGCACGGGCATTTATGCGATTTGATGCGATCTGTGCCACCCATCTGCCCAACCCAAAATTTGTCGAAGGCATGGTGCAAAATGATAAGCTTGTTTTAGGGGTTATGAAAACCTTTTGTCATTATGCAAAAAACCGTTTCTTTCTTAGAGAGAACCAAATGCTATCCGATATGGATAAGATAGCCCATCTACCAGCTATCATGGTTCATGGAAGATATGATGCGATATGCCTGCCAGAAAATGCCTATTCTCTTCATAAAGCTTGGACAAACAGCATGCTGTGGATGATTCCAGACGGGGGGCATTCCCCATCGGATCAGTCTATGGGAAGAGCTTTGGTTGCAGCGACAGATCTCTTTGCAGAGAAGCTCCTTTCTAAGTAGTGGGTCAGTGTTAAAGTAACAAATCAAACCAAGAAATCAGGATAATCAATTCATCTTATGTTACATGCACAAAAAATTGGACTATTTCTAATGCTAGTTGGAAATGTACTACCATCTCTTAGCTTATCTGCAGAAAAAAACAACTCAGTATCTTATGTTTCTACCCTTGATCTAATCGATAACTATTATGCAAATTTTGAAAATCTTGCTAAACTTGAGATGTGGAAAGAGATCATTTCTGAAGGTGTAATAGCGCTTGAAGCGGCTAAAAATGCTAATAGATTTTATGATGAAGCCAAAATATCTGCACAGCTTACTTCAACAAGTTTCTATTTAGGGGATTACGCACAGGCTCTGATGTATGCAAGCCATTGTCATGAGTTATCAGAAGAATTTGTCGACAAGGCCCTATTCCTTAGAGCTCTTTATTTAGAATCTGCAGTTTATCGCGCTCTTGCAGCGAAAGATGTTGCAGAGCATTCTGCTCAAGCATCCTATTTTCGCGCTGTTGAAATTGCTGAAGAGGCCTCTATTATTTATTCTGCAAGTGGGATGCAAGACCTAAATTTAAAAGGGAAAATCTACTTTAACCTAGGAGCAGCTCACGCCGATAACCCACAGGGAGATCTAAAAAAAGCGAAAAATGCTTACTTCCTGGCTCTGGAATGTTTTAAAAGTGTAAACGCGAAAGATGATCTAATACGCACCTGCGTCCGATTAGGAAAAGTGTACCTACTCCAAAAGAATTACCAGTTATCGCAAACAATAATCGATGAAGTTCGACCCCAAGTATCTAGTGCAAGGATTGTAATACAGATCGATTATTTGGAAGGACAACTTAAGTTAGCTCAAAATGACATTGAGAATGCCCTTAGAGTAGCCAGCAATGGACTTGCCCTTGCAAAAGCTCTTGGAGCCAAAGAGGATGAACTCCGTCTGACATCTTTACTGCAGAAGATTAACGATGTCGTTATGAATGGTTCCTCTTCTATAGGCTATGTTACAAGTGATAAGACTTCTATTAATAAGTCTTTAGAATTGCAAAATTGTTTAGTGGATTGCTATCAAGTGGATCCAGAAAATACAGCTGTAATTCGATCTTTTCTAGATCCTCTTCTCCGTGATCCAAAATACCATTCAGTCATTGATGCATTCATCGAAAAGTCTAAAGAGTTACATATTGAATTTACACAAACTCTAACACAAGAGCTTTCTTCTGAGGATGGAGTCTTAAAGGCAGAGAAGTGGCATACCATTATCTTCGAAAGTCCCCATATCCGTATTCTGAGAGGCGTTGTTGAGTCCGGTGAACATGATTCCTTCCACTTACATCAATGGGACCGTTTGATGGTTGTTATTCAAGGAGCACCGTTTAGAACAGAGTTTTTTGACGGAACTATCGAAGTGGAAGATTGCCCCATCGGAGTTTATGAGTTGGAAGGGGAGACAACGCCTTCAGCTTACACAAATATAGGCGATGCTGTATTTGAAGCTCTCGTTTTTGAGATTAAACGTTGAATTTTCAGGAAATATAAGAACCTAGATCATTGCTTTAAAAGGAATCTTAAGATAATTGAAATAAATATCAACAAACCATATTGGTATTTATATGTTCAAGAATGCAAAATCTTTTAATCTTTGGGCATTAATCCTACTTACCTTAGGATTCATAGCTCACATTGTACTTCCAACGCATTTATTCATCTCAAATTTGCTGTTTTTAGCTGCTGCTGCTACGCACTCTTATATGATATGGGGAGGTAAACGGACAGCTTCCTACATAATTCTAGCGATGCTCATAGGCTATAGTGCCGAATTCATAGGGATAAATACAGGAGTTGTCTTTGGATCTTATTACTACAATCCAAACAATCCTTTGATGATCTTCGGTGTTCCACTATTTATTCCCGTGGCGTATGGCTACTTAGTATATGCTGGAAATCTTCTCTGTGTGGCAATTTCCAAAAGGTTTTTAATAAAATCAAATCTTTGGTTACTGGCTGCACTTTCAGGCTTTATTCTAACACTTAAAGATGTAGTAACAGATCCTATACACTCTACAATACACAGTGAATGGATCTGGCGAATGGGAGGTTCTTATTTTGGAGTGCCGATCCATAATTTCATTGGATGGTTCTTTGTTTATGCGATTATGACTTTGGTAACAGTCTCTCTTTCTTGGCATCTAAAGGGACTTAGCACAAAAATAAAAATAGATAAAATCCTATTACGGTTTCCCGTTCTTCTATTTTCTACTGTCATCTTTTTAGGAATGCTCTCATGCTTTGTTCAGCCTGAAAAATATAAAGACATAGCAAGTGTCGGTGCGTTTATGTCTGTATTTGCAGTAGGACCTTATATTCTTCTGGCATGGTTTAATACCTTTAAAAAAGAGTCGTAAATTTCACTGGCGCCGTTGTTTTGCGGCGCCTTTTCTTTTGGCTAGCTTCTTGTTTCATAGGGACCTAAATGTAGTTAAGGTCATTCATTAAAGTTTAAAGAAAAATGATGAGCGACGATTTTAAACCCATGGTTTAAATATAGTCTATGCGCATCGTGGCGCTGCGGGCCACTGTCAAGATGGACTTGATCGCAATTTTCGGTTTTAGCCTGCTCGATCACCCACTTCAAAAGTTTTCCTCCATGGCCACTTTTTCTTGTTTCTGAATCGGTGATTAAATCATCTATATAGAGTACCTTCCCCCAAGCTAATAGCTCCATGAATCGAAAGCCTACCAATGCTTTAATTTTTCCATCTTCTTGATAAGAAACTAATTTATAGCCCTGAGCAAACTGACGCTCTACTTGCTCTATGAACGCTTGTTCATCTGTTAAATGAGGTCGAAGCTGACGCATAACACTATAACAAGATTGAATCTGCTTAAGTGTAGTAATTTTCTCAATGCCAATATCAGTTCTTGTTTGATCCATCTGCCCTTCCATCGTTGTGATATTCTTTGAGTATTTTAGTTTAGTTAAGAGGTAATTTAAAATTCAGTTGTAATTCAGAGGAAGTGATAGGCCGCTTGCAGCCGGAATCATTTCTCATGCAGTTTCCAAGAGCAGAAGCAGCCAATGAGTGTGAATAAGATTAACGGAGCTAACGCAAGTTTAAACTCTAAGACAGTTAATGGAAGCGCCGACTGGTTTAAAATGACTCCCACCAAATATTCCAAAAAGGCAGAGAGGAGATATCCGAAAGAGGTCATAAGACCAAATCCTGCCCCTTTTAAATTATGAGGGATATGCTGAGCTACCAGCGGAAATCCAAGGGCTGTTCCTCCGAAAAAAAATCCCATGAGGCCCATAAGGGAAAAGGTAATCAGATCCGGAAACACAGGGCCCAAAATTAAACTAATTGTGAGTATAAGCGCTCCGGTAGAATACATTTTAGCAAGGGTTGAGCAGTGGCTCAGCCTGCGTACAAGCCATCCTGAGAGGAGAGCTCCAAAGGCGCCTCCAAAACGGAGCATTGCACTCATCTTCGTTGCCGTTGCAAGGGAATGTCCGTAGGCGATCGAATCAGGAATATTCCAAAGGGACGAAAAAGCCAGGAACACACCAAAGTTAGATCCGAAAAACAAAATACCATACCAAAATTGAGGGATCCGTAATAGTTCTGCTAAATTGCAGCTTAAGAAGGGGCTCTTCACTGTCTTTTTCTCAGAGGGCGGGCTTTTAACAAAAAGAAAGAGGAAGAAAGCCAAAATAAGGGAGATGACTCCTAAAATAATAGCGATGATTCGAAAATTTGCTGAAACAGCACCTGTAACTGCCATAACAAGTAAGACGAGTGCTGAAATGAGATTCGCTGACATCTGTGTGAATCCCGACATCAGAGGAAATAGCTTTTTTGAAAACCACTTTTCGGCTAGATAAATCGCTCCTACGTAAGTTATCGAAAAGCCCACTCCAATGATCATTTGAGCAATCAGCGCAGAGATAAGCGTTTTAGCTTCAAATAAGAAAAAGAAACCGATTGCAGCAATGAGCGCTGAAACGCTCAAAGCAACTTTTGGACCTTTGGAATCGATCAGACTTCCTGCAAAAAATTGCATAAAGCCAAAGCTCAGAAAAAAAGAGAATCCCAATAATCCTACATTCGCCGTAGTTAAATGGAGTTCTGTTGCAATATTGGGTAAAACGACTCCGAGTAGCATGGCAAAGGTAACGGAGAGGATAAAATAAAGGTCGGCAAGACCCCAGATGAGAAGGCCAAGACCTGTTTTAGGGTTGTCTTTTATACTCACTGAAACCTCACTCTTTTGATCTTGAAAATTGGGCTTTACCTGTAAAATACAACTAAAATTGTATCTTATGCAGGTCATGGCAAGATGTCACCAATTTTTGAAGGGATAGTGGTGTTGCTTCAGTGGATTTTGATTTTACTAGTTAAAAGGTTATTGAATCTCTACAGCGGGGTAGTTTTCAGAATAGGATTCACCCAAAACACCATAGTAGTTAACCATGCGCTTTTCAAAATCTACAACATAACTCACAACGCCAGCTTCCCACGAAGCTTTTAAAAACTCTGGAAAAGTGCTTTGTCCTGCTTGATCAATCCTTAAAGCTTTAATAAGAGCCTCTCGGTCAAACATAGGAACATCAACAGCCGTGTTAATAAGTGGTGTGCCTTGATTTGCAACAGAGCCATATTCAGTAAAATAAATACTCTGACAAGAAGGCAGGTTCCAAATATTTTTCATAATTCCAGCTTTTCTTAAAGCTTCAGCAAGATAGGGAAACCCGCCTACCTTAGGACGAATACTCATGGCGTATTGTTGTGCTTTTGATAGGTTTTCGACAGCTTTGCTCATGCGCTTCTCCGGATTGTAAAGTTCATTCGTATTCATTATTTCTGTGTGTATGGACGAAAACTAGCTTTTGTATAAATATAAAAAGTATGGAGGGGGGTGGACACATTCAGAACGTTTGACTGGAAAAGTCTCTCAATTCCTATTCGAATTTTGTTTGCTTTGTAAGTCAACAAACGAAGCTAACGACTCAAATAGGGGCTGGGGTAATTCATTCCAAGAAAACCATTGCCAACCTTCACATTTATCAGGCTCAAGCAGCTGAACCTCTCCTTCGAATTGATTAACAATAACAAAAACTGTGATGTAATGCTTTTTTCCATTCTCCATCACATTTTCGACCCATGAGCTAAGAGTGCAAGAAACTGCTGTTAGCCCAGTCTCTTCTAAAAGCTCTCTTTTAGCACATTCTTCCACACCTTCAGCAAATTCTAGATGTCCTCCTGGGGGAGCCCAAGTAAAAGCGCCATGGGAGCCTTTCCTTAAGCCGAGAAGAACCTTTCCATTTTGTTCAACAAGTACTCCGACCCCTACTCGTGGGCGCAATGTTTCGCTAGGTGAAAGCTCAGAAGCAAATGATAAGTTCATGACTCCTCCGTAAATTAGACTAAGGATAAAAGATTTCAGATTCATAAAAATTTTCTACATAACCATGGTTTGAGTGTCTAGAAAAAGGTTGCAATATCATGTTAAATTGCCTGTTGCAATTCTTTTGGAAATTTGAAAGTTAGTAGTTAAAAAGGTCTTTAACTGTAAAAGTCTTGCCAGTAGCTCTGCTTAGGGCATTGCAAATTTTAAGTTGAACATGTGGTGTCAATCTCCGACCTTTGCAGGCACGAGCGACCATCTTATAGGTAATGTTTTCTGTCGATGCCGAAACGAGATCGCCATTAGTAAGCTTGTTTTCTGCTAAAATATGAGCTATGGGTTGCTCATCAAGATTTCTTTCCATGGGATTATCAACTTTAGTGTGTCTGTTAATCGGACAATGTGGGTTTTCTGGATTTGAAGTTTCTTGCATCAGAGGTTCTTAAGAAATGTGGGGCAACCTGGACTTGAACCAGGGACCAAAGGGTTATGAGTCCGCAGCACCTCCGCCACTTCCCAGCAGCTAACTCCCCGAAATCATAGCGGAAAGTGCCCCTTTCGAGCTACTGTGAACTATCGTCATTTATCGCACTTTTTTGTATGCCAGTGGTCCACAAATGGTCCACGGAAATTGTCGCCACACTGTCGCGACTTTTCAACTGTTCGGAATCTCCGAATGGTTCGATTTGTTCTAAGTCATTAAAAATAAGATATATAGCAAATTTTTGAGAAAAATCCCTTTCTTTCGACTCATCTGTTCAATATTTCTAGCTGTTCAATATATATTGAACAGTGTATTCTAATGAACAGTAGGAGATCTCAATGAAAGGCCGATTTCTAGTAAGTTCCAATGAAGATCCAGCAGAAGGGAATGTCTATGCAGACAAGTCTTCCCTCGTCCTTGATTGGTTGCTCCGAGAAGGGCTTTCCAAGGAAAGCTTCTCATTGAGAGAAGTTGCTAAAGAAGCGGGAGTAAGCCTTGGCCTGGTTCAACGTGTTTTCAATATTCTGGTGTTGAAAGGACTTCTTCAAGTTGAAGGAGTAAGAACTTCCAAGAGGTTTTCCTTTAACAAACCAAAAGAGCTTCTAGAGAGCTGGTTAGAGTACTATAACATCGTGAAAAAATGCAAAATCAGAACGTATCGTTCTGCTCTTTCTGGAAAAGTAGAATGGTTCAAGGCTTTAAAGAAATCTGGGCTTGGGTCAGGCGTGATCTTGGCTCTTCATTCAGCAGCCGAAGCGCTTGGGCTTAAGAATACCAATCTAGAAGGATTAGAATTGTATGTCCTTGATCCTTCCGTTAGAGAGAAATTGGAACATACTTTGCAATTAGAGCCACAAGAAAGAGGGTATGAGGTTTTGTTGATCGAGCCTTATTACAAAATGCTGCTCAAGCAAAATGGGAAGGGCGGTAAAGAAATTGGCATTTGCCCACTTCTCCTTACCTTTTTAGATCTTTATCATTTTCCTCTGCGAGGAGAAGAACAAGCAGAATTTATAGCTCAGCGAGCACCTGAACTGAAACGCATCTACAAAAGCGTTAAGAACAAATGAAACAGATTCAAGAAGACAAGATCATTTCAGAATTTTTAAAGTCACTGGGACCATGGAGAGAGTTCGTTGTTGTCGGAGGCGGTTTTGCTCTTTTCATTTACAAGCTTTACCTCGCCGATCCCAAGCTCGAGAATCTTCCTGTTGGAACGCGCGATATCGACTCGTTGATTCCCAGAAGGGTTCCTGAGATCTCTAAAAAGAACATTGCCAAATATCTCAATGAAGCAGGCTTTACTCACGTCTTCAAGGATGTCGATATTCCTGCGACGGAAAGTTTTGTCAAAGAGATCGATGGGGTAGAAGTAGAGATCGAGTTTTTAACCGATTCAGCTACCCGAGTCGATAAGAACAAAAATGTCATGATCGCAGGCATTGTTGCTCAGCCATTGAGCTACTTGAGCTTAAGCCTACAAACGACAATGGAATTTCGAACCTATTTCGGAGAGGCGGGAAAGGTTGTCTCGCCTGGTGCGTGGATCTTTCACAAAGGGCTGACTTTTACCAGGCGGAAGAGTTCATCAAAAATGCTCAAAGATCTCTATGGGATCTGGTATGTAGTCACACAGTTGGGAGATTTTTCCGATCAGGCGATTGATGCGTTTACTTTCCTCTCTCAGCCGCATCCAAAATGGCTGCAGACATTTAAGAAGCAATTGTCCAACTGGATAAATGAAGCTTCTCCCTCTGATTGGTCTAAGTTAGAGTCTCAAGACCCATCTGGAAAGCTGAAAAAGTTAGGTTTTGAACGAGTTATAAAGAAGCTATTAACTGATTCTATCTTTGCCAGTCCACTGATTCCTATTGAAAAAAATGAGATTTCAAAAATTTCTTTAGGATCCTTAATCGTTGATATGAAAGGGCGTCAATTGATTGAAAAGGTTAAAGAAGCAATTGCCGCAGGTGCAGATGTTAATGATAATTCTCGAAATGGGCACCGACCTCTTCAGCTAGCTTTAGCAAACGGGTATACCGAGGTAGCTAGTTTGTTAATTGAGCATAAAGCTGATCTATATTATCGAGATCGAACTGGGAAAACTCCTTTGCAAACAGCAATCAATCACGGTCAATTTCAGAATGCTAAGCTTTTAATTAAAAAAGGTGTTCCATTTAATAAAGATAATATTAATCTCGAGTTTGATCATGTTAAGCATTACGAATTTATTATGGGAAGATAGTCAGAGATTAGGAAGAAATATGAAGGTATTTAATTATTATGAAAATGTGGGGCAACCTGGACTTGAACCAGGGACCAACGGGTTATGAGTCCGTTGCTCTAACCAACTGAGCTATTGCCCCTCTAGAATGGCCCCACATATTACTTACATGGGGATCGTAAATCAAGCGTTTTTCTAAAATCACAGAGCAAATCGATAAATTACTTCAAAACTTCAGCTTTTTCAGAGGCTGTCTGAAAAGCTTCTGTAAGTTTTATAGAAATTTTTTGCAGCTCTTCTTGTGTATAGGGGGTCTTTTCCTGATGGTCCCATACGGTATTTGGCCATGCTGGATCATTTTCATACCTGGCAATGATATGTATATGAAGCTGAGGTGTCTTATTGCCGATGGCCGCTACATTTATCTGAGTGGGGGAGAAAAGATCCCAGAGAATGGTCTGCCCAACGGTCATTTCTTGAAGGAGTAAGAGTTGATCATCTAAAGATAGATCGATCATTTTTTTAACATCATTTCTTCGAGGGATTAAGAGTATCCATGGATAGTGGCGGACATCTTCAAGAAATACCGAGCAGAGTGGCAGATCTATGAGGTGTTTTTTATGAGAAAAATTCGGATGGAGCGTAAATGTCATACAAGCCTTTCAAGAAAATAATGGGGATGGTCATCGGAGGGGAGCTCATATAATACTTTAGCTTCTCCAAATGCTTCAATTCGATCTGCTGTGATTCCGGTTCGAGTGATAAGAGCGGATG
>Ga0247841_10005091_pt1 | contig 21705 bp, 24 predicted proteins | sample LaCruzMarch2015__2_FD_192410 | JGI IMG/M metagenome (GOLD analysis project Ga0247841, IMG submission 192410) | Freshwater microbial communities from meromictic Lake La Cruz, Castile-La Mancha, Spain - LaCruzMarch2015_18m | ecosystem: Environmental > Aquatic > Freshwater > Lake | place: Spain... | reverse complement strand
TTCAGAAATTTTTGTTTTCTTAAAAAACAATAATCCAAAATACCCAATGAAAATAATCAGAGCGACTAAAAAGAAAGCCCCGCTAACTGCAACCATGAACAAAAGAAAGCTAATTGACAATAAAAACCTTTCTTGCGCACCCGTCACTAAACCAATAATAGAATAAAACTTCCAAGAATATAAAGCAAAAACCTTAATAAATTCAAGAACCCCTTACTTTATCATGAGTACAATAAAAAATGTTTTTTTCATTGCAATAATTGCCATAACATTGCTTTCTATTGTTTTCTCTGCAACCGCAAATATACCAATGCCTGGAGGATATACCCCTACAACAACAGAGAATGGAAAATCAATTGCACACTACTTAAGGATCATTAATTTTAATTTAATTTCAGGAGAACTTGTAACAATAACCCCTCAAATAACAACCGCCTCAATTAGCCCCACTACCAGCATTAAACTCCAAAGTTCAAGCATTTCAACTTCATGCATTGACAAAATACTTTCAGAAAACTCTTCGCCCGCACTTGGACTAGGAAAAGTAATTACTGAGCAAAGCAAAAAGTATTCAATTGATCCTTCAGTAGCGCTCGCATGGTTTAGAAAAGAAAGTTCTTTTGGAAAACTTGGAAAAGCGAACGAGAACAATTCATTTGGAAACAGAAAGGACACTACGGGAAATTTTATTAAATACACTTCTTGGGACGAAAGCATCTTAGACTGGTTCGCCTACATGGACAGAAAATATATTCAAGAAGGGAAAATAACAATTGAAGGAATAGTGCCAATTTATGCCCCAAGCAATGAAAATGACACCCAAACTTATATTGCGCAGATAAAACAATGGACTGAAGAATACCGAGCATTCGCTCAAAAAACTTGCTAACTAATTCATAAAAAAAAAACAGAATAAATAATTACTTAGCTTCCACTTGCCCCAAGAAGAATCGCGCCCGCTATTAAAAGAAGAATAAAAAATACTTTATGCGCTAAAGTTTGTTTATCAATAACCTCTTTTCCAAGTTTTGGCATAAAAATTGTAATTATAATCCAAATAAATAGGACAAACAAAGGCTGAAAACCGTTTATTACCCCAATCAAACTTATCGGAGCCAAAAGGGAAGCGTAACCCGAAACAATAATCCCTGTTGTATTCAAAATTTCATTCCCTGCAACAAGCCCAGCAACCTTAGGTTTGCTTTTTGAGATAAATCCAAATAATTGTTCCCTATACTTAGGCACAAGCGCAAGTGCAATAACTCCGAACAAAACAAACCCTACTTGCTCCCAAAACATAGTTGACCAAAAATCTGTTTCTATTGCAACAAACTTGAAAATCACTCTACTTAAAGCAATTAAGAGACAAGCAAGAACCATTAAGAAAACAATTTTTTTCTTGAACAAAAATGCACCATTTTCAAATTTTGTTGATATCCCAATCGACCCGATAATTATTAGAGCTCCTGCGATTATTTGCTGAATAGTAAGAGTCTCACCAAGGATAAAAAAAGCAAGCACACCCATAATTATTGGAGTTAATTGAAACAATGGGATTACTCTTGAACCCTCCTCAAGACTCATGGCTTCAAGGTAGGGAAACATATACAAAACATAAAACACCCCGACAAGAATTGTAACAATTGCATAATAGGGGTTAATCAAAACAACGTTTGGTTGAATAAAAAAAATTATTGGCAGAATAATTAGTCCAATAAGACAAGAAAAGAGAATCAAAACAGAAACCTCTCCCTTGAAGTGCTTTGTTATAAGAATCTTATCAAGCACAGTGCTTAGCGCAAAAACTATTGGCGGAATTAACGCAATAAAAAACCAATCCATACAAAAGAAAAGCAAACTTCAATTTTTAATTGTGCTTTAAGTTAAATAATGTCCAATAAATTGAGTTTGATTATTTTTCTTGAATTTTAAAAAAGTACAAACCAAAAAAAAAATAAAAAGAAGACATTGTATTTACAATGTCTTCGCTTCTTCTTTAAGTTTTGCCGCAAGGTCAGTTTTTTCCCAAGTGAAATCAGGATCACTTCTACCAAAGTGGCCATAAGCCGCAGTCTTTCGGTATATTGGTCTTCTCAAATTCAATCTGTCAAGAATATCCTTTGGTTTAAGAGGGAAATACTTTCTTATTAACCCCACAATTTTTTCTTCAGGAATTTTATTTGTTTTGAAAGTCTCAACAAATATCCCCGTAGGCTCAGCAACCCCTATCGCATAAGCAAGCTGAACTTCGCATCTGTTTGCAAGACCCGCAGCAACAATATTTTTTGCAATGTATCTTGCAGCGTAAGCCGCGCTTCTATCAACTTTAGTTGGATCTTTTCCTGAAAAAGCGCCTCCTCCGTGCCTGCCCATACCACCATAAGTATCAACAATTATTTTTCTTCCAGTTACTCCAGTGTCCCCTTCAGGGCCCCCAATAACGAATTTTCCTGTCGCATTAATGTGAATCTTTGTTTCTTTGTCAAGCAATTTTCCACAAACAGGGACAATTACTTTGTCATAAATTTCTTTCCTTAGTTGAGTTTCAGAAGTTTCCTCAAGGTGTTGTTGCGCAATTACAACTGCATCAATTCTTTTTGGAACATCATCCTCGTATTCAACAGTAACCTGAGATTTTCCGTCAGGCCCTATCCCTGCGATAACCCCATTCTTTCGCAGTTCAGCAAGTTTCATAGTTAATTTATGCGCAAGCATAATAGGCAAGGGCATTAATTCTTCAGTCTCATTGCACGCAAAACCAAACATCATACCCTGATCTCCCGCACCCTGCTCTTTATCCTTTCCCTCAGTTACTCCCTGAGAAATATCAGGAGATTGACCGTGAATTGAAACCCAAACACCAGCATCACCGCAATCAATTCCAAACGCAGGATTAGTATACCCAATTTCCTTAAGCACAGTTCTTGCAACTTTTTGAACATCAACGTAACCTTTAGTAGTTACTTCCCCAGCAACATGAATTGATCCTGTAGTAGTAAGCGTTTCAACAGCAACTCTTGAATAAGGATCTTGTCTTAACAATTCATCAAGAACCCCGTCAGAAATTTGGTCACAAATCTTATCAGGATGACCTTCTGTTACACTTTCACTAGAAAAATATCGTTTCATTCAAATTCCCCCACAGTGCTGTCACAGTAACTGATTAGTTGCTGTGTTAATTACCAAATGAAAACACAAAAAGGTTTATAAAACAAACACTGATTAGTTACTGTATGGTGCAAGATTTTAGAATAAGCCCTTACTTTTCAAAAGACCAAATTGAAGTAATTGACAAACTTATTGATAAAGTTGGATGCACAAGAGCAGATGTTGTAAAACAACTCGTGTTGCTTAAACTCACAGAGATGGGTTATTTTGATAAAAAGCCAAAACAATAAAATCCAAAAAACTTTACTACCCGTATCAAATTTACTTGAATTTTAAGTACTCAAGCTTTTGCTCAACTTTTTTTATTCCGCTTTTGTTCATCTGTAAAATAGTTAAAGCGTCCCAAGTCCCATTAAGGAAAGATTGTCTTCTCCCTTCAAGAAGCTCGCAAGAAATTTCTTTTCCAGCGTACTTCACTTTCTTTTCTTTCAAATCAACAATAACAGCAGTGTTCGGATTCTTTTTTACACTTTCAACAAGCGTCGCAATTTCTCCAGCAGGGATTGTTACCCCGACGATTCCAAGTGATGCGCAGTTCCCTGCAAAAATTTCTGCAAAACTCTCCGCAATTATTACGCGAAGACCGAACCTATAAAGCGCTTGCGGAGCGTGCTCTCTTGAAGAACCGCAACCATAATTCGCACCAGCAACTAAAATATTTGCCCCTTTATAGCTTGGGTCGTTGAACGGATGCTCGGCAACTTCTTTACCTTCCTTAACTCTCTCATCAAAGTAAGCGTACTTGCCCATGTTGGCGAAAGTAATTTCTTTCATGAACCTTGCAGGCATTATATCATCAGTATTCTGGTCATTCGCAGGTTTAGGAATAGCCCTCCCAGTAACTTTTTCTATCACACTATCATTTGCGCTCATGAATTCACCAAAATAATTTTTATTTCAAATTTATTTCCATATATTAAAAAATTTCACAAATATTTTCTAGGATCCGCAATTTTTCCTTCAATTGCGGTTGCTGCTGCAGTGTAAGGACTCATCAAGTGAGTTCTTCCTGTTGGACTCCCCTGTCTTCCTTTAAAATTTCTATTTGAAGTAGAAGCGCTCCTCTGTGAACCCACTAGTTTATCAGGGTTCATCGCAAGGCACATTGAGCACCCCGCAAATCTCCACTCCGCGCCTGCTTCTTTGAAAATTTTATCAAGCCCAAGCACTTCAGCCTCTTTCTTTACAAGTTCAGAGCCAGGAACCACAAGAGTTCGCACAGAAACTTTCTTTCCTTTCAATACTTCTGCAGCGGCTTTCAAGTCGCTAAGCCTTCCGTTCGTGCAAGAACCAATAAAAACAACATCCACTTTTGTTCCTGCAATATTTTTTCCACCTTCAAGTCCCATGTACTTTAAGGCATCTTCCGCTTCCTCTTTTTCTTTACCTGAAAACTTTTCAAGTGAAGGAACGCTTTCGCCAACCCCGATTCCCTGCTCAGGATTAACTCCCCAAGTAACCATTGATTCAAGAGAGGAAACATTCATTTCCACAACATCATCAAACTCAGCATCGCTTGATGATGCAACGCTCTTCCAGTAAGCAACCGCTTTCTCAAAATCCTCTTTAGGAGCTTTCTTTTTTCCTTTCAAATAATCAAAAGTGATTTGGTCAGGGTTAACGTATCCCGAACGTGCTCCGCCCTCAACAGCTAAGTTGCAAAGAGTCATTCTTTCTTCCATTGACATTTTGTTAACTACTTCTCCCCCGAACTCATAAGCGTAACCTACCCCTCCCTTTACCCCAAGTTTTCTAATAATGTGAAGCGCAACATCTTTCGCAGTAACTCCTTTTGCGAGTTTTCCTGTTACATTAATTCTTCTTACTTTTAGTTTATCCATAGCCATGGTTTGGGTTGCAAGAACGTGAGAAACTTGAGTGGTCCCTATTCCAAACGCGAGCGCACCAAAGGCCCCGTAAGTGCAAGTGTGCGAATCCCCGCAAACAACTAATTGTCCGGGCCAAATAATTCCCTGCTCTGGGAAAGTAACATGACATACCCCTTGAGAATTCCCTGCTCCGCAATACTCAATATTACACTCTTTGACATTCTTCTCAAGTTCCGCAGTCATTACTTCTGCCTGCACATCTTTGAAGGGTCTTGCAAGAATATCAGTGGGTATTACGTGATCAACAACAGCAGTTGTTAGTTCAGGATGAACTGCTTTAAGTTTTCTATCCCTAAGCATTTCAAATGCCTGCGGGCTTGTTACCTCGTGCATCAAGTGTCTTCCAACAAAAATTTGTATTTGTCCAGTTGGTAGAGTTCCAACCACGTGCGCTCCCCAAACCTTATCATACAAAGTGTTCTTTGACATTATTCCACCAAATTAATTTCATTTATTTTATTTTTTTGTTTTAATTTAATTTTCCTTGTTTTTCTCACTAAAACTCTTGAAAAAATAAATACCCAAATCATTTAATACTCTTCGCCATGTCCGACAAAACCTCAAGCCCAGCTTTTAGTCGCTCTTCTTTTGTCTTCGGAGCGGTAATTGCTCTGCCAACTACTAAAATTGTTGAACCATCCTCTACCGCGTGAGAGGGAGTAAATACTCTCTTCTGGTCAGTCCCTGCGGGAGTATTAACTCCTTGAATACCAGGAGTAACAAACATGAAATCAGCAGGAAGTTTGTCCTTCACTGCATAAAGGTCAGCTGCAGAGCAAACTATTCCATCAAGTCCAGCTTCTTTTGCGAGGAGTGCAAAATTCAAAACCTGATTTTCAACACTTCCAGATACTTTTAGTTCCTCATTCATTGTTTTTTGATCAATGCTTGTAAGAATTGTCACTGCAATAATTTTTGGTCTTGCAATATTAAGTTTCTTTGCACTCTCATTAGCACCCTCAAGAGCAGCTTTCATCATCGCGCTCCCGCCAGATGCGTGCACGTTAAACACGTAAACTCCAAGTTCAGTAGCAGCACTCGCAGCCCCCTTAACAGTGTTAGGAATATCATGGTACTTTAAATCAAGGAAAACTTCTCCGCCTTCCATCTTAACCGCTCTTATTGCCTCAGGCCCCATTCTTGTAAAAGTTTCCTTTCCAATTTTAAATAACCCGACAACAGGACTTAATTCCTGAACCCTCTCTCGCAACTCCTTAATCGTATTCAACCCGTCAAGAGGGAGACACACCATGCTTCTTGCAATATTTTCTTTCTCACTTAGCTTCATCACAACCACCAAAAACAAATTACTTTAACTCCTCTTAAATGAATCGAGCACTATTCACAACATTTAAAGATTTTACTGAGCGAAAACATCACTTTTTGGAATTATTTAATTTAAGCATATAAAGATGAATTGAACTCTTATTCTTGAACTGCTTTTTTTCCCATTCCGTAATTGGTACCCCAAGAGGCCTTTTTTTTATTCTCATTCCATTTTCTTGGGCTACTTCAACTAAGTGTCTTTCAACCCTTTCAGATTCGGTAGTTATAAGAATTGCGCCATCTGGAGTGAGAAAATTTTTTGCTTCAGAAATCAATTCTCTTAAATCAAACAAAGCTCTTGCAGAACCCTCTGGAACAGTATAACCCGGAATAGGCATTCTTACAACCGCATATTTGGTTCTTTTCCCCTCTTTTTTTAACATCTCAATTACATCTCCTGCCTGTGCGGGAAGAATTGTTAGATTTTTTATCCGAGGGCGCTTTGGATGCCTTACATACTCAGTATCCACAGCAACATACCTGTCATTGGGACGAATTTTTGCCTGCCTAGCAACCCATTTAGCGTCCCCCGCACCAAAATCTATTGCCCTCACAGTTGCAGGAAGTTTTTTGACAATTAATTTTGCTTTCTGAAACGGATGCATACAAATCACAATTTCAAATTAAATGTTTTCACAATATTACTAAAAGTCATTTCGTCAATCAACTTCTGACTCACCCCAATTGAGGGCAAAAAGTTCTCCACAAAATCTTTGTAGAGGTACAAAGAAGGAAATCCTGAAGGATATCCTGCGTAAAGTTTCTCTCCAATTGAGTGAGGAGCATGATCTGTTCCGATGAAATCAACTTTTCCCCCTCGAATGCATTCTTGCAATGCTTTAACATCCTCAGGGTTTCTTAATGGAGGGTTCATTTTGTAAAGTGCTCCGCAAGGTTCGTTCATTTTTTCATTACCCCAAATCACGTGGTGAGGCATCACCTCGCAAGTTACCTTAAGTTCTTTTTTCGCTTGCTCTTTTAGTTCCACACTTTCTGCGCACGAAACGTGACAAATGTTTAGGGTTCCTTTGAAGTTCGCTTCTTTTGCAAATTTGATTTGATCCTTCACTGATTCAATCTCCGCTTCCTTCGGTCGTGAGAGGGAGTGAGAAATTGGATTCTTTGGGTCAAAAAAATCCTTCATCATACTTTCCTTCTCACAATGAACTGAAATTACTCCATCATAACCTGCATCAGCAAGTGTCTTGTAAACAAGTTTTTGTTTTTCTTCCTCAATGATTTGCATATCCCCCGTGGATTTTCCAGCGAACATTTTGAACCCAATCACTCGCTCGTTTTCATTAACAACTGTCGCTGCTTCTTTTAGTTGCTGGGGGTTTGCTGTTGCCCCAATATACAAATAGTATCTTTCTTTTTCACTCTCAGGAACAAGTGCAAGTCTTTTTTCCACATCCGCTCTTCGCAAAATTGGAGGAGAGGTGTTTGGCATATCAAAAACGTACTCAACGCCCGCGCTTTTTGCAACTGCTAGCCCGTGTGCAATAGTTTCCTTGTAATTTTGAACTCCATCTCTGAAGTGCACGTGTGTATCAATTCTCATTTTATTCAACCTCGGTTCGGTTAATGAATGGCCCATCCACGCAAATTCTTTTTCCTGATTTTGAAGTACAGCTTCCGCAAATCCCTACCCCGCATTTTGTAACATAATCAATCGCGCAGTAAATATTTTCCTTATCCACAAATTTTTCCTCAATCGCAAGTGCGGCATTAATCATTACTTCCGGACCGCAATTGTAAATCAAAATATCTTCTTTCTTGTATTTTCCTTCAGCAGCAATTTCTTCGAGTCTTTTTTGCAATAACTGCGTAACAAATCCTTTCTTTCCAAAGCTTCCATCATCAGTTGAAACCCAAGTCGTTGAGCACTTCATTAATTCCTCAATGTAAAATAGGTGTTTTTTGTCCCTCGCTCCGAAAAACACTTCAGTATCATGAGTATCAAGTTCTTTTGCGAGTTGGTAAAGCGCAGCAATTCCGCAACCGCCCCCAACAATTAGAACTTTCTTTCCAACAGGGAGCTCAATTGCTTTCCCGTAAGGCCCTCTAACATAAATTTCTGAGCCAGGGCTCATAGCTAGAAGCTTTTCACTCAAGCACCCTTTCTTTTGGATTAGTAATTTGAAAGGTTCATTATCAAGAGCTGAGAAGGGTTTCTCTCCGCACTCAGGAACCCAAACGAAAACAAACTGTCCAGGGCGAATTACAATATCCTTGTCATAAGTGAGCACCGCTAAATCATCCGCGCGCTTCTCAACATCCACTAATTTGTACTTCTTATAACTCATATCAATTTTCTTTAGCAAAAACTTCGCAGTGTTCTTGTTTTGATTCAAATCATCCTCAAGTTTTGCAAAAAATAACTTCAGCTCATCAGAATTCATTCCCGCGAGCGCAGATCCAACTCCAATTATTGTTGCCCCCGCTTTTTCGTACTCAATTACTTCTTGCGCAGAGCTTGCCCCCCCGCACCCGATTATTGGAACTTTGTTTTCTATCGCGTCAGAAATTTCTTTAATGCATTTTAACCCAATTGGAAGAACCCCTCTTCCCGACATTCCGCCTTTCTTGTTTGAGAGAACTGGAATTCCATCGTGAGTAAAGTATCCTGGCCCCACTGTATTTATCGCGCTAATCCCGTCCGCTCCAGCTTCAAGAGCTTTTTTCGCAATCTCCCCAATATTGTTTGTGTTAGGAGTAAGTTTTGGAATTACAGGAATACTCACTGCAGCTTTTACCGCTGCAACAATTTCTTTCACCATTTCAGGGTCTTGACCTATGGCCATCCCGTAACCTTTCGCGTGCGGGCATGAAAGATTTAGCTCTAATCCATCTGCGTAAGGGGCAAGTATTTTTGCAACCTTAACAAACTCATCCGCATTCGCACCAAAAATTGAAATTAGGAGGAATTTGTCTTTTGGAATGAATGGTTTTACTTCCGCGATTTGTTTTGCGAATTCTTCCGCACCAGGATTTGTTAGCCCAACTGCATTTACAAAACAACCAGGAGCATACTCGTGAAGGATTGGTTCCCTATAGCCAGTTTTTGGTTCAGGCCCCACGCTCTTGGTAGTGATTACTCCCACTTGCGGGAGTTCGTTAGCAATTTTTTTAATTATTTTCGGGCTAGTTGCGACAATTCCTGAGGGAATGGTAAATTTTCCCGAAATCTCTTTACCTAGGAAAGTTGTTTTCATTTCATCAACAATTTAATTTTTCATTATTTTTAATTTTGCTATTTCACTAGATTAATTTTATTTTTTCTACCCCGAATTCTTCAAACTCTTTCTCAACCGCTTTACCAATCTCTTCTCCCGGAGAAAGTTTCTTGTACATTATCGGCAAAAGCTCAAGAGCTGTACTCATGTTGTAAAACTTCACATCCATTTTTTCTATTGCTTCTTTCACACTCAACTTATCATCCCTCTTCTCCATTCGGTTAGTGAGACTAATTACGGCAGAAACATTAATTCCTGCTTCTTTTAGTCCTTCAAGAGTAGTAATTAGTGATCCACCCGTTGTGGTTACATCTTCAATAACAACTGTTTTTCCTCTTGGTTCCCCAACAAAGAATTTGTCCTTTGGAGCTCCGTGGTCTTTTGGTTTAGCTCTCCCCATTGAAAGAACTGCGCTTCCTTTTGAGTAATTAGGTTTTTGTTTTGCAGAGAGAAATTGAGTTATTACTCCCAATTTTGTAGCTCCTTCAGGAACTCCGTAATAAGTTTCTGCTTCAATATTATTTGCTTTAACAAAATCAATTAGGTGGTTTGCGAGTTGCTCTGTTAGGAAAACATCCTCAACCACATTTCGCCAATTCGCATAAAAGTGACTCTTTCTTCCTGACTTCAGAGTGATTGGCTCTTTAAAGAAACCATAAACCCCTGATTCCTCAATGAACTTGTTGAACTTGCTTTGCTCAAAAACCATTTTTACCAACCCCTAAAATTTAATTAAATTTATTATCTTTAATGACCATCATAACTCTTGTTGCTCAATCCCCTGTAGGTTCTTAATATTATTAAGCAAATAACTGTGCTTTTGTTTTGGACCAATTTGATTTCTAATTTCTTCCCACGCCTCTTCAGGAGTCTTTGCCTCAAGAACAACAAGTTTCTTCAATGAAACCGGAATTGATGAAACTTTGTAAGTTATTTTGAACTTTGTCATAATTTCACTTTTGTTCTTTGAGATACTTGCAAGCTTTATCTACAAGCTCATCAAGTTTCATTTCCTTGTAGTTCGCTTCTCTAATGTTTCTTAGCGCTGCTTCCTTAAGTGCGTTCGCTGCCTTTGCTTCACCCATTTGTTCAAGCATCATGGAGTAGGAAAGGAAAGCCGCTTCGGGTTTTACTTGCTGAACTTTTTCTTTAACAAAAGTATTAGGAACTAGTTCCCCTTTAGCATCAACTTCATACCACTTATCCGGTGCTGTTCCGTGAATTGGTTCAAACATTGAAGGGAAAGTTCCTGTAGGGTTAATGTTCCCGCTTACAGCGCTTCCGATTCCTCCCTGAAGAACCGCTCCAGCATCAGTCGCAATGTCCCCGAACATGTTCTCGGTTACTACAATATCAAACTGTTCCGGCTTTAGTATCATTTGCATTAAGAAATTATCAATGTGCATGTACCTTGCCTCAATATCTGTTCTCTTCTTGTACTCCTCAAACACTCTCTGCCAAGGAGAGCCCGCGTACACTAAAACATTTGTTTTGAAAACGAAATGAATTATTGGTTTTGCATTCTTTTTTCTTAATTTTCCTCTTTCTACCGCGTACTCCGCGAGTCTCTTTATCCCTTTGTAAGTGCATTTCATTATTTGGTAACCCGCTTCGTCTTCAGTTCCTTTTTTTTCAATCCATCCAGCATCAACATAGAGTCCTTCAGAGTTCTCTCTACAAATCTCAAAATTAATTTCCTTAGCACCCTTACCAATTATTGGCGAGGATACTCCTTCTGGGAGCACAACCGGTCTTAGGTTAACGTACTGGTCAAATGCCTGTCTTAGTTTTAGTAAAATTCCTACTTCAAGAACTCCTGGTTTTATTTTCACAGGGTCCCCAATAGCTCCGAGGTAAATTTGGTCAAATTTTTTTAATTCGGAAAGCTCTTTATCCCCAAGCTCTTTTAAATTATTTTTCAAAAAGTAATCCGCGTTGTAATCAAATCTAGTGTGCTTGATTGGCTTTTTTAGTAAATGTGAAAGCGCTTCACTTGCTTTAAGTGTTGCGTCTGTTACCGTTGCTCCGTTCAAATCCCCCGGAATTACCGCTATGTTATGCAAATCAGCCATTTTCTAAAACCCCCAGTCTGGAAACAAAACGCTGGGTTCATATTAAAAACTTAATCACTTTCCCAAAAAAATCTTCTGAAAAAAAGTATAAATACCCGAAACGAGTTCTATTAGTCAAGAAAAAACTTTATAATCAAGAAAAAGCATAATAATCAAACAAAATAGTACAGTATGGTGAATTTAATTGGGTGAAAAGAAACGAAAGATATTTGAGACAGGGGTTGCGAAGTCCTGGATTGATGCTGACGGAATCGCCCACATTTACTTTAAAGCAAATGAGGATATTTCTCCAAGGGATGTGGACGAGTACTTGAAAAATGCCGCAAAAATATCCGAAGGAAAAAGTTACCCTGTTTTGATGGACACACGGGACGTGGGCTTCATTTACGAAATGTCACTAAACACCATGATAAGCAAGGAAGCAATAAAAGTAACCAAAGCGAGCGCAATTCTGTTATCAAATCCCCCTATGCGAGTAAGGGTATTCATTAATTTTTTCTTGCTCCTCCAAAAAAAGCCTTTTCCAATAAAAGCATTCACGGATGAAAAAAAAGCGATAGCATGGTTAAAAACATTTAACGAGCCTGAAAAAAAGCTTCTCCAGCAATTAAAACTGTGATGCTCACTTAACGGATTTTTTTTCATTAAGTTCCTTCTGTAAAAGAGATATTTGGTCCCTTAATGCTATTGCAAGTTCAAAGTCAAGTTTCTCAGCAGCAGCACGCATCTCAAGCTCCATTTGAGTAATGAGCCTCTCTTTTTCTTTGTTAGGAATGTGCTTAGTGTCCTTGAGAATTATTTGCTGTTCCTCAATCGGCTTGATAATTGTTTTAGGAGTGATTTTGTTCTTTCTGTTGTAAGCTAACTGGATTTCTCTTCTCCTGTTCGTCTCAGCGATTGCCTTCATCATTGATTCAGTAGTTTTATCCGCGTAGAGAATAACCCTGGAAGTAGAGTTCCTCGCTGCTCTTCCAATTATTTGGATTAAGCTTTTCTGGTCTCTTAGGAATCCTTCCTTATCCGCGTCAAATATTGCAACAAGCCCAAGCTCAGGAATATCAATTCCTTCTCTGAGCAAATTAATTCCTACAAGCACATCAAACTTTCCTTCTCTGAATTGTCTAATAATTTCTGTTCGCTGCAAGGTTTTGATTTCCGAGTGCAAGTACCGTGATTTGATTCCTTTTGATGCGAAAAAGTCCGCCATCTCTTCCGCGAGTTTCTTTGTTAATGCAGTAATCATTACCCTATTCCCTTTCTTAATTACAACATCAATTTCTGCGAGCACATCTTCCATTTGACCTTTTGTTTTTCTCACAGTAACCTCAGGGTCCACTAACCCTGTTGGTCTGATTATTTGTTCAACAAAATTCTTTGAGTTCGCCCTCTCATACTTATCCGGAGTGGCACTCACAAAAATAACATTTTGTTTCTTCATGTACTCTTTTTCAAACTCGCTAAACTTTAGAGGACGGTTATCAAGCGCGCTAGGAAGTCTAAAACCATATTCCACAAGGGTTTGCTTTCTCTGCCGATCCCCATTGTACATTCCGTTTAATTGAGGGATTGATTGGTGAGATTCATCAATCACAATCAAAAAATCTTCCCCAAAGTAATCCATGAGCGTGTAAGGTTTTTCTCCTTCTTTTCTTCCATCAAAGTGTCTTGAGTAATTTTCTATTCCTTTGCAAAACCCAATTGTTTTTAGGAGCTCTAAATCGTAAGTGGTTCTTTGTTTCAATCTGTGCGCTTCAACTAGTCCTAATTTAGGAAGTCTTTCATCAAGCTCTTTTTTTATTGACCCCATCGCATTAATGGTTTCGCTCTCAGGAACAACAAAGTGCCTTGCTGGGAATAAGTGGTAATGTTCAAGCCTCTGTTCTACTGCGCCAGTTTGCTTGTCAAGAATTAAAATTCTCTCAATTTTGCTTCCGTCAAGCTCAATTCTAAGAATGTTTCTCTCATACCCTGGAATAATATCAATAGTGCTTCCTTTTACTCTAAATCTCCCACTCAATAGTTCCAAATCATTTCTCTCATACTGCGCATCAATAAGTTTTGACATGAGGTCAGTTCGCGAGAATTCTTTCCCTTCCTCAAGCTCAAATCCCATCCCTAAATAATTTTCTGGATTCCCTAAACCATAAATGCATGAAACGCTCGCAACCACAATAACATCATTCCTGCTTAGGAGGGAAGTTGTTGCACTCAAACGCATTCTTTCAATGTACTCATTAATTTGCGAATCCTTCTCAATGTACTGATCCGTTTGCGGAATGTAGGACTCGGGTTGATAATAATCATAAAAAGAAACGAAGTACTCCACTCTGTTGTGCGGGAAGAACGCTTTGAACTCGTTGTAAAGTTGCGCTGCCAAGGTTTTGTTATGTGCGAGGACTAATGTTTTCTTTTGCACGTTCTCTATAACATTAGCAATTGTAAAAGTTTTTCCACTCCCTGTTACCCCTAAGAGAGTTTGAGGAGATTTTGCTTTTTCTATCCCTTGAGTTAGGGATTTTATTGCCTCTGGCTGGGAGCCCGCAGGCTTGAATTTTGAAACAAGCTGGAATTTGTGCACCTCTTCCCCTTTTTGGTTTTGCATAAATAAAGTAGTCGAAAGGAGTAATTTAAACCCTTTCTGGGCGCGCTGCCGGCAAAGAAAAATTACTTGTGATGCTTTTGAATATACTCCGTATAGAAACTGTGCTCTGAACCGAGTATTGCAGTAATTAGTTCAAGAGCAAGGTTTGCGGTAATATTATCTTTGTCCTTCTTTGGAACCCATTCCACAATATCCAGCCCAATAACATTACTGAGTCTTCCAATAGTTTTTGCAATGAAAACAATCTCTCTATAAGTGAACCCTCCTTTTGTGGCCATTGGGGAGGCTGGGCAGAACTCTTTGTCAATCGAATCAAGATCCATGCTTACCCAAATATATTTTACCCTCTTTTCAAGCGCCTTAATTTTTTCACTAATCTCAGAAAATCCGCCATTAATAAAATCAGGAATTGTTACTGCGGAAAGATTATTCACATTAATGAAATCAATTTCTGAATGATCAAGATCCTTTAATCCAACATACAAAATATTTTCTTTTTTTACTTTTGGTCCCGACCCAAGAAGATTTACGAGCTTTTCGTGCCCCTCCCCAAGAATTACTGCGGAGGACATCCCGTGAATGTTTCCCGTCGGGGAATTTTTGTTAGTGTTCAAATCTGCGTGAGAATCAATCCAAATTACTCCAACCTCCCCATCACTTCCCGCAACCGCTCCAGAAATACTTCCAATTGAAATTGAGTGATCCCCGCCAAGGACAACCATTCTGTCCCCCTGATCTATTCTTTCTTTTACTATTTGCGCTCCTTCTTGGAGCATCTTTAGAATTGGCTCAAAGTTCTTCATCCCCTCAACTGTGCACCCTTCAACGTTTGAAACTTTTACATCTCCGCAATCAGTAACTTTCCCCCCGCCACTTTCAAGAATTTTTTTTAATCCGAGATTTCTCAAAACTTGTGGAGCTTCCCCTAAGCCCCTTGCATCAGACCCAAGTTCGACAGGGAAAGATAAAATCGAAAAGTTACCCCTTAGTGAACGCTTCTCTAGCAAAAAAATAGTGTTTGTTTGTGAAGTTATTTCCCCTCACACCCTGTAGATTACGCTGGCCAAATATAAATACTTATGGGGAGTAAAAAAAATAAAAGCAAGCTGAATTTTTCAGCTTGCTTCAAAAGGAACAAACTTTCCTTCTTTTACTATCTTGAAATTCGCTTCCCTGTCAGTTGAGCCTTCAGAGTTCATTGAAATTACCCCGCTAGCCCCCGAATAGTTTTTTACAGATTTGATTTCTGACTGAATGCAACTAACTTCGCCAACGCATTTTTCAAATGCTTTTGCTTGAATCATCAACGAATCATACGCTATCGCAGTCATAATATTCGGGTTCTCTGCGTACTTTTCAAAATATTTTTTATTAAATGCCTCAATCTCTTGAGTTTTATTTTTTGGTTGAGCAGAAGAAATAATTAATCCCTCTCCAGCCCCTTGAGCCGCCTCAAGCACTTTTGGGTCCTCTGCAGTGGATTGACTAAGAATAGTCGAATTAATTCCCATTTCTCTTGCCTGTTTTAAAAACAAACCTAGCGGATTTGCTAATTGAATTATGAATATTACATCTGGGTTCTTTGATTTAATTTCAGCAAGCTCAGTTTTGAAATCAGTTCGCTCCACTTCAGTCACCCCGCTAAAAACAACTTTTCCGCCAAGCGATTCAAAATCATTTTTCAAATGCTTTTCATAATACGCCCCCAGCTGAGTGTTGTAATAAACTATTGCGGCAGTTTTTGCTTTTATTTTGCGCGAAGCAAATTCCACCATGTGATTTGCATCCTGCTTAATTGATTTGTTAAAAGAGAAAACATAATTCTGGTTTAACATTGCGTCCGGACTTGCGGCCATGCTAAAAGAGGTTACTTTTTTTTCCTGAGCTAAAGGCATTACTGGAATAAATCCGACAATGCAAAAAGAATTTAATAAATCAATATCATCTATTGCAACCATCTTATCAAAACCTGCAATTGTTTCCTTAGGATAGCAGGAATCCTCAAAAACGAAAGTAATTTTTCTGCTATTCTCTTCTTTAACCAAGTCAACTTTAGCCATTTCCATCCCCTTAACCATATTTCCGCCAATGCTTGCAAGATTTCCGGTCAATGGAACCAACGCACCTACCTTTATTTCAGAACTGTTTGAATTTGCTGTAAACAACCCTGTAGCTGTTGCCCCTGAGGCAAAAAAATAAGCCCCAATTAGAAGCACTAGCACTATTACCCCAATAATTATTTTTTTTCCATCACTCACCATTTAATTCACCCTATACGATTACTCGGTGAATTGGCTATATTATAATAAGTGGTATTGCTGCAACACCATAGTTTAAATAATGTTTGAACGTTCATTAATTATGGATCTGACTTTCTTAAAGAAATTAGGACTCTCTGATGGAGAGATTAAGGTTTACACCGCACTGCTTTCATTTGGAGCATCCAGACTCAACAAAATACACGAATCCACAGGAATTGAACGAAGAAATATTTACGACATACTAAACAAACTCATCGAAAAGGGACTTGTGAGTTACATTAACGAAAACAAAACAAGACTGTTCAACGTCAGCAACCCGGAAAAAATAATACAATACATAAACGAAAAAGAAACTAATATCCAAGTAATAAAAAAAGAGGCAGAGCTAATCCTGCCAGAAATAAGTCAAAAAATTAACTCCCGAAGAGAAGAAATATATGCGGAAATCTTTCGCGGAGGAGAGGGAATGAAAGCAGTGTTTGAAGACGCACTAAACTACCCTGAAATTTACTGGATAGGGGGAGGAAGATACATGCCAAAACAGTACCCCACATGGACCGCATACTGGACAAAAAAAAGAATAAAGAAAAAAGTCATGGTGCACTACCTCGCAAGACACGAACTAAAAGACGAAATCAAACAACCCTACCAGTACGAAGAAATGAAATTCTTGCCACCAGAATTTAGCAAATCCCCAACAGTAATTGGAATATACGGAGACAAAGTAGTCAACTACCTCTTCGGAGGAACCGTACTCGCCACCGTTACAAAAAGCAAAGAACTGGCCGAGAGCTACAAAGCATACTACAAATATTTGTGGGACCATGTGGCAACGAAATAAACCTTACTTAAACAAAGTTGAATTTAGTTTAACCCGCTTAAGTTTCCCATTTGAAAGCATTAATACTTTGTCAGAAAAGAAAACTGCTTCATTCAAATCGTGAGTGACAAGAACTACCCCGATTTTTTTCTTCTTAATAATTTTCAAAAGCTCTTTTTGGAGGGCGCGTTTTGTTTTCCAGTCCAAGGCGCTAAATGGTTCATCAAGCAGAAGAACTTTAGGACTTGACGCAAGCGCTCTTGCAATAGCCACCCTCTGTTTCATCCCCCCGGAAAGTTCCTTAGGGAGCTTATCTTTTGCGCCCAAAACCCCAAGCAAAGAAAGGCTCTCTCCAACAATATTTTTTCTTTGCACCTGCATAAGGTTTGAAGAGAGCAAACTCAACTCAACATTCTCAAAAGCACTTTTCCACTCAAGCAAACCCATATCCTGAAATACTATTGAAATCTTTTTCGAATCAACCAAAATTTTCCCATTACCCTTCTCCAAAAACCCTGCAACTAAACTAAGCAAAGTTGATTTGCCCGAACCGTTCTCCCCAATAACTGAAACAACCTCTCCAGGAGAAAGGGAAAGGGACGCTTCGTGAAGAATATATTTTTTAGATCCATTATTTGTAGGGTATGCAAAAGAAACTTTATCAACAACAAGGCAAGGATTATTCATTCGAAACACTCCTCCAATAAAGCAATTTTTTTTCAAGCAAAACAACCAAATAGTTGAAAATGAAACCCAAAACACCAATTACCGCCATTGCCGCCATAATTTTATCTGGTTCAAGAAGCAGCCTATTGTACTCAATAAAATAACCAAGCCCAGATTGGGACGCAATCATTTCCGCGGCAATTATTACCATCCATGAAAACCCCACCGCAGTTTTTACCCCAGTTAAAAAGTAAGGCATTGAGAACGGAAAGACAACATGCACAAAATTCTGCCACTTGGGAAGATTCAAACTCTTTGAAACTTTCGCAAAAATGGTTGGGAGAGAAGTTACCCCGAAGAACACATTTGTAAACACAGGGAAAAAAGATGCAATAAAAATTATAAAAAATGAAGATTCATTCCCTATCCCGAACCAAAGAATTGCAATTGGAATCCAAGCAATCGGAGGAATAGGGCGAAGAAGCTGAACAATCGGATTAATCAGTCCGTTTAGAACTGAGTTAAGCCCTAAAGCATAACCGCACAAAGCCCCTAATATTATTCCAAAAAACAATCCGATTAGTACCCTATAAACACTTGAAACAATATGGCCAATAATTTCCCCGCCTGCAAATAACTCAGCAAGCTGAAAAATCACTTCAATGGGTGAAGGAAACAAGAAAGTATTCATCCAAAGAGAACATGCCCCCCACACAAAAAAGAAAATTAAAAAAGAGGCGCATAAAAGTAAAACTTTACGCGCCAAAGAATGGTTTTTCATTTTAAATCACTTAACAAAATTCAAGTCCAAGTGATCCTTGAAAATTACCTGCTTCGAAATTACTTTTTCTCTATAAAACAAATCAAATCTCTCCTGAATAGGAACAATTTCGCTCTCGCTAATCCCCATGTTTATTTCGTTGAGAGAATTTGCCAAGTAATTTTTTTCAACTCTTTGAATACTTTTCACTAATTTCAAATCAAGCGAAGAGTCCTTGGAGTACCAATCAGAAACAATTTCTGTGTTTTTTATGAAGAAAAACTGAGCTTCCTTAAGCGCTGAAATTAATGCTTTTACTTTTGCAGGATTGTATTTCACCAAATCTTTAGAAACCAGCATCACCCCAGTTTCATTAACTTGATAAATTGCCTTTCCAACCCCTGCGGCTTCAAGAGTTTCTTTTGAAGGAGAACTCCAAACAACAGCATCCACAGCCCCAGTTTGCAAAGCTTGAGCAAATTCAGTCGGCTTAAGATTTACTATTGTAACATCCGTTTTTGAGTCAAGCCCATTCTTTTCGAGCGCCTGAAGAAGCGCTGCATATGGGCCTGAACCTGCAGGCGTCCCAATCTTCTTTCCTTTTAACTCACTAATACTTGTTATTCCTGTCTGACTACCAGCAATAATTGAAATTGGGAAATCCGCCATTCTTGAAACTACAACCCAATCATCAGATTTTGAAAATAAAACTGCAGTTACAGGAGTCCCAAGGAATATTACATCAATCTTCTTTGCCGCAGCGACCTCAAGCATCGCCATCCCCGTAACAAACGGAACTATTTCCGCATTAATATCATTCTTTGCTAAAATATCAGTATTTTTCCAAGGTTCTATAATGTACCCGTTATCCGCCCAGGAAGTTTGCCACCCAACCCTTAATGGAGCATCATTAGTTTGAGCCAAACCAAAAAATCCTGTTGCAGTCGCCCCAAAAATACCTGCAACTATAATCACTAACAAAAGCAGGCTTACCCCCGCCAAAACCTTATTCCAATTACTCACCATATCACCCGAACTAATTACCTTCGCCGGGAGTACTTTAATCTCTGTTGTTCTGTTACAATACAACATATTAAAAAACAATTGCCTCAAATATTCCTTATGGTCAGCGAACTCCTACGCGAACTCGGATTATCCAACGGAGAGGTGAGCGTATACAACGCCCTTTTGGACACAGGAAAAGCTCAATTAAGCAAAATTCAGGAAAAAACTGGAATTGAGCGAGCAAACATTTACACTATTTTAAACAAACTAATTGAGAGGGGACTCGTAACATACAGTCTTGAAAACAAAAAAAGACAATTCCAGCCAACCAACCCAAATCAACTAATTAGCTACATCGAAGAGAAAAAAAGTGCTCTTGAGAATACTCAAAGGAAAATAGAAAAAGAACTTCCTCAATTAATGAAAAAGTTTACCTCCCCAAAAACAAAAATTTCCTCAGAAGTGTTCAGCGGACCTGAAGGAATAAAAGCCGCATGGAATGAAATGCTTGATGCAAAAGAAATCAGATGGATTGGAGCGGGAAGATATGTTCCAAAAATGTATCCTGCGTTTTTTGCCCAATGGAACAAAAAAAGAATAAAAAATAAAATTCCAGTTTACAACATTTTGAGATATGAAATGCGTGATGAAATTAGAAAACCGTGGGAATACGAACAAATGAAATTTCTCCCAAAAGAATTCAGTCAAACCCCTGTAGTTATTAATTTGTATAATAACAAAGTAGCCAACTCCATGTACGGCCAAAGCAAAGCCATCTTTGTAATGGAATCAGAAGAACTTGCCCAAAGCTACGCAGCATACTTCAAATACCTTTGGGACAATGTGGCTAAGAAGTAAATTCTCTAAATAGCCGGCATGGAACTTGAAGAATTTATTTAAACTCCAAAAATGGAGTTTCTTCCATGAAGCTTTACGTTGACACGAATATTTTCCTAGATTACTTACTTGAAAGAAAAAATAAACAAGGAAAAGATATTTCTGCCCCTGCGCAAAAACTTTTTCATCGAGCAATTAGCTGCGAGTTTTTTATTGTTTTCTCAGAGCATACCGCGACAGAGCTTGCGAACAATATCGACTTAACAAAAACCACTTTCTTGTTTGAAACCTTAAAAAAGAAACTGGTGGCGATTGGAGTCACTAAAGAAGACAAAAAACAAGCGCACGAACTGAGCAACCGCAATTACCCTGACGCACTGCATGCAATTCTCGCAAGAAAATCTGGCTCAGATTATCTAATAACAAGAAATTTAAAAGACTTTAATGACTTTTCAAGGATAATCCAATCCAAACTTCCTGAAAACATATGACGCATCTTTACCTTCAAGCTCTTTAGCTGCTTTCTTTTTCTGCGCAGGAGAGAGTTCATTCTTAGGGCTTTTTAGTTTTGTTAATGCCTTCCATAGTTCATCATTAGGTTCCTTCTCCACTTCCATCCTTCCATAAATCTCAATAAACTTGTTAAGAGCCGCGCTCTTATCCGCCAAATCATACTTCGCCTTCACCACATTAAGCACCTTATTAGAATAAGGAAGTAAAGTTACCCTCGCATCAGTAGTATGCATACCAAATACACTCTATATGCATATTATTAAAAAGGTTAGGTTTTTGGAAAGAATAGCCCACAAGGGCTAATTAGCTTTAAATAAACCCGTCCCGTTATTATTTCATGATTAACCCAGAAAAAGTGAGGCGCCTTGAACGAAGAAAGGATAGTTTCCGCGCAAAAAGACACACTCTTGAAGCTTTACGAATCCGAGGGCTCCGATTAAGAAAAGCACAATTAGAAGCAAGACAGAAAATGCAAGGAATCACAGGGATAAAGAACCGCAAGGGTTCAACAGATGCAAATACTCAAAAAAGAAGACAAATAATTAACAAA
>Ga0247841_10005090_pt1 | contig 21711 bp, 27 predicted proteins | sample LaCruzMarch2015__2_FD_192410 | JGI IMG/M metagenome (GOLD analysis project Ga0247841, IMG submission 192410) | Freshwater microbial communities from meromictic Lake La Cruz, Castile-La Mancha, Spain - LaCruzMarch2015_18m | ecosystem: Environmental > Aquatic > Freshwater > Lake | place: Spain... | reverse complement strand
AGGAAGTAAACTATGAGGGTTGCAAGCGAAAGCTTTACCAGGAAAAAGAGGCCAAAGCCAAGCGGTGTCGCGGTGCCTATTCCTGCTGAAAGCACGTGCTGCTCAAAATAGCTAATGCCTTTCTCCTTTGCGAAAATATCGATGACCACGAACGTGGCAGCGCCGTCGAACGCCTGCCCGAAAATGGCAAGCTTCTCATGCAAGCCAAGCTTCATCTTCCCGAATTTGCGCAGCAGCCAAAAAGAGAAAAGCGAGCCCAGTGCGGCAAGCAGGAGCGAAACTGCCGCATAGTACCAGTGGCTGGCAAAAGGAAGAAGGATAAGCAGGCAGGGCAGCCAAAGCGCAAGCCCTATGTAAATGGGCAGCCTTTTATTTTTCATCACAATGCCAAGCGCAAGCGAGGAGAGGAAAAGCGAAGCAGTGACGATGTAAATTCCCGGCGTTACGGTCAGGTAGCCGTACATGAAGATTCCCGAAGAGTGCAGCATGGTGTAAAACCCGCCAAGCGCCCCGCTCCACGAGGCGGCAGCGTAAAGCGCGCCGGCATCTGACAAGTCGGTTGCCACCCGGCAGGTGGAGCCGAAAAGGACGAACGCACCGATGGCAAGAAGGAACTCATTGGAGGAAAAATCGAATTTTTTCTTTTGCAGGAGCCGCCAGATGAAATAGAGGCAGATGATTGCGATTGAGGCATATGCGAGCGTGTTTACTGCGTTGTAGCCAGTCCTTTCGAAAATCGGGTTGACAAAGTACTCCTGCACAATGTTTTGCATGGAAAGCTTCCTAGCCATAAAGTTAAATTGCTTGCCTGCACCGTATCCATACGGATACAGTGGGGTGTGAAAATGGCAGATGTTCTTGCGGCATTAAAAGAGGCGTTCGGCACATTCATGAAAAATATCGCGGGCTGCCTGCTTTACACATTGGTTTTCGGGATTGCATGCGCTGCGGCGCTTGGCATAATGCTCGCAATAGTCTTTGTCCTGGGCATAATCGCGGTGGGGGGCGCGGCGGGCAGTCTTTCATTAGGCTCCGGCACCATGGTATCATTCGTCTTTCTCGGCGGCGCGTTTTTGGTGCTTCTTCTTGGCGTGCTCATAATTTCCTGGCTCATGTCAGGGCTAATCGGTTCCTACTACGATGCGCTCCACTCATTCCTTGTTGCGCGCAAGCCAACTCTCGGCGGGTTTTTCAGCGGAGTTCCAAAGAAGGCGACCCCGATTTTTTTTGCTGGGCTAATTCAGGGGCTCATTGTTTTCGTTCCGGCGTTTTTGGTAACGGCGATCGCGTCATTTGCCGGGGCGGGTTCCGGGATTGCAGGCATGGCGGTCCAGGCAATAACAGGCCTGTACTCCGCAATAATCGGTTTTCTCACGGTATTCATCATCGCCGCGGTCGTGGTGGATGCAAAGGGCGCAATGTCATCGGTGCAGCATTCAATGTCCGTTGTTTCGCGCAACATGATTCCCATGATAATCTACGCAATACTCAGCATGCTGCTTGCATTGCCCGTCCTGCTTGCAATCGGCGTGCCGGCGGTGCTGATGGCGCTGATCAACAACTCATTGCTGCAGGCGCTTTTGGGGCTCGGCGTGCTGTTTTCGCTCGCATATTCGGTGTTTTTCCTCATGCCCCTGATGGCGCTTTTCAACATGTCCCTTTACCGCAAGCTGAAGTAGCCAAGGGCAACCTCTTTAAATCCTTTTTTGCCCGAAGAGTTACGGGCCCGTAGCTCAGCTGGTTAGAGCGGCAAGTCGTGGAAAGCCTTTGCGGCTTTCCGCTTCTCGCACGTCTTATATGACACGCTCTTGCATATGTGTCTTGGAAAGCTGTAGGTCACGAGTTCGAATCTCGTCGGGCCCACTTTTTTATTCAGGAAAAGTCATTCGTCTGTCGAGCGGAACATGCTTATTCCCATCAATATGCCCCATATCCCCGCGGCAGCTGCTGCCACTATTTCAGGTATCGCGACATCGGAGCCGAACGGGAAAACCGTCCAGTGGGCAATCCACACTCCTGCGGCAACAATTGCAAGTGCGATGGTGAGCTCCATCTTCCTCACCCTTCCTGCCTTCCTGAAAGAGGCAGCCATCATCATTGCCGAGATTGGGAAAAGCACGAAGAATGCCAGGGAAACGTAATAGTGGATGCGCGTCTGCGGGGCAAAATCGCCTGGAAAAATCCCTATTGCCGTCAAGGCTAGCGTGTCTAGGAGGAACACTGCTGCGCTTGCTGTTTCAAGAAGCCCTTTTTTCAGGTAAAGGAAAAAGCCGGTTGCAAAAACCGCGGCAACAAGGCCTCCGATTATCAGCCCGTTGTTGAAAAACAGCCTCGCTGCTCCTTGTGCCGCGCCCATGTCCGACAGCGCATTATTCTGCCAGGAAAAATCAGGGTAGCTTTCAATCGCAAGGAAGATGCAGGTGAATGCGATTATGGGCGCAAGCACGCCGCATATTCCGGAAAGCTTCAGGCCATGGTGCTTCCAAACAAGCACCAGGTGTTCAAACGCCTCTTTCAAAGTCATGCCAATCCATACCATTTTATCGGTTGTTTTTTCAATCCTTTGCATGGCAAAGGGCGGTTTTCCGATAAGGGAGATAGTTTACGAGCGCATAGGCATATTGCTTCCGCTTGCCGCGGATGCGTTTCGCAAGGGCGACCTCCTTCACGCGCGGCGCTACGTGTTCCTCGCGCGCAAGCTCTCCACGCGCTACAACTGCCGCCTCTCCCCGCGCGAGCGCGCCAAATTTTGCAAGGGCTGCGGCTTGCCTCTTGTGCCTGGATTGAACTGCAAGGTGCGCCTGCGCAAGCGCACAAAGAGCGCGGAGTATGCCTGCTCCTGCGGAAAGGCGGCTCGTATTAAATACTGATACAACCACAATTACGGACGAGGGTGAGGCAATGTTTCTTTTTCAGTACCAGTTGGTGTTTTCGAATGCCGAAGCGAGCAAAGAAATTCCAATAGAGCTGGTTCGCGGTTGGCAAAATAACATCAATGTGCTGGTTGGCAATGCAAGAGATAGCAAAGAACGTGGAATTTTTTACAATAGGCAAGGAATAACCATAGACTTGACCAAACCCCTATCTAATCAGGAACTTGAAAAAAATCTAATATACCTGGTCTCGAATAATCTTAAGTTTCACGAATTTCTTTCTAGCGTAGTGGAGACACAAAAAGAATTTGAAACAAGACCACTCAGTGAGAATCAAATCATCTCGGGCATCTCTAGATATCTTGCCGGGCATATGGAAAATTTGAACACACAAGAACCAGCGGAAACTTCAAAATGTCTTTTTGCTGGTCTGTGTCTGTCTTTATTGTCGCTGAAAAATCCAAGCATGGCGGTCGAGTTCAGAAATACAAAAGACGATGAAAAACGCATGAATATTTTTGAATCGGAGTTCGGAAAAGGCTCTTACAAAAAGATAAAGGAAGTGGCATTTGAGTTTGCAGTTGCATATGCAATAACGGTGCAGCCAAGTATGCTGTCTGAATTGAAGGCAGGATATCCTGCGGTATTTGCCAATATTCAGTATTACGTGGAATATTTACGAGTGCAAGAGGAGCATAGGACAAGAGCAGAGGCCGACCGGATTGCGGCTGAATTGATGAAGAAACAGCGTTTCAAGTGAAGGGCGTTGTACTAGTGCTAACTGTGTTCTAATTAGCGTATCCGACTCAACGGGCAAAGCCCCTTCTTCCGAAAGCATTATATACTAGAATCATGACATATCCCGAAGCCGGAAACGGATGGACATAGGGTTTATCCTGCGCATAGGCAGGCAGGATTCCTCTTTTTCGGATATGAAAATGCTGATAAGTAAGAGGTGTTCGAATGGTAACGGTTTACGACGTTGTTCCAAACAAGCTGGTGGGGAAGGTTGCCGAAAAGCTGAAAGGCATGAATATCCCTGCGCCAAAATGGATTGGCACGGTAAAGTCAGGCTCGCACCGCGAGCGCATGCCGCAGCAAACGGACTTCTGGTACATCAGGATGGCATCCATGCTCCGAAACGCGTACGTGCACGGCGTGGTGGGCGTCTCATCGCTCCGCTCGCACTATGGCGCGAAGAAAGTCAGGGGCGTGCGCCCTGAGCACAAGCGAAGAGCGGGCGGCGCGATAATCCGGAAAGGCTTGCAGGCGCTTGAAGTAGCCGGCCTTATTGCAAAGAAGAAAAAGGGCAGGGAGCTTACTGCCGCGGGCAAGAAGCTTCTGGACGCGGCTGCAAAGGAAGCATCGTCCTGAAGAAAACAGGCGGTTTTCAATGGCTGAAGACGAGCAATCGCAGCAGGAAATCCGCGCAGCCCACCAAAAAAGGCTGCAGCAGGCTCAGGCGGAAATGCAAAAAAAGGAGCTTTTGCGGAGAATGCTGTCGGACTCGGCATACGAGCGCATGATGAATGTGCGGATGTCAAGCCCGGAGCTTTATGAGAAAGTGGTCTCTTCGCTCGCGTACGTCATCCAGTCCGGCAAAAAAATGTCCGGGAAAATATCGGACGAGCAGCTCTATGCGCTGCTTGCCAAGATGACTGAGCGGAGGGAAACGAGCATAGAATTCAAGTCAAAGTGAGGTGCGTTGTATGTATCATCCTGGAAAGGTCATCGCAGTGCTTTCGCCAAAGGACAAGGGCGTGTCATCCTCGGACGCCTCGGTACAGGCAACCATGCGCATGTGGGATGAAAATGTGCTTACAATGGAAGTCTCGCCGAAAATCGCCTCAAAAATACGCGAGGGCGATTTGGTGCTTTGCGACTACCGGCCGCAAAAAGGCCTCTCTGTTCCGGTGCCGGCAAATATCATAGTGAAAATACTCAAGGGAAAGTCTGCCGAGAAAATGTGGCAGGAATACCGCGAAGTGCACGACAAGAAAAAGAAGCGCGAACACACTGAGAAGGAAGCGCAGCAAAGCTACATAGGGTGAACTCATGAGCAAAATCAAATCGGCAAGGAAAAAGGCAACGCTTGGCAAAATGATAAAGCGCAACAGGCGGATTCCGCTGTTCGTGATTGCAAAGACCAACCGCAAGGTGGTGCAGAACCGCGAGCGCCGCGCATGGCGCAGCCAGAAGCTCAAGATGCGCTCGCAGAAGCGCCACAGGTTGAACTAAACTAGGTGATATTGATGGCAAATCTAGAACGCATTTACACCATACCGCTCGGCGACGCGTACCTTCGCGTGAGGACCAAGCGCGCCAAGAGGGCGGTCGCATTCGTGCGCGCTTTCGCGCTGCGCCACATGAAGGCAACGGACGTGAAAATCTCCGAAGGCACCAATATGCTCGTATTCCGCGACGGAATGCAGAAGCCCCCCCGCAGGCTCAAAGTGAGGATTGTCAAGGGCGAAGAGGGCATTGCAAAAGTCTGGCTGATTGGCGAAGAGGAGAAGATAAAGGCAATCGCGGACAAGAAGAAGGCGGCTGAAGAGACAAAGAAAAAGGAAGAGGAGAAGAAAGCCTCGGACAAGAAGAAAGAGGATGATAAAAAAGCCGAGGAAAAGAAGGCAGATTCGGCAAAAGCAGCCGCATCAACTGCAAAACCGGCACAAGCACCTGCTCAGCCGCAAGCGGCAAAGCAGCAGGCGGCGCCAACCGCAGTAAAGCCAGCACAGCCTGCCGCAGCTCCCTCTGCCGCAAAGCCAGCGTCCTCCCAACAGGCGCCGCAGGCAAAAAAGTGATGCGCGGCGTTCCAGCTCCTAAGGCGTGTTTTTATGTCAGTTTTGAAGGCTTCCAATTTCGGCAACCCGCACATAGGGGTTTTCGCGCGCGCATCTGAAAAGCTCGTTGTCGCCGACATTTCCTCATCGCCAAAGCTCATTCCCGTCCTTTCGAAGCTAAGCGTGCCAATTCTCCAGGCGACTATCGGCGGCTCCGGCTTGGTGGGAATATTCCTGGCAATGAACTCCAACGGGGCTGTTCTTCCCCCGAACTGCTCCAAGGAAGAAATGGCTGTTTTCAAAAAACAGGGGCTGAACACAATTTCAATTTCAGGCCCGTTTTCCGCTGCAGGCAACAACATAGCGGCAAATGATTTTGGCGCCATTGCAAACCCGGAAATATCATCCAAGGAGGCAAAGAGGATTTCGGACTGCCTCGGGGTGGAAGTGGTGTGCAAAAGCGTGGCTGGCTATCTCACGTCCGGCTCGTGCGTGATTGCCACCAACAAGGGGTTTGCGGCGCACAACCGCACGAGCGAAGAAGAGTTAAAAGAGCTCCAATCCATACTCAAGGTGCCCGGGCAGAACTGCACGGTCAACATGGGCGTTGCGTTCGTTTCGCTGGGAACTGTGGCAAACTCGCACGGCGCGGTTTTGGGCGAGGCGAGCACGGGATTTGAGGTTGGCAGGGTGGCGCAGGCGCTCGACCTGGTATAGCATTAACGGTGGTTTTATGGCAAAATATTTGGTATGTGGAAAATTCGGCCGCGGCAAGGACGCCCGACCGTTCGAAAAGCAGATAGAGGCGCAAAGCGAGAAGCTTGCGCGCGAAACTGCGTACTCCCGCCTGGGCTCGAACGGAGGGATTAAAAGGTCCAACATTGCCATAACTTCAGTCGAGAAAATCTGATTCGGGGTGTGCGCATGGCAGATGACGAGGAGCTTAGCAGGCTTTCATACGAGCTTCAGATGCAGCAGTCAAACGGCGAGGCTATCCGCCAGCAGATGCAGTCCATGCAATCAAGCATTGTTGAAATAGGCTCTGCCATAGAGGCAATACGCAACCTCAAGAAAATGAAGGGCGACACGCTCCTTCCGCTCGGCGCGGGCATTTTCATATCCTGCCCGAAGCCGAACCCGGAGAAAATAGTGGTGTCAATAGGCGCCAATATCATGGTGCAAAAGGCGCCAGAAGACGCAATCAAGCTTCTTGAAGAGCGGCAGAAGAAAATTTCCGAAGCCATGGGCACGGCGCAGCAGGACCTCGGAAGAATAATACAGTCCATCGAGGCGCTGACGCAGAGGGCAAGCACGCTTGCCGCAGAGGAGAACAAGAATGTTCGGGCTCCTAAAGAATAAGCTCGCCGGCTTCATCAAGGGATTGACTGGCGGAGAAGAAAAAAAGCAAGCCCCCAGTGAAACCCCTGCGCCAGTTGCTATTGAAAAAAAGCCCGAGGCGCGCCTTCCTGAGAAAAAGAAAGCAGAGCCGATGGAAGAAAAGCGCATTGAACTTCCGGTCAAAGAAAAAACAATTGCTCCTCCCGCAGAGAAAAAAATAGTGGTGCTTCCAGTTGAGAAAAAACGTGAGGCGCCGCAGCCACAGGCAAGGCAGCAGGCAGAACCAAAACAGACTCCCGAAAAGCCAAAGGTTGCTCCCCAAAAACCGGAGCAGAAAAAACAAGCTTCTGAGCCGAAGCGACAAGAGCAATCATCAGTTTCCTCTCAAAAGCCCGAACAAAAAAAGCCTGAGACGCAGCCCCATGAACAGCCGATAGTTTCCTCTCCAAAACCAGAACAAGGAAAGCCGGCGCCAGAGCCGCAGCAAAAAAAGCCAGCGCCCTCACTGGCACAATCAACGCCAGTTGCACAGCATCCATCTTCCGTTCAAGAGGAAAAAACTCCCGAGCATTCATTCGATCTGTCCGCGCTTTCGCGCAGGGCGCCTTCTGACAAAAGGGAGATTGCCCCGAAAATAGGGCTTGGCGCGACCATAAAGTCATTCTTCTCAAGCGAAGTCACCATAGGCGAAGCGGAAGTTTCTGGACTGCTATCCGAGCTTGAGCTTTCCCTTCTTGAAGCAGATGTGGAATACGGGGTCTCAATGGAAGTCTCATCGCAGCTTAGAAGCAGGCTGGTTGGCATGCGCGTGCCAAAAGGCGAGGTTGCGAAAAAAACCCGCGAGGCAATTTCCCAGGTTCTTGAGTCAATTATGGATTCTGATCTCAAATTCGATTTCGTGAAGCGCGTGCAGGAAACGGAAAAGCCAGCAAAAATACTTTTCGTGGGCCCGAACGGCGCGGGCAAGACCACCACCATGGCGAAAATTTCCCGCATGCTTTCCGAGCACGGCATGACATCTGTTTTCTCAGCATCCGACACCTTCCGCGCCGCCGCAATAGAGCAGACCGAGGTGCACGGGGAAAGGCTTGGCGTGAAGGTAATAAAGAGCAAGTACGGGGCAGACCCGTCATCGGTCGCATTCGACGCGGTCAACTACGCCCGCTCGCACAACATCGATGTCGTTCTCATAGATTCCGCTGGCAGGCAGGACACGAATGCAAACTTACTGTCCGAACTTAAGAAAATAAACCGCGTGGCAAAGCCGGACATCAAGCTCTATATCGGCGAGTCCATAAGCGGGAACGCGCTCATTGACCAGATAAAGGCGTTCCAGGAGGCAATCGGCATAGACGGCGCCATACTCACCAAGCTTGACTGCGATTCAAAAGGGGGCACGGCAATCTCGATAACAAAGGCGACGGGGATACCAATTATTTTCCTCGGCGTAGGGCAGCGCTATGAGGATTTGGTGCCGTTTGACCCGCACAAGATAGCGCAGGAAATAATGACCTGAAGGACAGCCGGCAGAGTATCAGCCACTTTTTTTGTAAACAATGACGATAGCACAAGCAGTCTCTTTCCAAGCGCCAGAAAATCAGCATGCCATCGCATCTGCCTTTCGGCGGCATGGCGCTCTTCCGCCGCAGTTTGCATATCTATTTTAACCTGTGGCGCGTACCTTTTGCGTGGCTGGCTTTCTATCGATTCTTATTCAAAAGGAAGGGCTGGATGAAAAGGAAAAGCCGCAGCGAGAGCTTCTTCCCTTCCTGAACTTCCTTACTTTTTCTCCTGTCGGAAATCCGCTTGCCGCCATGCTTCCGCTGCAGCGCCAGTTTTTTTTCGAGTCCATGCTCCGCCAAATGCATTTGCAGCGGGTGGAGGGCAAGCAAAGGACGGATGCGATACTAGGGCAGCGCACAGCCGCGCTTTCAGCTTCAATCGCAGGCGTGGCTGCGCTTAGGGCAGAAGCCGAGAAGGAAAAAATGGTCGCCTCTCTTCTTGTGGAAAAGCGCGTTGGCGCGTCCACTTACGAATACGGCAAAGACACTGGTGACGGCGCGCCAGGGGGGGCCGGGGCTGGCATGGCAGGCGCATCAGGCGCGGCAAGCTCCATGCGCGCCATTGTCCCGAGAAAAAAGAAAGGCGGGGAAGAAGCAGCTGGCGCGGCTGCTGCGGCAGGGGCGGCAACGGCAAAAGCGCCAGTTTCAGCGATGGCAGGGGCAGAAGCGGCGGCTGCGGCGGAAAAGCTTGCGCTTGTCATTGACGATTATGCGCGCGGGGACGAGAAGCTTGCAAAAGAGGCGCTGCAGGAGTTTGACTCGCGCCTCAAGGCAATTGACTACAAGGCGGATGACCTGATGGCAATGCTGCTTATTGTCATTGAAGACCAGATTTGGGCTGGAGAGGAAGGCGAAATAGGGGGCGCAAAGGGCGCGGGCAGCGGAATGAAAATCATCCCGGAAAAGCTCCGCGAGACAGTGAAAGAGTCTGCAGAAGCGCGCCTTGCCTCGGTGCGCGAAATGCTCCGTTATTATTTTGACCGCAATCCGCACGCGTACCCGGCCGCGCTTGCGGCGGCGCTTGGCATAACCGCGGACCAGGAGGGCGACGTGGAGTTTCTGCAGGAGCGGCTCGCATATGAGATTGCGCGCGTGGGCAGCTTCGCGCTTGCGCAAAAAATACTGGCGGCGGCAAAGGAAAAGAGGAAAATGGACACCAAGAAATGCCTCCTTGAGCTTGGCTACTTTTACGACAAGAAAAAAAAGAAGCTAGTGATTGGAAAAAGGACGTGCGGAAAGCCAGCAGAAGCGCGCGGCATAATTTCTGTGCTTCTTGCCGGCTTCAAAAAACCTAATTAAGTCTTAATCTCTGCCGCACAAACTGGCTGCTCAAGCCCGAAGTTTGACAGCACTTCAGGCGAAACTTCCCCGAACCAGCCCACTTTCTTTCCGTCAAGATAAAGCGCGGCGCACCTTCCTTTCAAAAAGCAGCCATGCTCCTCCTCTTTTACTTCTGCCTTTTTTCCAGTTGACTCTGCAAGGGAAAGCACAAATCCCTTTATCTCGGAAAACGAGGCTTTTGCATGCATGGAGACAATGGCAAGCCTGTCTTCAAGGTGGGGCGCGGCAACAGGCCCAGTCTCATAAAGCCTTATGGGCAGCTTCTCGTTTTTGCTGTCAGCAAGGACAGAGAAAAGATTGGGCAGCATGGAGTTTCTGAAAACAGTGAATTCTTCCGTAAGCGGATTTTCTATTTCCACCGTTTGCGCTTGCGGCAGCAGGGCTTTTTGTGAAAGCGAAGGGCTGGACAGCATCCAGGTTATCGCCTCGTCAAAGCCAAGCCCGATTAAAAGGTCGTGGTAAGCGCTTTCCGGGTTGGCATGCCCTATCGTTGAAACATCGGGAAGGCGCGGCTCAAAATTGTTGAAGCCATATGCAATGGCAACATCCTCTATGAGGTCCACCTCGCTCATTATGTCGACGCGGTAGCCTGGCGCATAAGCAGAATCGCCACTGATGCGATACCCCATCTTTTGCAGCAACTTACTCACCTGCGCGGCGTCCAGTTTTATGCCAAGCAGCCGCTCGGACTCCTTCACCGGCAGCGCCCATTTTGTTTCCTGCAGTATTTTGTAGGGCTTGCCGTCAAGCAACACCTCCTCTATTTTGCCGCCCCTGTCCGCAAGCGCTGCTGCAATTATGCTAACTGTCTGCCTCACTGCTTCCTCTGACGTGCCGGTGCAGTCTATGAAAATATTCGCCGTTCTCTCATTCAGGCGCGTGAGCTCTCCATTTATTATTGGCGGAAACGATAGGATATCTCCATTTTTGTCCGTTATCATCGGGCACTTGTCTGACACAAGGTGCGCGTAAGCCATCCCCTTCTCATGCCGCAGCAGTATCTCAAGCGGCGTCATCTTCTCTATTTTGTCCAGCGGCACAAAGGAAACATCCTCCTTTCCGCATGCAAAGTAGCGGAAGGGCGGAGCCACCTTGTCAATGTCATATATCCCAATGGCAACCTTCCTTCTCTTTCTGCCAAGCGTTTCGTGCAATTTTTCCTGTACCTGCATAAGCGAGCGCAAAAGAGAGTCCGTCATCCTCACTCCGCGCACAACCGCGCAGCCAAAAGCAGGGCGAATGGCAGCAACTGAAACATCCCGCATGGCTTCAATTTGCGTTTTTCCCACCTCGTACAGGGCTGGCTTTTCCTCAAGGTAGCAGCGCAGCGCGCGGGCAATCCCCTCCACCGAAAGCGCGTCCGGGCGGTTGGGCGTCACTTCAACGTTAAGAGTGAGCCCATCTTCCATTTCTTCGGTGGGAAAGCCAAGCATGGTGAGCGCGTCTATTGCCTGCTCCTTCTCTACGCTGACGAGCTCCTGCAAATCGGCAAGAGTTATTTGAACCTGTGCCATACATGGGAAATTGGGATAAGAAGATAAAAAAGCCTAGCATGGCTTTTTTAGACTTAGGGCGAGCTCTAAGAAGACAAAAAAGGCTTCCAGCGGCACCTGATTTAGCAGATTTCCTCGACAAAGTGCTTTTTGCCGTTTATGGAAACTGAGGGCGCCTCGGTAACAAAATAGGTTTCTCCGTGGAGCTTGACGGTTGGCACGCCGCCTTCCAGCTTTACCACTAGCCTGCTGCCCCTCATCTCGAATGCAAGGCTTCTTCCGTCTCTTGTTTCCATATTTCTACATTATGTGCCATAGAGTATTTAAATATAGTGGTTATAAAAGGAAAAATAAGGCAGTTACCAAGCAAGGTTCGACGGCAGATACTTTTTAAAGGATTTGGGGCAATACAGAGCAGTCCTATCCATTTTCATAAAGGTGGTTTTGTGAGCAAAATATTCTCTTCAGCAAAAGAACTCAAGGAAGGCAAGTACGTCATAATAGAGGACATACCCTGCCGCGTTGTGAACATAGACTCGAGCAAGCCCGGAAAGCACGGCGCTGCGAAAATGCGCGTTACCGGCATCGGCATATTCGACGGGCAGAAAAAGCAGCTTCTCGTGCCCTCGGATGCAGACGTGGAAGTGCCAATCATCGACAGGCAAACCGCGCAAGTCGTTTCTGTGAACGGCAACACGGTGCAGCTGATGGACACCACCACTTATGAGGTGTTCGAGCTTACTGTTCCTGAAGAGCTGGTGAAAGACGCGGCGGCGGGAAAGGAAGCGGAAATAATGTGCGCTATGGACAAGAAGGCAATAACGAGGATAAAATAAAGGCATATCTGGCTTTAAAATTCTGGAGGAATTTCCATGGAACTTGCGATAACGGACAAAAAAGAGAACAAGACGCTCGGCAGGACGGACATAACCTGCACGATTTCCTTTGACAAGGCAATGCCATCGCGCAAGGAAATACGCGAGGCGATATGTGCCGCAAATGGTGCCGCCCCAGATCTTCTGGTAATAGTTTCCGTGAACGGCAGTTTTGGCACCCAAAAAGCCACTGTCCTCGCCCGAGTGTACTCTAGCAAGCAGGCGCTCGCAGTCGAGAGCAGGCATCTTCTTGTCCGCGACCATCTTGCGGAGAAGAAGGCAAAGAAGGTAAAGGCAAAAGCCCCTGCCAAGAAGTAAAGATAGGTGTTTCTTATGGCTGATGAAAAACATGCTGCCGCAAAGGCAAAAAAGAAAATAAAGGCATACTCGCCCACCAAGGCGTGCCCCAAGTGCGGCTCAGGCGTGCGCCTTGCCGAGCACAAGGACAGGCGTGCTTGCGGCAAGTGCGGCTACTTCGAAAAAAAATAAGAGGGCTACGTGAAATTCGTGCGCAAAACAGGATTTTTCATCTTCATTGCCCTGCTAGCGTTACTCGTTTTCATCTACCCTCCGGGTGCACCAGGCTCAAGCGCAGTCTATATGCCTCTCGCTTTCATCTCGGCAGCGCTGTTTCTTTCTTCACGGCAAATCGGCCTGATATCCGGCTTTGATTACCTATGGCTTGTGCCCGAGCGCGGGCGGCTTCCCTCATTGCTGGCATGGGGCGTGCTGGCGTTACTCTCCTGCGGCATAATGGCGCTACTTCTCTCAAGTGTGCTGTTTGCCCTTGGTTTTTTGGATACCGCGCCGGTGCGGGAAAAGATGCTCGCGCTTCCAATAATCGCCCTCATCTCCTCGGTGACACTTGCCCCGCTCGGCGAGGAAATGTTTTTCCGCGGCTTTCTCTTCAGGAAAATCGGCTCGCCAAGCTACAAACGAAAAAGCGGCGCAACCTCTTTGGGTAAGCCGCAACTTTCATCAGTTTCATTCTCGGGCTCTTCCTGGTTTTTCGGCGCGCTGATTTCCTCTCTGTTGTTCGCCCTCCTTCATTTTTCCTATGGGTCAATAGCAGAGGTGCTGGCTTCATTTTCCATAGGCGTGCTGCTCTGCGCCTTTACTTACAAAACGCGCTCTCTCATTCCGGCAATAATCGCGCACGCGGGCTTTAACCTAGTGTCAGTCTCGCTAATGCTGTTCTGCGGAAGCGGGGCGTGCCCATTTTAACCATAAACCAGGTGATATCCCCATGGCAGTCTGCCTTGGAATAGAGTCCACTGCCCACACCATCGGTGTCGGGGTTTGCGAAATTGAGAGCGCGAGCAAAGGCGACGGTCGTGTGCAGGGCTGGCGCCAGGGGAACAGCCGCGCGGATGGCGGCGGGGAAATCATGGTCCTTTCAAACGCGCGCCACATGTACGCATCCCCAAAAGGCGAGGGCATGATTCCGCGCATGGCTGCCGACCACCATGCCGAGTTTCTAATGCCTGTTTTGCAGGAAGCGCTTCAGCAAGCCAAAATCACCCTTTCTGACGTCGATATTTTCGCTTTCTCCCGCGGGCCCGGCATAGGGCAATGCCTTCGCGTTTCCTGCGCAGCTGCAAAGTTCCTTGCTTCAAAATACAACAAGCCCATTTTGGGAATAAACCACTGCCACGCGCACCTGGAAATTTCGCGCGGGCTTCTTGGCATGAAGGACCCACTCTATGTCTATGTAAGCGGTGCAAATACTCAGCTCATCACTGAGAATCGAGGACCCACCCATTCCAGTTCAAAAAAACACGCACGCACCCAGACAACCAACGTGTCCTCTTCCCCTCGTTTTCTTGTGCTCGGCGAAACGCTTGACATGGGATTGGGCAATTTATTCGACGTATTCGCGCGCGAAGCCGCGTTTGAGCGCCCGCATGGCTCGGAAGTGGCGCGCCTTGCAGAAAAAGGAAGCTACTTTCCCCTGCCCTACACTGTGAAGGGAATGAACTTTGCATTCGCGGGGCTTCTCACCTCTGCGGTCCGCTCCCTCTCTTCGCACAGCAAGGAAGACGCGTCGCACTCACTCATGGAAACCTCATTTGCCGAGCTTTGCGAGGCAGCAGAGCGCGCACTTTGCCTTACTGGAAAAAAAGAGGTAGTAGTGTGCGGCGGAGTTGCCCAGAACAAGCGCTTTTGCAGCATGCTCACACAAATGTGCAAGCCGCATGGCGCAATATTCGGCGCTGTTGCGCCCGAATACAATGCGGACAACGGGGCAATGATTGCCTACACTGCGCTTTGCGAGTGGAAAAAAGGCAAGCGGGAGCGCATGGAAGACCTCAAGCCCGACGGCTATTGGAGAATAGATGAAGTGCGGTAGGGGGCACCAAAAAGAGGACTCCGCAGTTTTTGTTGGGCGCTAAACAGATTTCTCTCCACTAAAAATTAGCGGCGTCCTCTACAACAAGGATATTGCCTTCCCGCCTTTTTGGAGAAGCACGTCCTCTTCGGGAATTATTTTGCCAATGATTTGCGCGTTCACGCCATGCTTCTTGGCAATGCCGATTGCTTTTGCGGCATCCTCTTTCGGGCACACCACACACATGCCCACTCCCGCGTTGAATGTCCTGTAAAACTCATAGTCATTGCCAACTTTTTTCTCAAGCTCAGCCATCACGCCCTTCGCTTTCGGCATGCTGGAAAGCTCGAAACCAACTTTCGCATAGGCGCCTATTCTCATCAGCTTTGAAAACGCTCCTCCTGTAATGTGCGCAATTCCGTGCACGTTGCAGCTTTTCAGCATTTCCAGCACAGGTTTTACGTAAATTTTTGTGGGAACTAGCATTTCCTTGCCCCATTTATTCACATCAAGAAGCCTGCGCGCAAGCGTGTAGCCGTTTGAGTGTATCCCCGAGCTTTCAAGCCCAACAATAACATCGCCGACTTTCATGGCGGCGCCTGTCACTGGCTCGCCTTCCACCACTCCCACCATGGTGGCTGAGAGGTCGAACGGCTTTTTTCCGCCAGTTATCATATCCGGCATTATTGCCGTTTCTCCGCCTACAATGGCGCAGCCCGCCTGCGAAGCGCCTTCTTTTAGCCCTTTGAATATTTCAGTGACAAGTTCGGCGTCCTCATGAGCAAGAAGCAAATTGTCCACCATGACAAGCGGCTTTGCGCCTACGCATATGATGTCATTCGCGCTCATGGCAACGCAGTCTATTCCGACAGTGTCGTATTTATCCAGCGCATCAGCAACCATTACCTTTGTTCCCACTCCGTCGCAATGTATGGCAAGCGTGCTTCCGCCCACCTTGAAAAGCCCGGCGTAATGCCCCTTTATGGGCAGCACAAAAGATGGCAGGTCGGAAAAAATAGCATCGTTTATCGCGGCATGTATTCCTTTCACCTTCTTGACATCCACGCCAGACTCGGAGTATGTTTTCATGAGCCTCTTTCGCTCGTTGTTTATTTAAAGAGTTGCCAGCCGGAGAGTTTCCGTTGTCCGCTTGAAAAAACCTTTTTAAGCGTTTGGTGCGTGGCTATCTCGAGGTGTTTAGATGGGGATAGATAACTTATTCGTAGCATTAGTGCTCGCAGTTGGACAGCTGGTGATAGGGCTCGTGCTTGCCATGGGCTCGGTTTACCTTGGCTTGAAAATGTTCGACAAGCTGACTGAGGGAACCGACGAGATGGCCGAGCTCAAGAAGGGCAATATCGCAATCGCCATCCTGCTCGGCGCCATCATCTTCTCCATTGCAAACGTGGTGGAAGGCGGCGTTTCCAACCTCACACAAACCATCGTGCCCGGGCTTGGCATGATGCAAATAGTCGCGGCAGTAGTCATCGGCGTGGTGAACCTGGTAATAAGCGTGGTGCTTGCCATCCTGTCAATATACGTTGCAATAAACGTGCTTGACAAGATAACGGTCGGCATCGACGAGTTCAGGGAGCTTCGCCGTGGCAATGTGGCAATAGCCATCGTGATGGCAATGGTGCTCTTCGCAGTGTCCTTTGTCATAAAAGGCGCGGTCATCAGCATGTCATCCGTGCTCTCTCCGCAGAGCGTGGCAGCCGCGCTTGGCTGGGCTTGAAGATTCAGTAAGAAGGGAAACATTTTTTGCTTCCCTCTTCTCTTTTTTTCTTATTTTTTTTATTCAACATCTAGGGCATTCGCTACTTATTTTCTAATGGTGGATTCTCTTCTTCAGCCTATTTCTTGAGCTTGACCTTAAGATTCGCAAGCATGTCCTCACTCATCTTTTTCAGGTCATACTCATGCTTCCAGTTCCAGTCTTTTCTCGCCTGTGAGTCGTCTATTGACTTTGGCCAGCTGTCTGCAATTTTCTGGCGCGAGTCAGGCTCATACGAACAGGTGAAGCCAGGCATATGCCTTGCCACCTCTTCTGCAAGCTCTTTTGCCGAAAACGAAATAGCGGCAAGGTTGTAGCTCGTCCTCACAGTTAATCTCTCAGCAGGCGCATCCATCAGCTCCATAGTGCCCCTAATCGCATCAGGCATGTACATCATAGGCAGCACTGTCTGCGGCCCCACAAAGCACTTGTAGCTGTTTCTCAGTATTGCCTCATAGTAGATGGCAACCGCATAATCCGTTGTTCCGCCGCCAGGCTCTGCCTTCCATGAAATAAGGCCGGGGTATCTTACTGAGCGAATGTCAAGCCCGTACTTGTTGAAGTAGTACTGGCACAGAAGCTCGCCTGCCACCTTTGTAACTCCGTACATGGTGGATGGTTCCAGCACCGTTCTCTGTGGCGTCCTTTCGCGCGGCGTAGTTGGGCCAAAAGCCGCAATGGAAGAGGGCCAGAAAAAGCGCTTTACTCCGCACTCGCGCGCGGCATCAAGCGAGTTTTTCAAGCCAAGGAGATTGATTTGGAAAGCAAGGTCAGGATTTTTCTCTCCTGTTGCGGACAAGAGCGAGGCAAGCTGATAAACGGTGTCTATGCCGTATTTTTTCATTACCTTCACAGTGGCTTCCTTATCTTGCACGTCAAAATATTCGCAAGGCCCGCCATCATTTATCTCTGGTGGAAACTCGGTTTTCCTTGTGGATGCGACAACATTGTCTGCACCATGTTTTTTTCTAAGCGCAAGCGTGAGCTCGGAGCCTATTTGCCCGACAGCGCCTATTATGAGGACTTTAGCCACAAATATCACCAAGACAAATCAGCATAAAAACGTTATAAAGGCTGCAGCAGTATTTACGTCATTGAACGGTGTGGAACTATGGGGTCTTTCTTGCTCATAGGCAACGGCGCGCGCGAGCATGCGATAGCGGAGAGCATCTGCAGGAACGATGAGGTGCGCCTTTTTGCATTCATATCTGCCAACAACCCCGGCATTGCCGCGCTTGTGAAAAAGAGCGGAGGCTCGCTTGCCATCGGAGACATACACTCTCCGCCAGCGGTTGTGGCATTCGCAAAAAAGTGCTCTCCCGCACTATCATTTCCCTCTCCAGACGCCGTTCTCGCAGCAGGAGTAACTGATGCGCTCCAGTCCGCAGGCTTTGCATGCGCCTCCCCTACAAAAGAGGCGGCTCGGCTTGAATGGGACAAATCATACGCGCGCGAGCTTCTCAAGGACTTCAAGGTGCCAGGGGCGCCCAAGTTCGGCATATTCGACAATGAAAAAGAGGCAGCCTCATTCATAGACTCGCTTGGCGGGAACGTTGCAGTAAAGCCCTCGGGCTTGACTGGCGGCAAAGGCGTGAAAGTGACTGGCTACCAGCTGAAAGATGGGGCAGAGGCAAAGTCATATGCAAAGGAACTTCTGCAGGTAAAGCACTCGGGCATCCCCTCCATTGTGATAGAGGAAAAGCTCGAAGGTGAAGAATTCTCCCTCCAAGCGTTCAGCGATGGAAAGAAAATTTACGGAATGCCACTTGTTCAGGACCACAAGCGCGCGTACGAAGGTGACGTCGGTCCCAATACGGGCGGAATGGGTTCCTATTCAGATGCCAACCATCTGCTTCCCTTTCTGAAAAAGGAGCACCAATCAGCCGCGCTCTCAATCATGCAAAAGACAATAGAAGCATTCAAGAAAAAAACAGGCAAGCCTTTCATCGGCATCCTCTACGGCGGCTTCATGGTCACGCACGAGGGAGTAAAGCTCATAGAATACAACGCGCGCTTCGGCGATCCGGAAGCGATGAATGTATTGAGTATATTGGAGAGCGACCTCTACGGCGTTTTCGAGCAAATGGCAAGCGGAAAAATCAGCAGCTCTCCTGCGTTTGAAAAGAAGGCAACGGTCTGCAAGTATTTGGTGCCTGAAGGCTATCCTGGAAAATCAATAACAGGACAGCCGCTAGAGATAGATTACCAAAAAATCGCGAATCTCAAAACCAATCTCTTTTACGCGGCTGTGAATGAAAAGGAAGGGGTCATCTACACGCAGTCCTCGCGCTCAATAGGCTTGGTGGGGATAGCGGATACAATTGAAGAGGCGGAAAAGACTGCGGAGGGCGCATGCTATGCCGTTTCGGGGAAAATATGGCATCGCTCTGACATCGGAACTCCTGCGCTTTTGCAGAGGAGAATTGATCACATGAAAAAGCTGGGCGTCCCCTAATCTTTCCTGCTTTTTTTCCAGTCAAAAACAATCGGGAGCTTATACTTGCACTTCGGGCACTGGTTGCCTTTTACCAGCCTGTTCTCCAGCATCTGCATGCCCATTCTCTCAATTACCTTTTCCTTGCATGCAGGGCAGTAAGTATTCTCCCCTTCATCGCCAGGCCTGTTGCCTGTGTAAACGTACTTCAGCCCTTCTTCAAGTGCAATTTTCCGCGCGCGGTCAAGCGTTTCCACAGGTGTTGGGGGGATGGTCATCCTGTTAGCTGGGTAGTAGCCTGTGAAGTGAAGCGGGATATTCCCATCAAGCTCCTTTACCCATTTGCTCAGGGCACGTATCTCCTCATCCGAATCGTTCAGCGTGGGAATAAGGAGCGTTATCACTTCAACGTGCATTTTCTTGTGCAATAACTTGATTGAGTTCAGAACAGGCTCAAGATGCGCCTCGCCGCACACTTTCCTGTAAAACTTGTCGTCAAACGCCTTCAAGTCTATCCTTGCTGCATCCAGCCACGAAAGCGAATCAATTGTTTCAGGTGTCATGTATCCATTGGTGACGAAAACATTGTACAAATCTTTCTTTCGCGCAAGCACAGCGGTGTCCTTTGCATACTCGTAGAAAATAGTGGGCTCGGTGTAAGTATAGGCAATGCCTCTACTTTTTGCCTGAAGCGCCATATCCACAAACCACTCGGGCTTAATGTCCCTGCCGCTTATTTCCTTTGGCTGGCTTATTTCCCAGTTCTGGCAGTGCTCGCATCTGAAATTGCAGCCAGGCGCGGCAAAGGAGAACACGCTTGAGCCTGGCATGAAGTGATAGAACGGCTTTTTCTCAATCGGGTCAACGTTGCAGGCAACGCACTTGCCCCAATTCAGCGAATAGAGCTTTCCCCCAACATTCTTTCTCACGTGGCAAAAGCCGGTCCCCCCTTCTTTCAGGTAGCATCTTCTCTGGCAAAGGTAGCATGAAACCGCGTTGTCTGGCATCTTTTTGTAAAGCTCTGCCTCTCTCATAAGGCAAATTTGGCGGATGGAATAATTAACTTTATCCCCCATCATTTTCCCATGCAAAGAAAAGAAGGCTTGGTGCACATTCTCACCGGCGACGGGAACGGCAAGACAACATCTGCCGTCGGTATAGCGGTGCGCGCTACAGGCAGGGGGCTTCGCGTTGCATTCATACAGTTCCTGAAAGGCGGGCTTTCTGGCGAGGTAGTTTCCCTTAGAAAGCTTGGCGCCACCGTTATTTCTGGCACCAAGCACTGTCAAAATGCAGAACAGCACGAGAAAATGCTGAAAGAAAAAGGCGCCATTATCTTCTGCAAAGACTGTTTTGAAATAAACGAGGAGGACAAGAAGCTGGTTGCAGATGCTTTCCACCAAGCAGAGGGGTTTTCCTCATCCGGCAAGTACGACCTCGTAATACTCGATGAAATATTCTGGGCAATTCTTGAGAAGCTTGTTACCGAGGGGCAGCTTCTGGAGCTAATCGCGAACAAGCACCCCTCATGCGAGCTCATACTCACCGGCAGGGGCGCCACGCAGGGGATGGAAAACGCATCAGATTACGTGACTTACGTGAACAAGATACGCCACCCGTTTGACAAGGGCGTGCTCTCGCGCTCTGGAATCGATTATTAACTTTCGCTCGGAAGTTTGGCTGCTTTTGGTGTGTGGATGGCGGAACTATTCAAAATCAGGCTCACTTTATTGGAGGGGCAGCAGAAGAAAAAGTACGTCCTATTTGCAAGAAGAGGAGAAACCCTTCTCGAAACAATACAAAGGGAATTGCACGACAAAATCGAGCTCAGATTAGATTCGAAATATGGGCTCGAGGTGACGCGGATTGACTCATTGTCGAAAAATGAAAAAGAGGGCGTTCACTTCTGGATAGGCAAGAAAGTGCCGTTCATTTTGGAGGGCAACGAAAAACTATATTTGTCGCTATACCACATTCAAGTGGACCGGAACATGCACCTTCGGCTTGAGCTGGTTTCTGCGAGCTGCGACTTTGTCGGTTCAGTGGTAGATCCGCGTTTGGACGTCAGGGTGTCCGCCACTGACTGCAAATTTGAGAAACTTCAATCTTTCAAAATAGAAAGCACTAGCAACCCCGCTCTTTGGAAAATGCCAATTTACTCGGAAATTCAATACGCCCAGGCGTTTCAAAGCCCGTCAATTGACTATTTCAGATACTATTTGCAGCAGAACATCCGCAGCCTGGGAGGATGGAGAAAGAAGCCCCGCGAGCCTGATTTTCCAAAGGATTTTGCTTTGCACGGGGTGCAGCTGCGGCTTTCTAAATTTCCAACAAGAATTTCTGAACACCCCCAAGAACAATCGTTTTTCCAGTTGCAGGCTCCTTCTGCACAGATTTCTGGCGCTGCAGATGCAGAAAAGTGGGGCTGGAACGCAAACCTTCAAAGTGAAGCGAAGAAAACTAGTGCTGAAAGGCTTGGGCAAGAACAGGCGGCAGATAATCGGGTAGGCACAGGCATCCGTCCTGCCAACATTGGCAGCACCGGAAGCAGCAGAATCTCAAAAGAAAAAGCAGAAACATACGCCCATGTTCCGTCCAAGCAGTTGCTTTCGAGGCGCAGCAGAAAGAGCGCAATCCAGCTATCATCACTCACGGACTTCAAGGCAGCCATATTCGACCTTGACGGCATAATAGTGGACAGCGAGAAAGCGCATCTCTTGACATTCAACCAGGTGTTGCGCGAGCGCGGATTGAAAATAGGCGAGCGCATGTGGCGCAGCAGCTACACCGGCATAGGCTCTGTAAAAATAATGGAAGATGTCTTCAGGCGGAACGGAATACAAGAGGACATTCTCCCAACCGTCGTGGCGAGGGCAAAAATTTACAAAAAGCACGTTGAGAAAAACGGT
>Ga0247841_10005087_pt1 | contig 21722 bp, 28 predicted proteins | sample LaCruzMarch2015__2_FD_192410 | JGI IMG/M metagenome (GOLD analysis project Ga0247841, IMG submission 192410) | Freshwater microbial communities from meromictic Lake La Cruz, Castile-La Mancha, Spain - LaCruzMarch2015_18m | ecosystem: Environmental > Aquatic > Freshwater > Lake | place: Spain... | reverse complement strand
GACGGGTTTTGATATAGTCTCACTTATAAGGAATATTAAAATTGGGAATATTCTTGAACTCCTTTATAATTATGCCACAAGTCAGTATGTTTTTTTCTTGATTTCAGGAGTACTTTTAATGGCGTCGTATTTTATTATCACAAAGTATTATTCTGGGGAGAAGAGAGGAATTTTTACGGCATTTCTCTTATTTATGCTATTTTATTTTGTTTTATTTGCATATTGGTGGATTCTTTACGCATTTTATATGGTTACTGGAAAAGGAATAAAATGGGGGAAAAAAGAGTATTCTAGGGGGATAATCTTAAAAAAATCTAAACACAACGCTTAAAAATAAACTTCAACTTAAATAATCATGGTAAAAGTAGGAAAAATAACAAAGAACTTTCCTGAATCAAGGAAACATTACGATTTTAACAAGTATGCAGCAGCATTTGCAATTTCTACGCTTGTTTTTATTATGGGCCTTCTTATTGGAAATTATTTCAATAATGAAAAGTTTTCAAGAATAGAAACCATCGAAAATGACATAAGGATAGACCTTATGTCCATGGACCTACAAAACACTCTACTTATGGAAAACCCCTGCTCACCTAAATCAACAGTTTTAGAAGAGAGGCTTGAAGATGTCACTTCAAAGCTCGCATATATGGAAGGCCAGCTTGGAAAGAAGGATAACAAAGTTCTTGAATTAAAGAGGTATTATTCACTTCTTGAAATTAAACATTACTTTTTAATGAAAAATCAGAAAGAAGAATGTAATTCAACTTACAATCTCCTCTTATTCTTTTATTCAAATGAGAATAATGCTCTTGAAAGTGAGAAACAGGGTTATATTCTGGATAATCTTCGTGAAAAGTACGGGCTTGAAAAAATTAAGGTATATTCATTCGATACTAATCTTGGCTTGGATATGATAACAACTCTTGAATCATTTTATAACGTGACAACTGCTCCGACAGTAATCCTGGATGGGAAGAAGCTGGAAGGTTTTCAGGAAAAGGAAGAAGTTGAAAAATTGATTGTATAAATCTTTATTTTATTACTACATTTATCAGAGAAATTCTGCAATAAAAGTATATTCTTACTTGATTCAATTGAGATTGCATCATAAGCAGTTCCATCATTCTCTTTTAAGATAAAAAGCTTTGGGCTATATTCTTTTATTTTCTCATCAAGATTAGAGCCGGATATAGCATAAGCTCTAGCATTAAAATAATATGCGTAATATGGCCAATAATTTGAGATGATTACATCTCCTTCTGATAAAAGAGAATTATTTTTTATATAATCCATGGAGTAAAGAAGAGCGTTCTCTTTTCTACATTCAGAATTAATAGAAAATATTATTATATTTGCAATTATAAGAAATATGAGGGAGGATATTAAAATTAAAGCCACCATAAATTTCAAAATTTTTGGCTTTTTCTTTCCCTTTAATGGGGGCATATTCTCTTCAAAGTGTTTAACAACAAAAAAAGAGATAATCAAGAAGAGTGGTAGCATTATTATTACATACCTAACATCTTTCAGATTTACAAAAAAGGTGTAATAAACCAAAGATAAACCGAGGTAAAGAAAGAAGAAAGAAAATATGGTGAATTTTCTATTTTTAATTTCTTTTATTATTTTCTTAGTAAGAAAAAAGATACCGGGAATAAGAAGTATAATAATAAAGCCAAGTGAGCACGCAATATTAACAATCTCCTTCCAGATTGGTTGCCATGTTGTCCACATATTAACACCCTGTTGGTAATATAACAAATCCCAGAATATATTACCATAATTAATCCAGTTATAAATTAACCAGGGAAGAATGAATATAAAAGAGGATAGAGTAAAAAATAACATTCCTTTTTTATCTTTTTTTAGGATTAGATAAATAAAAATAGAAAGAGCAAGTATGGCTAGTGCAAATCTTGCAAGAAACGCCATAGAAGAAAAAAATCCGGCCAAAATAATAAAAACTGATTTGTTCTTAGATTCTTCATATCTAATAATAAAATAAATCGCTAATAAACTCAGGGCCATTGAAAGAATGTCTGCATAAACTCTAAATGACCAATAAATCATTACGGGGGTTATTGCAAACAATGCTGAAAACACCATGGCTCTTTTATCATTATTAAAAAGAAGATTCGTTATAAGATAAAAAGTGAATATCGAAAGAAGATAGAAAAAAACAGATAAAAGTCTAGCCGCAAAAACACTTTCACCAGTAAAAGACCATACAAAAGCAATTAAGTATTCTAAAAGTGGAAAGCGAAAGTCTTCTGTGAAGTTACTTGCGGACATATGGCCCCTGGCATTTCCAAGATAGACATTCTCGTCCCATAATAAGAGGGGTTCATTAAATATAAGCAGAATGCAGAGTGATAAAAGCACCATCATTGTTACAGCTTCCAAAATCCTAATGTTTTTCATTTCCATACCCATTTTAGCGAAAGGTTAAATCCCCATAGGGTTGCAACAGCTATCCCGATAAGATTGGCTATAAGGTAATTTAGTCCCATGAAAGTAAGGCTAGCAAGGAGCAAAAGATTCAGCATTACTGTAAATACCCGGGCAATGTTAAATCTAAGCATCCTTAAAAAATAAGAACCACTTCTTCTATCCTGAAATGTCCATAAATCATTAAAGACGAAGTTTGAGATGATTGACATTTCTATTGATATAATCCCCGATAGCAGAAAATACGTTCCAACTTTTTCAGTTAGCAGAAAAAGAAGCCCCTCATTAACAAAGATTCCCGTCAAGCCGACAATCAAAAATTTAAAGAATCGTCGTATTTCCCTATTTCTGAGAAACATAACTGTTTTTACCAGACCAAGAAACTCTTTTATCATATTGGCTTTTGATTTTCCCTCTCTTCTATTATTAAATTCGATATAAATTTCAACAATTTTAGCTTTTTCTTTTTTGGCCAAGAATAATATCTCCTCAAGGATAGAATAACCCTCTGAATTAATATCTTTTAGTATTCTTTCAATAATCTTCTTTGAATAAGCTCTATAGCCAGATGTATTATCTTTTATTCCTGTTGAGAGCATTGTTCTTACAAAAAGGTTTGTTATTCGACTTGTTAATCTCCTTAATATGGGCCAATTAGTTGTTTTTCCACCTGGAACATATCTTGAGCCAATAACTATTTCATATCCGGATTTTATTTTACTTATCATTCGGAGAATTTCTTTAGGATTATGACTTAAATCTCCATCCATAGTTATTATTACATCAAAATTTTTGGCTTTTTCTAGCCCAAACTTGAGAGCAGAGCCATAACCTCTTTTCTTTTTTCTTATGAAATATGAAAGAGGATATTTTTTTGAGAGTTTTTTTAAGATTCCCTTTGTACCATCCCGAGAATCATCATCAATTATTATTATTTGCAGGTCTTTGATGTTAAGAGCAATAATCCTTCCAATAAGAACGCCGATATTTTCTGCCTCATTATACGTAGGTATCACTATCACCTTTTTCATAGATTTACTCGTAGAAAGAGATTTAATAACTTTACTAAAGTTTCAATAAATACCTCTATACTCTCCCATACAAATAAATAAAAATACCATTTTTTTCTTAATATCATGGAAAGATGCATCAGATGCAAAAGAACCGAACAAGAAGTAGATCTTCTTGATGGGATATATGCAAGCGGTTCAGCAAAAGTCTGTGAAAGATGTTCCCTTATAGACAATATTCCGGTTCTAAAAACACCAACTCTTGAACAGCTTAAATACTCTGAAAGAACAGAAAGTATAAAGAATAGAATGATGCGGCTCGCAGGAATAAAACTTCCTGAAAAACAGAAGAAAACTCTTGCAGAAGAGATAAAGGTACTTGAAGAGAATCCTTTAATTGAAAGATCAAATCAAAAGCCAGTAAAGCTTGTGGATAATTTTCATTGGATAGTTCTTTATATGAGAAGAAAAAAGAAAATCACTGCCAAACAACTTGCAGAATCAATTGGCGAAAGTGAAATGGCTATAAAAATGGTTGAACAAAACAAATTGCCTGGAAATTATCTTAGTTTAATAAAAAAATTAGAGCAGTATTTTGGCGTTAGATTAATAAAATCCGATCCAAGAGAATTAATGCTCAAAGAAAACGATTTTGAAAAAAGAAAAAAAGAGTTTGAAGAGAAAGAAAGACAATTAAAGGAAAGAGAAAACGCAGAGGAAACGGAAAAAAAGGGGAGGTTAAAAAAAGAGATGATAGAACAAGCAAAGACAAAAGGTATTGATGAATCTTTTGTGGGAAATATCCCCCTCTCTGAATTAATGAAAAGGAATAAAAAAATAGAAAGAGATTTTCCACATAAAACAAGGGAAGAAGTTGGAAAAGAACAATTAGATGATTTTGGAAAGAAAGAAACGCCAAAAATAGATAGTTTAAGGCCGGTTAATACTCTTGAGAAAAAAGAAATAAAAGGTAAAACTCCTACGATTTATGAGCTTGTTAAGAAAAAAGAAGAGAAAGAAAAATCATTTACAGGCAGAGATATTGAAGTTGTTGACGAAGATAAATGAAGATAGCAAGTTTTATAAATACTCATTTCTGATTTAAAATATGGAAGTTAAAGTTCTTAGGGATGAAAAAAATAATCTAAAAATTGAGTTAGATAATCAAACTGTCGCTGAATTACTTCGGGTTTATCTTAATGAAGATAGCTCTGTAGAATTAGCTGCATGGAAAAGAGAAAATCCTGAAAAGCCAATTATTTTTGAGATAATCACTAAAGGAAAGACAGCAAAAAAGGCGTTGGAAGATGCTGTTTCTTCTGCAGAAAAAGATACAGATAAACTCTTGGACGAGTTTAAGAAAGCGGTCAAGTAATTACCAGTTTAATTTTTGTGTGATTAACAATAATAATCCTTATAACTCTAATTTTTCTATATCAGTCATGGAATCAAACAAAATCTCTACTGGAAGCCATGACCTAAACAAATGGCTTTATGGTGGTTACGATAAGGACATCATAACAATGATATATGGTCCTGCTGGAAGCGGAAAAACCAATTTTTGCATGATGGCTACAGCAAGCCGAGCAAAAAAGGGAAATAAGGTTATTTTTATAGACACAGAAGGCGGTTTTTCTATAGAAAGACTAAGACAACTATGTGGTGAAGAAACAGAAAAAGCACTTAAAAATATTCTCCTTTTAAAGCCAACTGATTTTAAAGAACAAGATGATTCCCTGACCAGATTGTTAAAGGAAATAAAAACTGATTCAGATATTGGTCTTATTATTATTGATGGAATGACAATGCTTTACCGGCTGGAGTTAGCAGAAGCAAAGCAAGAAAATCAAGGCATTCAAACAATAAATTCAAAACTTGCAAGGCATATGAGAATTTTAGCAAGTATATCACGAAATAGAAATATTCCAATAATTGTAACAAATCAAGTTTATTATGGCTTTACTAGCCAAGACGAGTTTCAAGAAGGAAAAGAAAAACAAGCAAGGGTTGTTGGTGGAGATATAACTGGATATTGGAGTAAGTGTATTATCGAATTAAAAACAGGGGAAGGAAGAAGAAAAGCTATATTGAATAAGCATAGAAGTCTAAAACAAAACGAGTTTGATTTTGAAATAGTTAATGATGGAATAAGAAAACGAGGTTGGTTGTAACTTAAATGTATTAAGTTCTACATCTTCTTGCCCATTTAGTAGTTTCCGTTATTGTTCTTTCAGTTATTTGCTGATAAGAATGTCTAAATCCTATAGAAGCAGTTAAATCATCCGGATTTATTAATAACAACTGTTTTGCATCACAGTAATTAAGCAATAGACTTCTTCCATTATCTGCCTGTCTTTGTGTTGCTGGTTTTTCACTTGCCTCTAAATAATAACTCTCCTTACCGCTTACGTCAGCTATTCTTCCTTCTATCCAACCCCTATGAAAATCATTAACTATCACCATTTTTTTATTTAATCTTTTGATGACTCTTTTTTTCTCTTCAATTTCTCCTAACTCTATTTCTAATATCCTCATGAAAAACTATTATTTATTAGGTTTATAAGAATTATTGTATCATAACATATTCTCCTTCTTTATCCAAGGTTATATTTTCATTTAGACTTTATTCGGCATCTTCTTCACCATTATCACTTAACTCTCCAGAATCTTTCTTTTCTCCAGCAATACTTTCTTTACTCGTCTCACTCGAACCTTTTTTATCCCCACTTACTAAAGCTTCTTTATTCTGTCTTGATGGACAAGAAGGATTAAAACAGAATATCCAAGGACCCTTGCCTTTTCTCAAGCACATTAAAAGAGGAAAACCACATTGTTCACAAATCTTATTTTCCCCCAACCTTTTTATCATTCCAAATGGTGGAAGAGAGAAAGTTGTTCTGCAGTTAGGATAAGCATTGCAAGCAATAAAATGTTTTTTGTTTTTTGGAGAAAATTTTATTGTAAGTTTACCCTTATGGCACGCAGGACATTCTCCAATTTCATTATCCGTATTTTGCTGTTTCCAAAATTCCTGGGTTGCTTTAATTAAATCTTCTCCAATCAACTTCTCTTTCTTATGAAAATCTTCTGATATTTGTTTTAATACCTTCCTAGCTTTTTCAAGTGTCTCTTCCTCTCTTTTTTCAAGATCTTTTTTTGATTCTCGTATTCTTTCCATATCTTTTTCCATGTCTCTCGTAAGTTTTTCATCTATTATTACGGGAGAATGTTTTCTTAATGTGTCAATAAGGCTTATTCCCAGAGAAGTTGCTTTTATTGATTTATTGTCAGTAATATAGTTTCTATCATAAAGTGTTTCAATGATATTTGCACGTGTAGCTTTCGTACCAAGTCCCCTTTTTTCTAATTCCGAAATTATAGAAGCAGGTGAGAACCTTCTTGGCGGTTTTGTTTCATCTTTTTCAAACTCAACTTTCTCTATTTTTACTTTTCCGTTCATATCTTTAAGCTCTTTTTCATGAAGTTTTGCATCATATACCTCCATCCACCCTTTTTCTTTTATTTCCAATCCTCTTTCTTTAAATAACAAATCTCCAACAGAAACAGTTATTGTTTTATTTTCGATTTTTGCATCTGGTGAAAAACAAGAAATAAATCTTCTGACGATTAATTCATATATTTTCTGATCTTCGCCAGAAAGCTGTTGAAATTCGCCTGTTGGCGATATTGACGGATGAGCGGGATCGCTTTTTTTACCTTCAACAGGAGTTTGTCTTACTGCCAACTTAACTTGAGGAAAATTTTTCAGAAGTTTTTTTAATATATCTTTTGGATTTATGGCTTCAGGAATCTTTTGGCTGCTTGTTCTAGGATAAGAAATAAGTCCTGAAAGATAAAGTTGTTGTGCAATCTGAAGTGTCCTTGAAGGAGAGATATAAAAAAATTTGTATGCTTCTGTTTGCAATGTTGTTAAGTCAAAAGGGCAGGGCGGAATTATCGTCTGTTGTGTTTTTTCGGTTTTAGCATCTGCCTCTTTCCCCTTTAAAAGTTCAAATTTTGCAAGCTCTTTTTCTGTAAAAATATCTTTTACATATTTTAATCTTAATTTTTGTTTTTCTTTGTCAATAACATCAATAAAAACTCTCCAAAATGGAATTGGTTTAAATGCCATTATCTCTTTCTCTTTTTCAACAATCATATTTAATGTAGGACCTTGCACACGACCAATAGACATAATCCTAAACTTTCCTGTTGTTTTTATGCTATTCATCAATGCTCTTGAAAGATTTATACCATAATACCAATCAATAAAATGCCTTGTCTCCCCGGCTATTGCCTGACCCCAATCAATTGTTGGATGGACATTCTTATAAGCATCTTCAAGCTCGTCAGAAGTAAGAGAAGAAAACTTCATTCTTTTAGCATCTTTTTGATTCGCAATAAACCTAACGAGATTATATCCTATAACCTCTCCTTCAACATCATAATCTGTAGCAATTATTATCTCTTTTGCTCGTTTTACTAATTTTGAAAGGGCGTTATAATATTTTCTTGTAAAGTCTTTTTTTCTTACCTCAAAATTAGGTTTCCATGATACTTCAAAGATAGGATAATTGCTCCCCTTTACATCCTGCGAAAGTGAAAATAAATGCCCCACGGCACATGCCACAATAACAGTTTCCCCATTTTTTTGAAATTCATAAAAAGGGATTCCATTCTCAGAATATTTTCTCTCCTTTCCCCTTGAAAGTGCAGCTGCGATTTTTGCTGCAGCTTGGGGTTTTTCTGTTATTATTAAAATAGAATTTCCACTAAGGACGATTATTCCTTTTTTTATTTTTTTCACAAGTTTAGATTTTTCGGAATTATTTTCTTTCTTATTTCCAAGTTTATTCGCTCGTTTTACTTCTGGTTTTTCTATTTTTTCAATTTGTTCTAATCTAAGCGGAGGTTTTTCAATTATCTCTACTGTTTGTTTTGCATCAAGAATGGGTGTAAATTCTTGAACCTCTACTCTTTTTTTTGCTTTTTCGCTCCGATAGATACTTTCTTTCGGAGGTTCTTCAGGTATGTTTTCTTTTGGTGTTTTCATTTTAGTTGATTTATTTGTTCAATACGTTTATTTGCGTCAATAGATTGCGAGAACATTTTCCAGAATATTCTAGAAAGCCATTCTGTCCAGTCTTTATCTTTGATTGTGTAGAATATAAAAATCTTCTTGTTTAATTCTTTTTCTCTTCCAGTAGATTCCTTAATCTCCTTAAGGTTGCATAATTTATTATCTATAACTGTAACCCTTAATGGTTGTTCTCTATGTCTTATTTCAATTAATTCTTTCCCGTATTTAAAATTTAATGAAAGAAGTTTTTCTACATTCTCTTTACCCGCAACATCCACCCGACATATAACTTTTATCTTGATTCCTTTCTTTACGAGAGATTCTAAAACTTTAAAGATATTAGTCTTTCCGTCATCAAAGTTTATAAATGAAAGATTGCCTGAAAAAAAAAGGATTTGTTTTTCCGCACCAATCAAAAGAGTTTCAAATTCTTTTAATCTACCTACTTTTGATTCATTTTCCCCCATTTTTATCCAAGCGTTTTTCTTTTTGTTGTCAACATGCTGGAATATGTCAAATGCAGCAAAGTCCTCCTTTGATTTCCCATTCATTATCGTTTCTTCAAGCTGTTCTTGAAAAACAGAGTGGCTTATTTTTTCTATTCCTGATAAATAGACTATCTTTAAAGCACCCCTTGTGCCTTCTCTGAAAACACGCGTCTGAAGCGTTCCAAAATCTGTTTCTATTTGTTCTATATGCCTATCAGCAGTACGCCAGCTGATTTTCATCATTTCTGCTATCTCCTGAACGCTTCTCGGCTTTTGTGTGACAAAGCTTTCTATTTTTTTTATTTCTTCACTTTTAAGCATAGTTCTGCGCGGATTTTTAGTTATGGATAATTATGATAATCGTTAAGAATTATCCATATTTAAGCTTATGCATCACCATTGACAAAATATGTTCAAAAATGTGTATATAGTTGCAAAGTCTATGAAATAGTATGGACGATAAAAAAAGAACATTGAAGGTGGTTCTTGCAGGCGGACCCTGTTGCGGAAAAACAACTATTATTAAAGAATTAAAGAAAAGGGGGCATAACATTATTGATGAAGCAGCTAGAGAAATTTTAGCTGAAAATGTTAAAATAAGCTATGAAGAGATACAGAAAAGAATATTTAAAAGACAATTAGAAAAAGAGATAGATACATCGGAAAAGACAAGCGGATTGGTATTCTTAGACCGGGGGCACATAGATGGAATAGCTTATTGCCAGATTAAATTGGGTTATATCCCGGAACCATTAAAGAGTTTTGATTTTAGAAATCAATATGACTTAATCTTTATTTTAGATTTGCTGCCTTTTAAGAAAGACGGGTTAAGAATAGAGAAAGATGAAACTGAAGCAAAGATGATTCATCATGCTATAATCTCTGCTTATAAAAGTTTTGGTTATCAGGTGAAATTTATTCCAGTAATGCCCATAGAAGCGAGAATAAATTATCTTTTAAAAAATATTTCTGAATGCTTAAATTGTTTGAAAGGGGGTGAAGAATAAAATGGGAGGATGTTATAGTGGAAGTTATGCATATAGTTCTGCTAGGACTCGTGCTGTAAGAAAAAAACCTTCAATACCTTCTTGGAAAATAAACTTAAAAAGTTTTGCAGATTCTGGAGATATATCTTCTCTTGTTACTGCCTATAAACGCTTCTTTAATTCTAGAAAATCTGGGGGGTTTTTTGCTAATGTTGCTCAATCTTTGGGCGTTAAAAATGTTGCAGATATTCCTAAAGAATTTCCAGAAACAGAATATGAAGTTAAGTTTAATGTTGTGCCCTATGATGGTAATAGTGAAGAACCTTCTGTCATAAGATATCTAGATGCATTTGATTTTCCAGTTGGACCTGTATCTAGATTTTTAAAAGATCCGGTTAACACTTTTGCTGTTGGAATAAATCACTTTATTGGCGATAATCGGGATGAAAAGCTTGTAGTGATTGAGAAAGGTGGAGCCCTATATCTTAAAGAAAAAGGATTAGTGACTCCAGTTAAATTTGGGATTCCATATGAGGAACTTGTTATTAAAAGGACAGAGTCTAGATACAAGGTTAATCAAAACGAAGCAAAAGAAAGGTTAAAATTAGTAAGACAAGAACAAGGAGTAGATTACAGAGGTAAGATAAGAAAAGAAAAAGGAGATGCTTTTTTATTAGACACTTCTGATGGAAGAATCTATTCTATGAGTTTTACTAGGGCGCATTTAACTAAGCCGGGAGATATTGGGGAAAGTGCTATTCAAAGACAATTAGAATTAGAATACGCAGGATATCTTCCTGGATTTAAGGGGTTTGAAAAAGATTCTGAAAAACAGATAGTAAGAAACATGGTTGATTTAGCAAAATATACTTCGGTTATGTATTGCGATTCTCCGATTGCTGATGGTTGGAGAATGAATGTTAGCCCTACTTCAGAGAGGAAATATGATTTTGTTAGTGGAAAATCGGTTAATTGCTTGAAAAATCAACAATCATTTCAACTTCCTTCTAAAAGTCTAGAATTGGCTTTACTGAATTAATGCAAAATAATTTGATTTATTTATGTGGTCCGCATGGCTCTGGAAAAACAACGCTTGGAAAACAACTTGCAAAAGACAATCCTTGTTTTGTTATTCCAGAGCTTTTTTCGCGGAATGTAAAATTCAATACGGAAGATGCAGAATACAGACAAATACTTAAAATCGGAACAAGAGCAGTAGAAAATTTTGAGTATCTTGAATTTGCGAAAAATAATCCCGGGAGGATTGTACTTGGAAATCGTTGTATCTATGATGTTCTTGCTTATAATTGGATTTACGTTATGAAAAATTGGATTGATAAAGACACCTATAAAAAATACAATTTATTTACATTTTGTTCATTTAAGAATGAAAATTCAGAACCGCTTGCGATAATAGTAAATCCTGGTTTGAATATTGTTAAGAAGCATCTTGAAAAAAGATGGAATGAAGAAGGAAAGAAATGGAGAGAAGAAGACATACACTATGCAGAATTAGCTTGTCAGGCCTATGAAAGATTTCAAAATAAAGAGAATATTCTTTATTTAAACAAAGAAATTGATTTGGAATCAAGAAGTGATATAAAAAAGGCTTATGAATGGATAACTGAAAAATTTAAAGCTCGATGATTTTCCCTCTTCTCCCAGCATGAATAACTCTGGTCTTGCCTATGTTTTCTTCTACTCCTTCAAGTTCATGAATATGTGAGTGTATGAATATATCTGGTTGAAATTTGTCTATTGCTTTTCTAATACCTTCATTACCCGGAATTCCGGATAATTCCGACTTTGTTCCTGCTGCATGCAAATGAGATATCATGATTTTCTTTTCGAGATTTTTTAATTTTTGAAAATCATTATCAAGTTTTTTAAATGTCCTTTGATTATCTGGAAAAAGAGCCCAATCTTTGCTTCCAATCCCAAATATTCCAACATTTTTGTATACTGCATAATGCTTATCCAGATTTTTTATGCCATACATGCTTGAAAAATCTTCAGCATCTTCTGTTGTTTCCCAGTTTCCAGGAACAAATAGAACTTTCTGCTTTCTATCAATGAATGGTTTTATGAGCCCTTTTGTTTGCACGCTTCCCGTTATGTCCCCAGTTAATATAACCAAATCAACCTTCTCCTTTTCAGCTCTTTCTGCTAGTCTTTCAGATAATTTTGCATCTCCATGTATGTCTCCTGCTGCAAGAATTTTTAGCTTTTTTTCTTTTTCCATAAAGATGAATATTAGAAGGACTTTTTATAGTTAATTAAAGGTTATTTTTTCTTTGCTTTTTCTTGTTTTTCTGGAGCAGAAATTTCTTTAAAACCAGTATGAGACCAGAGAACTTTCGGAATTTTTATGCTACCATCTTCTTGCTGATTGTTCTCTATAAGAGATATCATCAATCTTGGCAATGCAAGACCTGAACCATTAAGAGTATGAACAAATTTTATTCCTTCTTTGGGTTGGTATCTTGTATTCATTCTTCTAGCCTGAAAATCAGTGCAATTAGAACATGAAGATGTTTCAAGATATTTTTTCATTGCAGGACTCCATACTTCCAAGTCATAAGTTTTTGCTGAGCCAAATCCTGCATCACCTGTTGCAAGAAGTATTCTTCTATAAGGCAATTCTAATAGTTCTAATATTTTTTCTGCATTAGAAGTCATTTCTTCAAGCATTTTGTATGATTCTTCCTGTTTACATATATATACCATCTCTACTTTTTCAAATTGATGCAATCTAAAAAGTCCTTCTTCTCCCGCTTTTCTTCCAACCTCTGTTCTGTAACATTCTGTAAAAGCACAAAGTTTTTTTGGAAGCTCCTTTTCATTTAAGACTTCATCAGCATAAATATTTGTAACTGGAACTTCTGCAGTAGGAATTAAAATAAGTTCATCATTAGTTTTATAAAGCTGGTCATCAAATTTTGGAAGATTTCCTGTTCCAAATGCAGTCTTTCTATTAACCATCTGGGGGGGATTTATTTCTATGAATCCGTTATTAGAATGAAAATCAAGCATATACTGTATAAGTGCTCTTTGTAATTTTGCACCCTTTCCCTTTAGTATGTAAAATCCTGCACCGGATATTTTTGTTGCCCTTTTTATGTCTATAATCTCCAGGTTTTCCATTAATTCCAAATGTGATTTTGGATTTTTTATGTTTGGAATTTTACCCCATTTTTTTATTTCCTTATTCTTCTCTGCACCACCAATTGGAGCATCATCACTTTGTATATTTGGTATTGTTGCAAGAAGATAATCTATCCTTATCTTTAGCTCACCCTCTTTTTTTTCATTGCTGTCCAATATTGCGGGAATTTCTTTTGCTCTTTTTAGGATGTTATCTACAGGTTTTTTTGCTTTTTTTGCCTGGTTTATTTGTTCAGAAACCTTGTTTCTTTCTGCCCTTAATTCATCATCTTTTGTTTTTAATGCTCTCCATTCTTTATCCAGCCCGATTATTTCTTTTATATCTATTTCATAACCCCTATTTTTACATGATTTCTGGATAAGTTCTGGATTCTCTCTTATCAATTTTATGTCTATCATACTCTCTTCAATCCGGCCTTATATTTAAACTTTTTGAGTTGAAATCTAATACAATAATTATTATAAACCAATATCTGTTTTAATAAGCATGACCCTAAAAAGAATAGAAGGAAGAACAGCATTTGACTATTTTTCTGAAGAACATTTTAAAATGAAATGTGAGGGGTATAGCCATATCAGCGAAAAACAACTGGTAGCTTATCGGCTTCTTGGGAGTCAGAATTATAAGATGATGGTTAATGATGCGTTTAAACATTCTTGCATGGAAGCTCATTTCAGGGGGATTTTTCCAGGAGATAAAAGATTTTCAATGTTATGCAGAAAAACTCTTGAAAGATATTGTCTTGAATTAAAGAAAGAATATGATTCTCCTAGTCGTGATGACTTTGGAAATGAAATTCTTTTTGTTTATAGTCCTAGACCAGAAAGACAGATGTGGGAAGATGTAAAAAAGAGGGTATGTGCAACCCCGGTTCATTTCACTACCGCTTAGTTGAATTTTTTATGAGAAAAGTTTATAAGTCGATATATATGATTAGATATATAGTTTTTAGAATATACTCGAAAAATATCCCAAAAACTTAACAAAATCACCAAAGATCACCAATGAGAGATAATTTCGATATTTTTTTCAGGAGAAAACCTGCTTTAATGCTCGTTGCATTAAAAAAAGTTTCAAAAGCCCGTTATGGAAGCATTCTAGCAAAAGAAGTTGATTGCACATACTCTCATGCAGTAAAAATTCTTCAGACACTTGAAGAGTTAGGATTAGTTGGATTTGAAAAGCAAGGAAGAATCAAGCTTATAAAACTTACAAAAAAGGGCGCAGAAATAGCAGAACAGATTGATGGAATAAGAAGGCTAATTGGATAAATTTTTTATTTTTGCTTGCAGCAGAATAATATAAATCTTTAAAAACTAACTCTTTCTCTAAAAAGAATAAGATGGCAGATATAAAGAAAAGAGAAACAGCATATAAACTAAGAATCGGTGAAATTCTTAATGGAACGCCGATCATTGAGGATGTAAGGGGCGAAGAGGGTACACCCAACAAGGAAAGATTTAGATTTCTTGAAATCTCAGAAAAAAGAATAATAAGGGTTAATCTTCTAGCTAACGTTATTGATAAGTTTAATTCAGAAGGAGACAAAAAGTTTGCTACGCTCACCGTAGATGATGCAACAGGCCAAATAAGATTAAAACTCTTTGGCGAGGATATTTCAAAGTTTGAAAATTTAAACCAGGGGGATACTATTCTCATAATTGGATTATTAAGAAGTTATAATAATGAACTATATATCTCTCCCGAAATAATTAAGAAAATAGATCCAAAATACCTCCTTATACGAAAGCTTGAAAAAGAAAAGAATCAAAATAACGAACCGAAAAATTCTGACGTAAACGGGCAAATTGACAGTTTGAGGGGAGAAATTATCAAAACATTGCAGTCATCAGAAGATTCGAATGGGATAGAAACAGAACAAATAATATTGAAGCTAAAAAGTTCTGATCCATCTGCAATAAATTCTGAGATAATAAAACTAATAGAAGATGGAGTCATATTTGAACCGAGACCTGGAAGAGTAAGATATCTGGGCTAAATTTAAAAACTCTTTAATTCTTTAATTCTCATGGAAAATGAAAAAGAATATGAAATGCTTCTTGAAGAAGCTTACAAAAAAATAAAGCCAGTTGAAAGCAAAATAGATAGATTTGAAGTACCAAAAGTAGAAGGCCATATAGAAGGAACAAAAACAATAATAACAAATTTTAAACAGGTGTGTGATTATATAAGAAGAGATTGCAGTCATGTGATAAAATTTCTTTTAAAAGAGCTAGCAAGCCCGGGAGTAATGAGGGGGGATAGGTTAATACTTACAAGAGCTATATCCAGTAAGCCAATCAATGAAAAAATTCAAAAATATGTGGAAGAGTTTGTAATATGCCGTGAATGTAAAAAGCCCGATACTGAATTTATGAAACAAGATAGGATTCTTTTTATGCACTGTCTTGCATGCGGTGCAAAGCACTCTCTTGGTTCAGGAGTTTAATAAAAATTATAAAAAATAAAAAAATAATGAACTATTTTTTCTTAGTTCCAAAAACTTCTATTTTTAGTCCAATCCATTTTGCAAGAAGATTATAGACAAGCATGAGTATAACTCCCGCAATAAACGTAAGTATTATCACCAATATCCATTGAATAATTGTTATTGCCAAAGTATTTCCTACAACAACAAGAGCTTGAATATACGAACTTAGTGGTTTTAGTGCATAACCTGCTGCTATCTGAACAATCCGATAAATAACAAATGCGAGTACAAAGACTATTCCGAAGTTCCAAATTCCAACTTTTTTTAGTTTTGTCATTTTATACCTCCTTTCACAAATTTATATTATTTTTTCCTTGATTCCTTAAAAAGGATAATGAGCATAAAGATGTAAGCAACAATCCAGATAAAGAAGCCAATAAATATAATCATAGTACATATCCCGATTATTCCCAATATTCCTGCAACCCGCGCGTATTTAACAATCCCACCAAGTTTTATTAAACCTACCCCAAAAAGGATAGAAACGATTAAAACAATCAAAAGATAAGAAAAAATAATTATCGCCATAGGCAAGATTAAAGGGACTATCTCATTAGTAATAAACTCAGAGTATTTCTGGGCTTCTGTTTGATTATTACTTAGATAATCAAAAAACTCTGTTGTTGAATTAAAGCCAACTGACTTTACTTTTTCATCTAATTTGAGTATTAAGTTTTTACCAAAAAAACTTGCAGAAAATAACACAAGAAAATAATATCCCACTACGATAATTATCATCAGAATCGATGCTATTTTCAGAAGTTTGTTATATCTTCTGCCAAGGATAATAAATCCTAAAAAGAAATAGAAAGTAAAAATTATTGTTAAAACATTTTGAGCTATAGATATTAGCCGTAATACTCCGGTATTATCTGAAAACAAAATATTTAAAACTACTGAAAGAATAAACAAAAATACAATAAGTATCCCTGAAATAAATGCATATTTTAAAAACTTTGAATCCTGATTTTGAAACTCCTGATTTTTCTTCCCCTCTTTTTTTCTAAACTTAGGCATATTTAGTTTAGTTTTCGCGCATTTATAAATCTTGTTTTAGATTATAGCAACAAAAAAGCGATAAAAAAGATTTAAAAAGACAGAAGTTTAATTAAAAGAGATAGGAGGTAAAAAAATGACAGAAGGATATTGTGTTAAATGCAAAAAATCAGTTGTTATGAAAGATGAGACAGAGGCCTTGACAAAAAGAGGCGTAAAGATGGCAAAAGGAAAATGCCCTAATTGCGGAATAACAGTTTGCAGAATGAAAGGTAAGTAAAATTTTTTATAATTTTATATCTGCCTGATTTAGGTAGAGTTTATTATAACTGGAGAGAGAAATTTAAATATATTTTTTGAGAATGTTAGTAAAAATACATAGTTCTTATAGGAGAATAGTTGCTATTTGTGATAATGAATTGCTCGGGAAAAAATTCGAAGAAGGAAAAAAAGCAATAGAAATTAAGGAAAGTTTCTTCAAGGGAGAAGAAAAAACAGAAGAAGAAATCTTAAAGATTATAGAAGAAAGCACAGGAGAAGATGCTACTTTTAATATTATTGGAAAAAATTCTGTTAATGTTGCCCTAAAATCAGGATTAGTTCGGCCAGAAGGAATAATAAAGATTCGGGGTGTGCCTATTGCGTTGGTGTTGCTATAAATTAATAATTCTTTTTTCTAGTATATAAACATCTAAGTAAATCATATAATTTTGATGAATCTTCCTCATCTTTTGAAGTAGCTTCACGAGACCATCTTATGTGATCCAATTGGTTCCATAGTTCTTCATACCTCTTTAATCCTCGTTTCTTTCTCATATGTCTAAAATAATAAATATCTCGTTTATCCACGGAAGATTTAATAGAATCTCCATTTTTATTTTGCATATCGTCAGATTCGGCAAAAAAGTCTGCCCCTGATTGTTCGGTTATAATAATACCTCTCCGTAATTGTTTTTTCAAAAATCTATAAGCCATGCAATTTTGATTTATTATCTCTTCAACTTCTCTTTCTATACTTTCTTCAATTGATGAAGGAATTTCATAACCATCATAATTACCTGTTGTCCTTTTTCTATCAAGATGAATAAATTCATGTAAAAGATTCCAATATCTCCCACCATAACCTTCATTAAATTTAACAGAACTATTAAGATTGATTACTCCATCTCTGCTAATATAAGCACTAAATGGCCCAGAAGCTATTCTAATTTGTCCCTTTTCTTTCAAATAATCTAAAATGGTCTTTAATAAAGGCATAAAAATTTAAGATTAATTTTCTTTTTAATTATTTATATCCCCCAATCATCATCTTTAAAAATACTCTTTCTTTAAACTAATTATGCAAAACGAACATCATGAAGAATTCGAAGAATCAACAGAAGAATATCAAAAGCCTAGCGAAGCACCGGTAGGTTTTCCAACAAGAGTCAGAATACCGAGAGGAAAAGAAGTTATGGGAAAAGTAGAACAAAGAGTAGGAGCAAATAGAATGCTTGTTTCATGTTTCGACGGTAAATCAAGGAATTGTAGAATACCCGGAAGATTAAGAAGAAAAATGTGGATAAGAGAAGGGAATATTGTTCTTGTAGAGCCATGGGAATTTGAAGGTGATAGCAAAGGTGACATTATTTTTACATACACACCAGCACAAATTCAATGGCTTGAAAGAAAAGGGTTTTTAAAAGGCATATCTAACGAGTTTTAATTAGAAAATGACTGAGCAAATTTATTCTGAAAACGCAAGAAAGATAATTAAAAATAAAAAAATTATTGAAGAGACTCTTAGCGTAAAATTATCGAGTAAAGAGAGTATAATTTTTATTGAAGGAGATGCAGAAAAGGAATATATTTGCCTTCAATCTATAGAAGCGATAAATCTCGGATTTAGCATAAAAATTGCACTTCTCTTAAAAGATGAGGATATCGTATTTAAACAAATCCCTATCAAGAGTATCGCAAAAAGGAGAGATATGAGCCAGATAAGAGCAAGAATAATTGGAACAAATGGAAGGGTCATAGACACATTAGAATCTTTAACAGACTGTTTTATTGCAGTCCATAATAATACAGTAGGAATAATTGGGAGTATTGAAAATATTAAAACAACATTATACGCCATTGAAAATCTTATAGCCGGAAGTAAGCATGCAAGTGTTTATGCATATTTAGAGAAAAAACTTGTAGAAAGCAAAACCACAAGCTTTTAAAACAATTTATCTTTAAAATCATTAGGCCTTCATAGCTCAGTTGGTAGAGCACATGACTGTTAAGATTGTTAACATAGAAATCATGGGGTCAGAGGTTCGAGCCCTCTTGAAGGCGTTAGTTATTTTCATAAATTAAAATTTAAAATCAATATCCCAATTTTCTTTCAATAAGAAGCTTACTCTCGCCAATTCTTATTTTCATCGGATCAAGTTCTATCATCCCATCGCTTCTTCCCGATGCTGCTCGAAGTAAACTTTTATAGTTGGTTTCTACAACTCCGCCAGCTATTTTAATTCCACGAGGAAAATTTTCTTTCATGATTATAATATCCTCTTCTCTTGCCAAAGAATATCCCATGCCCGTATTTGTTTTAACAAAGTCCGCATTGCAAGACTCGGCAATTTTGCAGGCTTTTTTTATAAGGGCCGGCGTAAGTTCACAATTCTCAAGAATATATTTACACTTCATGCCCTGATTATGAGCTCGGTCTACTATCTGCCACATTTCATCAATAACAAAACTATTACGTCCTTCTCTTAATGCATTATAACGAATTACTGGATCAATTTCGGCTGCACCATGCCGTGAGACTTTTTTCATACATTCAATCTTCTCGTCCGTACTATCCCAATCACCATTAGGATATCCTATTACAGAAGCTACCCTTATTCCACTTCCTCCGTGACTATCCAGGTATTGTCTTGCATATGCGACATCATCGGGAAGTACACATACGGCATAGGGTGTCAAATCTGTCTTAACAGTGAATTCAAGAAAACTATAAAACTCTTTTTCTCTCAAAGCTGAAGCAGTTATCTTAAGCTCTTTTGCTTTTTCGTGAAAGGCCTGATCGGGCATAAGAAAAGTATGATCACAGATAGATGCAATTTGTTTCGGTGTTAAATCATCAATTTTGTAGAGGGTTGTCATATTTGATTACTAATTATAAAGTAATAACAAATCCCCCTTTTTAAAGTTTTGTTCATTTTAAGATATATAAAAAGCAATATTTTTATACTCCTCCTTCTTAAGAGAATTATGGAATTCGACAAAGTCCTAGACAACAGGCATTCAGCAAGAAAGTTCAAAGAGACAAAAAAGCCAGACTATGGAAAAATTATGGAAGCAATAGACGCAGCTTCAAAAATTCCTCTTGCAGGAAATCTTCCATGCTTAAAATACATCCTCGTATCTGATGAAAAATTAATTACTGAATTAGCAGAAGCATGCCAGCAGGATTTTATCTCACAAGTTTCTTATGTAGTAGTTGTATGCACTGACAGAAAATTTCTAGAAAAAAGCTATTATGAAAGAGCAGAAATGTATGCAAGACATGAAGCAGGAGCAGCAATTGAAAATTTTCTCCTCAAAATAACAGATTTAGGACTAGCAAGCTGCTGGATTGGTGCATTCTCAGATGAAACAGTAAGGAGAATTTTAAAGATTCCAGATAATATTCAAGTAGAAGCTATCCTTCCCGTAGGATATAGTACAGAAAAAACAGAAAAGAAAACACGACCCACACTAGAAAGCACAATGTATTATGATGGTTGGGGCTTTACAAGAAGGACCATAACTCCAAAACCGATGCCTGAAGATTAAATCAGATCATATTTCTATTAAAACTAAACTTAATATTCCCAAAGCAATTCCTATTTTATTTACAAAAGAAAGCGTTTCATTAAAATAAAGAACACCAACCAAAACTACTACAATAAGGTTAAGAATACTTAGGATAGATATTGCTCTTGATAAAAAATCATATTTCAGAGAAAAAGCCCAGACTATTATTCCTATAGCGTATATAAAAAAACCAAGAATGAGAAGAATATTTTTTCCTCCTAAGCTCCATTTTTTGAAAAATATATCTCCCATAACTTCAAAAGCTGTTGCAAGTATAATTAATCCAAAAAATATTAACTTTAAAGTTAGTCCTGATACCATAATTCTTATCAGCACATATTTTTTATAAATCTATCGTCAAAAAAATAATGTGCCTAGCACTTGTTTTTATGATGCTCAGAAATTAAAAACAGCAAGCTTACGACCAAACTAGAAATAATGAGATTTTAATTTCTGACACAAGAACAAAAAAAGAAAAAACAGCCCTTTCGGGCTGTGTTTTAAATTAAAAATTAAATTAAAGGACCTCTATTCCCAAGTCAGAGAGTTCAGGAGCAGATCTTTTTCCGTAAGTTCTTTCCTCATCCCTATCTTGTCCTAGAACATATGGGCTCTTAACTCCAGTCATAATTGTAATAACTCTAACCTTTCCTTCGAATTCTTTGTTAATTCTCGCTCCGATAATTACCTGAGCTTCTTCAGAAAGATTTTCTGTTACTAAATTTCCTATTTGACTGAACTCTTCAAGCTTCATGTCTGGTCCGCACGTAATATGGATTAAAGCGCCATTAGCACCTCTGTAATCAACATCAAGCAAGGGATGTGTTAATGCCTGTCTTACAGCTTCATTAACTCTATCACTTGAGTCTGATTCACCGATACCAATAACCGCAACCTGCCCTTTCTTCATGATAGCAGAAACATCTGCATAGTCAAGGTTGATTAATGATGGAAGTGTAATTGTTTCTACAATACCCTTTATCATTGTTGATATCAACTCATTTGCTACTGCGAATGCCTGTTGAATTGGCAATTGGCCAGCTATGTCTACAAGTCGATTATTGTCAATAACAATTACTGTATCAACAACATCTCTTAATTCTTGCAAACCAAACTCTGCTTTGTCAATTCTTGCTTTTTCACATTCAAAAGGCATGGTTACTACTGCAATTACTACAGCACCAGCTTCCTTGGCTTGTTGGGCAACTACTGGAGCAGAACCT
>Ga0247841_10005086_pt1 | contig 21724 bp, 23 predicted proteins | sample LaCruzMarch2015__2_FD_192410 | JGI IMG/M metagenome (GOLD analysis project Ga0247841, IMG submission 192410) | Freshwater microbial communities from meromictic Lake La Cruz, Castile-La Mancha, Spain - LaCruzMarch2015_18m | ecosystem: Environmental > Aquatic > Freshwater > Lake | place: Spain... | reverse complement strand
ACGATTTTGCCTGTCCCCAGCTCATGCTGCCCATTTCGGGGCTCCACGTCAAACCGGTCAACGGGTCAACCCATCCGCCGGATTGTTGTTCCCAGCCGGCACGCGTCAAATATACGTCGTTTGTTCCAGCGGCGTAGATATGTGTTGAAATTATTGTTATTGCAGCGATTATCAATAATCTCATAGACATCCCCCTGAAATCCTCATTGTGCTTTATTCTTGTCTATTTTCCTATTCTATCGTTAAATATTAATCAATACAAATTTGGGGGTACGCGGAGATGAATAGATATTTATTGGTTTTGGCGTTTTTGTTCTCAACTGCGTTACTGGCCCAGGACACGTTCGTTAACTTCGCCGTTGGGCCTGATATACAGGTAAAAAGCGTTGAGAACGGATACAATAGTACCCGTTTCAGGATGGAAGCTGAATTGGGTGAAAAGAATTTTGGATTTGTACTCCAGCCCGCTTTTGGTGATGATGTGTTCAGCCTCTTTTTAGGCCCCAGATTAATGCTGCCGCTCCAGATAGGCAGTCGTCCTATTTTTATAATACCGGATCTTACTGTAGGTGGCGATTTTGGTTTTGGTCATGACACCGTCGGGTTTGCGCTTGACTTTAAGGTTGGTTTTAGGGTGTTCTATGAATTCGCAAGGGGCTTTGCAGCAACGATAAGACCGTTCGGCCTGTCACTGAGGCCGTTCAATGTGTGGTTCGGCAACACGCCTAACCAAGTGCAGCTTTCTGCCGTCTATGAAATGAGCTTTGGTTTAGCTTACTTTTTCTGATAGGTTACTATTATGGAAATATATCGCGTAGACGCTGTACATCCTAATCCGAGATACATGAACAAGACAGTAGAGGTGTTGAAGGGAGGTGGCCTGATAGCCTATCCCACCGACGTAAACTATGGGCTTGGATGTATGCTTGGTTCGCCTGCAGGGGTAAAGAACCTTAACGTCCTGACAAAAAAACTTGGAAGGAACAAACTCCATACACTTATATGCAGGGACTTCAGCGACATAGGTAAGTACGCTATTGTGCCCAACAATGTTTTTCGCGCGATAAAAAAGATAATGCCCGGGCCTTATACGATAATACTCGAAGCAACGCCCCTGGTTCCCAGGGTATGTCAGACACAGCGTAGCACTATCGGTATCAGGATAGTGAATACCCCGGTAATGAACGCACTACTCTCAGAGCTTCAAGGACCACTGTTGAATTTTACCGCTCTCCCCGGCGACGATAATAAACTTACCGAAGATCCCAAGGATATAGCGAAACTTTATTCCCATACTGTTGACGCGCTTATCGATATAGGCGAGATGCCTTCAAAGCATACAACAGTGGTGGACTTCACTTCTCTGCCGCCGGTGTTGGTAAGGGAAGGCGAAGGAAAAATACAGCTTCTCAGTCTTTGATTAACATCCACTCACCGTTGTAGTTTATTGTGAGTTCTTTGTCCTTTATATAATTCCTGCCCAGCTTGAGGTCATAAGGAACGTTACCTAAATTCTTTACTACAGCCTCTGCCTTTACGTATGTCTTGCCGGGCGGCGAGATTATTATGCCAGTTTTCTCTATGTAATTCTCGTTGGGATCCTTTTCTGATACAGCGATCTTTCTTGTTTTTAGCAGCAACTGCTTTTGAAGCTTGTAGGACATCTCAGGTTCCTCGTTGCTGAACGATATGGTCGCTTTTACGGTCGTACCGTTAACGATGATGTTGAACACCGGAATGTCGTTAACGATGTCGAATAGGGTAGCCTTCTCCGGGGTCTCTTCCTTATCATCAGGCTCGTAGAAAGACAGTGTGCGTTTTTTTGTGTTTATGTACACCGCTCCCTTGGATATTATGTTGTTACCAATTCTCCCTGGCACCTTATAATCGGATTTTCCGAATTCCTCCTCGCTGTTGATAATCTCTATCTCCGGGTACAGGAGAACACTTTTCCCGATGCTCAGTTTGTCTATTGGATAAAAATAATCCTTGGGTTTGCCCTTGGAATTCTCGATATAAAAACTGTAGTCTATGTATGACCCCGTTTCTGCCGGATCAAAATATGCCTTTATGGACAGTTCATTGTTCAATTTTACGGGGACGAAAAGTCCTTCTTTGTTCGTGTAGTAAGGTACAGTATTTGATGGCGAGGTAAGGTCGGGAAACGACATCCCGGCCCGTTTGTATTTTTCTTTTTTTATCAGTCTCTTGGTGTATTCGCCGGTCATTTTCTCTGTATGTCGTGCATCGCCGTAGCCGGTCCTGTATTCATATTTAAAGACAGTCTTTTCTAAGGCTACCTCGCTCGTCCCGTCAACAAGATATATTGTGGAGTCCTCTTCGCCGCTGCCGTCCAGTATGCCTTTTAGTTTTATGACCCTCCTGGATTCGAGTTGTATCTGTCCCTTTGAGATGCCGTGTACCTTGTTTATGGACCTTTTACTTACGGTGAGTTTACCGTCGCTGGATATAATTTCTTCTGATGTCCTGAAGACCTGATCGCATGATACATATTTTATTGGAACGGGGTTCTGGCCTTTTTGGCTATCGTCATTTTCCCATACACCAACGGGGAAATATGGATAATATTTTATTTCCGGAAGCCGTACAGGTTTTTTTCCTATCAGGTACAAAAGGTCGCCGTTGTCTGTTTCGGATACGACCTCGTACACCTTAAACCCTTTTGAACCTTTTGATATAGGCTGCATTATGGTTTTGAAGTTGCTCGACTCGTTCTTGGCGTTCGTCTCATTACCCTCGACCCATTTGGTCACAGAGAGGTTGTTCTGGTAGGTGTATTGCGTATTGTTTGTTAGCTTTAAACTCATGGATACTTTATCAAAACAAGAGCTTGAATTTCCGGTGGAATGGGATATTAAAATAGCGAGAATGAAGTACAACATATTCAACATTATATAAGCGCTTTGCGGGGTGGCAAGTTCAATGTTTATCGAAAGTGACGGAAAGATATTAGCACAGGCGGACGCAGTTCTTCCTACGACGCTTCCTGTGATACACCTTAACAACGCACCTGTATTCCCGGGCCTTGTGGCCCCTATAATCCTTCCCGCTGGTTCGTTGGTCAAGGCTGTGGAGATAGCGATGAGCCAGACCGGACACATCGCGCTTTTAATGACCCGTGGGACCAAGAAAAAGGATCCCAGCATCAAGGACCTTCACTCCGTAGGTGTTACCGCAAGGATATTGAAGAAGATAAATATGGCCGACGGTGGAACGAGTGTCCTGCTTCAGGGAATAAAAAGGTTCAAGGTCGAGCAATTCATAAAGGATGCCCCTTTTGTGATAGCAAAGGTCGTGTACCTCAGTGACATTATAGTTCAGGATATAGAGATGGACGCGTTGTCGCGTTCTGTGCGCACAATAATAAAATCACTTTCCAAGAACAATCCGCTCTTCAGCGACGAATTAAGGCTTGCGATAATAAATGTACCAACACTCGGCATGATGGCAGACCTTGTTACGTTCACCTTGGGGCTGGAGCCTGAAGTGTCACAAAGTTATCTTGAGATACTCGATGTTAAGGAACGGTTCAGGGTGCTGTTGGAGCATCTTAAGAAGGAGCAGGAGGTAAGCGAGCTCCAGACCAAGATAACAAGAGAGGTTAACGATAAAATATCGTCGATGCAGAGGGATTATTTCCTTAAGGAACAGCTGAAGGTAATAAAAAAAGAGCTTGGTTACGAGCAGGACGAGAAAACACTTGATATAAATAAATTGAAGGCGAAGTTCGAAAAGTGCGGCATCAGCGAGGATGGATCAAAGGTCGTTAAGGAAGAGCTCGAGAAGCTCGCAATGATACCGGAAGTCTCACCTGAGTATTCAGTGACGAGGAATTATATAGACTGGCTTGTGAACCTCCCCTGGAAAGAGATGAGCAAGGACCAGCTTGATATCAAGGCTGCACGAAAAACACTGGACAAATATCACTACGGCCTTGAAAAGGTAAAGGCCAGGATATTGGAGTACCTCGCTGTGAGAAGGCTTAATGAGAAATATGAAGGGAACATACTTTTGTTCCTTGGGCCTCCGGGGACGGGTAAAACATCTTTAGGTATGGCCATAGCTGAGGCGATGGGAAGAAAATTCTACAGGTTCAGCCTCGGTGGAATGAGGGACGAAGCGGAAATAAAAGGGCACAGACGTACTTATATCGGCTCTATGCCGGGCAAGATCATACAGGGGTTAAAGAGGGTGGCCACAAAGAACCCTGTTATCATGCTCGACGAAGTGGATAAACTCGGGATAAGTTTTCAGGGCGATCCAGCGGCAGCACTTTTGGAGGTGCTGGACCCTGAGCAGAATTTTAGTTTTGTGGATCATTACATAGACGTTGGGTTTGATCTCTCGCAGGTATTATTCATTTGTACTGCAAATATTAACGATACGATACCACCGGCGCTGTACGACAGGATGGAACTAATAGAGTTCTCCGGTTACATAATGGACGAGAAGCTCATAATCGCAGAAAAATATCTGATACCTAAACTTTTAAAGAAACACGGTTTGAAGGGCGACCAGTTCTCTCTCCCTACGTCAGTTATCAAGACGATAATAAATAAATATGCGCGTGACCCCGGAATACGGTTGATGGAGAAGTCAATATCGAACCTGATGAGAAAGGTCGCTGTCAGTATTACGGATGGGAAGCGTGCCTCTTTAATAAAATTCACAGACGACAACCTTGAAAAATATCTCGGCGCGCCGCATTTCACCGACGAGAGTAAACGCAGGATAGATGTTCCCGGTGTTGCGACCGGGCTTGCATGGACCGCCTACGGCGGAGATATTCTGTTCGTTGAATCCAATGCTATAAAAGCAAAGGGTGATTTCAAATACACGGGGCAGCTGGGCGGTGTAATGAAAGAGTCAGCGATGATAGCTTACACCTATGCAAGAAAATGGGTGTCCATTAATGATAAGAGCAAAGCAAAGTTCTTTGAAAGTAACGAGGTACATTTGCATATCCCGGGCGGGGCAATCCCAAAAGATGGTCCTTCAGCGGGGATAACAATGTGTATGTCGCTTCTAAGCCTTGCGTCCGGAAAGAAGATGCCAAACGATCTTGCAATGACAGGTGAGCTGAGCATAGTAGGGAAGGTCCTCCCTGTGGGCGGGATAAAAGAAAAGATCATCGCCGCTGTAAGGTCTAACATCAAAAGGATAATCATGCCGGAAGAGAATAAAAAAGATCTAAAGGACATTCCGGACAAGATAAAAGGTCAGTTGAAGTTCTATTTTGTCAGAGAGCTGAACGACGTTGTAAAGATTTGCTTCAAAAAGACCAATGTTTAAAAAGGTTTGTCGCCCGGGCTAAAAAGAAACACACCGTTCTCCCAGAACTGAGTGAAGCTGATGTTGCTGATAGGGAAGATACTCCCGTTTCCCCTGATCTCAAAAGCCCCAGTGCAACTGGGATCTTTTGTCAGGGCTACCCCTATAATTAAAGATGTATACTCCAGACTTTGGGGTTTGGGCGAAACATTTGTTGTTTTTTGGATCGTTAATTTGATGCCTTCATCAGTTTTATAAGACGAGGAAACACTTATCAGCCCCAACAAATTGTCCTCTATCGAGGGGCTTTTGTATCGTAGATGGTGTTGAAATGTTATAGAAAGGAGGGCTTTACTGCACGATGGCGCCTTAAAAGAAAGGTCTTTTCGGGTTGTCTGTATAGTAGAATTTGCATTTGCCTTTAGTACCTGGTCAGCTTTAAAGTCCACGGGTTCTACACTAACAGGTCTAACGAAAAAAGACTTTTCTTCATTGGATGTTACCGTGATTTTGTCACCGATGGAAACAAGTCCAACGTTTACGTTTTCAGCACAAACAAAGCTTGAGAGCAAAGTACATAATATTAAAAACATGGTGCCATTATACCAGATATTGTCCCATTATATATATAATTTCTTTTTGTGGGTGGTTACGTTATCTCAAAATGCTTGCAGAAAGAGAACCTGGGCGTGTGTTTCTCGCCGTAGTCCAGAACATAAAAATGGTAATGCTGGTCGGTGGGGTAATCAAACGAACATCTTAGATGTGGTTCATCAAAGTGGACGCAGTCCGAGCATTTGTATTTAAGGTTGTACTGTTTTGCCTCTGACCTGAACTCGTCCGAAAAAGGAAAATCCATCTATGAACCAATCCTTTGGTGTCGACTATACCTTCGTGTAGTATTCGTAGTTCTTGTAGACGCCTTTTGCGTATTTGATCTTATTGCCGCAAGCCGCACATACAAGGTACATACCGCCCGCAGAGGCGCCCTTCACCTTTGTGAGTTCCATATCTTTTCCGCATTTCTCAGCGGGGCATTTTACTACAAGCCTTCCCCTGTTCACGTTCTCGGCTGTTTTTGCTATACCCATTTTAAATTCCTCCTAAAGAATATCGGGCGCATACTACCAGAAGACAATGGACCCTGTCAAATACTTAAATACGCCCTAAAACTGCTTGCGCAAAGGCGCTAGGGATATTATTATCCTGTCCTTGGGGAGGGACTTATGGCTCATCCATTCAAGGCTTATGATGTTAGGGGTATATACAAGAAGGATATAGACGAGGACCTCGCATATAAGATAGGGCGCGCGTTCGTATATTATCTTGGGGCAAAGACCGTCGCTGTGGGCAGGGATATGAGGGGTTCTTCCGTCCCACTTTCGCAGAGTTTGATAAAAGGGATGCGTGATTCAGGCGCTGATGTCCTTGATATCGGGCTTGCTAGCACGGACATGCTCTATTTTGCGTCCATACATCTTGGCACGGACGGTGCGATAATGGTCACAGCGTCCCACAATCCCAGCCAGTACAACGGGTTTAAATTTACACGCAACAAAGCGATACCCATAGGCATAGATAGCGGTCTTGCGGACATAGAACTGATCGTAAGGAACGGCTCTTTCAGCGACTCTAAGAGCAAGGGAACTTACAAAGAGGTTAACATACTGGGTGACTTTATAAAGTTCATGCATTCGTTCGTTAAGCCGAGCGAATTAAGGCCGTTGTCTGTTGTTATAGACGCTGGGAACGGTATGGGCGGGCTTGTTGTACCGAAATTATTGGAAGGTTCTCCGCTAAAAGTTACTCCGTTATTTTTTGAACTCGATGGGAATTTTCCAAATCACGAAGCAAATCCTTTGGAGGAAAAGAACAGGCGTGACCTTGTGGCAAAGGTAAAAGAGGTCAAAGCTAACCTTGGTGTTGGGCTTGACGGCGACGTAGACAGGGCCTTTTTTGTGGACGGGAAAGGAAATTTTTGTAGCGGAGATTTTATTTTGGGGCTTTTATCAAAAGAAGTTCTGAAGAAACATCCGCATTCGATAATAACTTATGATGTACGTTGTTCAAGGTACGTCGTGGACACTGTTGAAAAACTTGGTGGGAAGGCGATGGTCGGGAAGGTCGGCCATGCGTATGCTAAGCTTTTTATGCGGGAGGTGGGCGCTGAGTTCGGCGGTGAGATAAGCGGTCACTATTATTATAAATATAAAGATGCGTATTTTGACTCAGGTACTCTTACAACACTAATACTTTTAAAGGTTCTCAGCGACTATAATATTAGTCTTGAAAAAGCACTTGAAGAAACAAAAGGTTACTATATAAGCGGAGAAATAAATTCTACCGTTGCTGATCCCGATGCAAGAATGAAAGATGTGCTGAACAAATATAAGAACAAGGTTGATAAAGTCCTTGATATAGACGGCATAAGCCTTGTCACCAAAGATTGGTGGGCGAACATAAGAAAGAGCAACACAGAACCGTTGCTGAGGCTGAATTGCGAAGCCTACACAAAAGAAAAAATGGAATCTCTCAGGGATGACATATTGTCTGTTATCAGATCTTGATGCTGTATAGTGCTTTCCCGTTTTTTCTAGGCAACCTTTAAAATGAGTCTGGGATTAATGATCTCATAGTAACTAATGAGTTTGTCCAGAGTGAATTTTATGATTTTGTAATGAACAATTTCGCTGACTCTTGTTTCTGGAACATCTAAAATAGTCGCTAGTTCTTTCTGGTTGATCCCCTTTTTATGAATATATATAAGAATTTGCCTGCATATATCATATTTTGCTTTGTCTACAGCGTTGGCGTCTGGAGGAAGAATAAAAGCCCCCTCGTGTTGTTCAAGTTTGCTCCTCATATGCGCCAATGTTTTATTGTTGGGAAATTTAACTTTTTTCTTTTCCATAAGGCCTCCTGTAGCAATTTATTACTCCTATATAGTCTTCGTTTCTCGGTAATAACCAAATTAGTTTATATGGCTTACCATCAAAATAATGAGGCTCTGTGCTGTAGTATTCAAATCCATCTTCATCAACGTCCTCTGGTTCAAACTCGCCACTGTTTAGAGCCAGCAACAGCGATAAAATAACGTCATCATTAACCGTAGAAGAATGTTTAACCTCATAATGAGGATCAATAACAGCTAAGTTTATTCTTCTACCGTTAATTTCAAGCCGGACTGGATAAAGCCGCCTCATGGATTTATTATAACATAACTTACAAAATTTTGTAAGTTTATTTTGATAATGGTGCTTAACGTCTAGCTAATTGCGTGAAATATTAAGGTTTCTGTATTTCTTTCCTCAGGCCGAGGAAATGTGATGAACCCGCGAAGAATAATGTTCCTACAGCTACTGCTGCAAGGAGATACATTGCATCTGTCATTAGTGGTGCAGGCAAGCTCCAGTCTCTTGTAGCTACGACGCTGTAAGCAGAAATAAAGGTTAATGCAGAGACTATCAGCATTTTGAACATGAACACTCTGCTTGCCGGACGGATCTTAGCGTATTTTGTTGAGAAATAAGTTAAAAGCAAGGTTGCATTTAAGCAGCTTGCTGCCGCTACAGCGAAGGAAATTCCGCGTATCCCAAAATGATGGACGGTCAAAAGACATATTGTTACGTTGATGGCCAGCCCCGCCATCGAGAACATCGCTGGTCTTAAAGAATCCTTCACCGAGTAAAATAACGGGACAGTTATCCTTATTATCCCGGATGGATAAAGAGAGATCATTAAATAGAAAAAAGACCCTGCCGTACTCACAGTATCGGCCCAGTTAAAGTTTCCGTGCTTAAAACCGACCTTTATAAGTGGGAGCGCTATTGCCATCAACCCCGCTGTTGCAGGTAGCAAAAACAACGTGCATATCTTAAATGCGTATGAATAGTTGCTCTTTAATTTTTCCATATCGTTGCAGGAGCGAGAAAGGACAGGCAGTATGGCTGCGCCGAGCGCAACGGCAAATATCCCTATCGGGAACTGTACCAATCTATCCGACCAGAAAAAATGACTTATCGCCCCTGGCCCTACGATAGATGCAAAATATGTGTTCATCATTACTGTTATCGGAACAACAGAAATGCTGAGCAGCGACGGTGCGAATAATTTCCATGTTTTAATTAATTCTTTTACTTCGAACTTAAATGTTATGTGCGGCATGAAATCGTATTTTTTTAAGTAGGGGATGTGGATTAAAAATTGAAGCACTCCACCGACGATAACTGCAAACGCAATAGCCTTTACCCTTGGTTCGAACATGTAACTCATGTATGCAAAGATTATGAGCGATATATTCAGGAACGCCGGATGTATGGACGACGCAAAGAAATGCCCAATGGTGTTCAGCGACCCCATACAAAAGGCCGTAAGTCCTATTAATAAAATGTAAGGGAACATTATTCTTGTCAGCTGTATCGTCGTCTGCATCTTGCCGGGGATGTTCGCGAAATCAGGGACCATGAGACCAACTATCTGAGGAGTAAAAATTATTCCTATTATTGAGACCAGCGTCAATATTATAAAAAATGCAGTGAATATTGAGCTGGAAACACGTTTTGCTTTCTCCCTATCCTCTTTTAACGCGTCTGTGAGCACTGGGACCACAGCCATGTTAGTTGTGCCTTCAGCGAGGATGCCTCTCAAAAGGTTTGGTATTCTGAACGCTACCACCCAGATGTCATTCTCGCTGCCTGTAAAAAAAGCCGCTGCTGTAATATCCCTTATCAGTCCCGTAATTCTGCTGAGGAAAGTACCTCCGCTGAAAGTTATCAAAGCTTTTTTTATGGAACCCCTGTCCGACATTATTGCTCCTATTCAATAGCATATTCATTGTTTAATGGGTTTGTAAAAGCCTTTTCCATTGCCCTGTCAGGTACCTTGACGTTCTTTCGTTGGTACTGCTGGGTTTTACGGGCTCCTATTATGCGAGGTGCATGCTGCTTATGTACCTCAAAGTGCAAACGTGGTATCATAGGCACAACTACAGGCATCTTAACCAGTTGATATTTAAGGATTTTAATTGGCACGGAGTTTGCAGGTATAAAGGGGTGTTAATGTTTGTAATTTAACTATCTTGGAGGATATTGAAAATGAACCTTAAGTACAAAGTGATGAACAAAGCGATCCTTGGTTTAGCGAATGTTATGAGCTACATGCCGGACCAGATGCTGCAAGGACTTACTAAGAAACAGCTCAAGATGGTCAGGTTCCCGGAAGGAAGGGAATTTATCTACAGCTTCATGAGAACTATAAAGCACAGATGGAGAGGATTAAATCCCAGCGTCAAAAAGAGGCTGGTCGAGAATATGGTCGGTAACTACTTTATAAATGCAAGAGATAGAAGGTACAAAATGGAAGAGGAGAATGGTTGTTCGCCTCTGTTCTTTGTTATATCACCGTCGATGAGATGCAACCTCAAATGCACAGGTTGTTACAGTGCTAACTACGACCGCGCTGACGCAATGGACTTTGCAACTCTGGACAGGATAATGAAGGAAGCAAAAGAGATAGGCATTTACTACGTCGTGGTATCTGGCGGCGAGCCATTCGTTAGGGACGACCTAATTAAACTTTTCGAAAAACATAATGACATGACGTTCATGGTCTATACGAACGGAACTATAATCCATACAAAAAAACTTGCTCCAAAGCTCGCTGAGCTAGGGAACGTTGTCCCTTGCATATCTATTGAAGGTTACGAAAAAGAGACCGATGGTAGACGTGGAAAGGGAACATATAAGACGATAATGAGCACAATGGACGACCTCAAAAAGAACGGAGTGTTCTTTGGATATTCTGTTACACCGACGAAGTTTAACAATGAACTTCTTGTGTCAGAGGAATTCGTTGACATGATGGTGAAAAAGGGTGCATGCATTGGCTGGTACTTCAACTACATGCCTGTAGGAAGGGAGCCGGACACTGATCTCATGGCGTCACCTGAACAGAGAGCTTTCAGATGGAAGAGGATAAACGAACTAAGAAAGACCAAGGACATAGCTATCGCAGACTTCTGGAACGACGGTATTCTCACCGGCGGATGTATTTCCGGGGGACGCTCGTACTTTCATATCAACGCTGCGGGCAACGTTGAGCCTTGCGCATTCTCTCAGTTCTACGTCGATAATATTATGGAAAAATCCATGAAGGAAGTCCTTGTTTCTGATTTCTTCAGAGCGATAAGGAGCCGTCAGGGCGAAATGACCAACCCGATGAGACCTTGCATGATTATCGATAGACCGCAGGTACTGAGGGACGTAGTTAAGCGTTTCGGCGCTAAGCCTTCACAGCCTGGAGCAGAGAAAATATTAGACGGCAAGCTTGCCAGCGAGGTTGATGTAATAGCAACCAATTGGAAAACGCACGCTGATAAAATATGGACAGAGAATTACGGCGGACTACCCGAGGTTGACACCGACCATCACATCGGTAAAACCCATTACGGTTGTGCCCCGATTCCGACTAAAACAAAGAAAACGACGAGTGCTACAGCTACACTGCAATAAGCGCTGTTATCTGTGGTTGACTAAGAGCCTGTTTTTTGTATCATAGGTATATGAGAGCAGCCCTTATAGTTTCCATACTTGTTTCATCATCTATTCTGAGTGCAAAAATAATAGCAGTTAAAGATATAGATGTTGGCTCCGGCATAATAGTCCCCAAAGACGCAGAAGTCCTGGTGGTAGGGGAGAAGACATCCGCATGGTACGAGGTTTTTGAGAATAAAAAGTCACTGGGATTTTTGTCATATGACTGCGTTAGCATACAGGATGCAAATCTATCTATCATTAAAGAATGTGGAATAAGAAAAGAGCCTCTGGAGATTTCCGGCATAGACAAGATGGTCCCAAAGGACACAAAATTTGATAAGTTCACCGTCCATACTAGTTCACTCAGCAACATGTTCTACGACGGAAAACCGTATTGGGTTCCCTCTATAATGCTTCAGTTCGTCCATGAGAACATGGACGCTGACAAATTCGAGCCCGCGCAGATAGAAACGATAGTAAAACTAAAAAAAGAAAAGGTATACATCAGTCCATACCTGGACAGGACGATGTATGTCTCCACCGCATTAGGTGTTTTTACGTCCACCGACGGCAAAAAGTGGTACCTGATGAAAAAACTTGAGCCTCGTAAATATGAGATAGCCGTAACACAGGAAGGCTGGTTCGTGGCAGACAATCTTGTAAGCAAAGATTTTGGTAGAAACTTTGATGAGTTTTTCCCATCATATGCTTTTCCTTATAAGGATTCGTACGTGAAAAGTATTCTCGTTTCCCCTCAGGGAGGTAATTCTGTATATCTCACCTTCTCGAACAAATCCGACCCTTCCAGCATAACGCTTTTTGTTCTCGCTGATGTGAATCAAGGGTGGAAGAGGGTGTACCCAATGGTAGACGGAAAAGTGATAACTATTCCTGTGGAAGACACTATGACCTCGGTGCTTAGTTTTGTTAACAACAGGTGGCTGAGGTCCAATAAATACTCCGGAAAATATAAACTTGATCTTGAGGATATAGATGTGAGCGGTTCAGGGCCTAGCAGAACAGCGACGATGCTCATAAAGACCGTCTCGGCCAGAAAAAAAACACAGGACTATAATGTGGTGCTTTCTTTGGATTACTCCACCGGCAAGGGGTGGACTGTCACCGACGAGAAATGGAGACTAATATGAAGTCAAAGCTCCAGGTAATGAATTATAAGTTCAGCGCGAACGCTTTTTCGCCACAACTTTATTCCAAGGCCATAAGAATAGTTAATACGCTTAAACAGAGCGGTCACACCGTCTTTTTCGTCGGTGGATGTATAAGGGATGTCCTGCTCGGCAAGATCCCCAATGAGATAGACCTCACAACATCAGCAACGCCGGACGAGATACAAAAACTTTTTGATAAGGTCCACCTGGTCGGTGCAAGGTTCGGCGTATGCGTGGTCAATATGGACGGTTCGGATTTTGAGGTGTCAACTTTCAGGAAAGATTCCTCATATCAGGACGGAAGGCGTCCGGAATATGTTACATTCTCCGACCCTGAAGAGGACGCTTTACGACGTGACTTCACCATCAACGCACTTTTTTGGGAACCGATAGAAAGTAAACTCTATGACTACGTTGACGGTCTTACCGACCTTCACGACGGCATTATAAGGGCTGTTGGCGACCCTGTGGAGAGGTTCCAGGAGGACAGGCTCCGTATAATAAGATGCGCAAGATTTTTATCTCAGTTCAATTTCTCCATACATAAGGACACCTACGAGGCCATGTACAAGATACAGGACCCGTTGAAGGGGATCAGCTTTGAGAGACTTCGTGATGAGATAGAAAAGATACTGATGACACAGCGACCATCTGTGGCAATAACTGTCCTCAGCGAGCTAAATGTGCTTAATAACATAATGCCTGAACTCTGTGCGATGAAGGACGTCCCGCAGCCGCCGGAATTTCACCCAGAGGGTGATGTATGGGTACATACAATGCTTTGTCTTGATATCGCCGCAAAGGAATTTAACGAGCGTGACAACATACTTATGTGGGCGGTACTCCTGCATGATGTCGGTAAACCCAAGACCATAACTATGCCAAAGGACAACGCCGACAGAATACGCTTCAATGGTCACGACGTAGAAGGTGAGAAGATGTCTCGCCAGATACTCTCAAGGTTAAAACTTTCCAAGAAAGAAATAGACGCTGTATGTTATATGGTAAAGAACCACATCCGTCTTGGCAAGGCTGACGAGATGCGTAAAGGCCGCCTGAAACTTATGATGGCAAAGAACGTATTTGAGAACGAACTACGCCTCTGCTACGCCGACATAATGGCGTCACATAAGAACCTCTCTATATATGAGTTCCTTAAAAAAGAGTACGATGAGTTCCAAAAGGAGTGTAGACTCCCAAAGGCTATCGTCGACGGTGACTTTCTTATTTCTTTAGGGCTCACACCATCACCCGTATTTAACAAGATAATTAAGAAAGCGTACGAGGCTCAGTTAGAAGGTTCTTTTAAAGACGCTGAAGGCGCAAAGAAATTCGTGAAAAGGCTGTCTCCAAAATCACCGCTTAAATGATCTTCCCTCTTTTCTTTTAAGGATGAACTGAACGTCTTTTACATCAGAGGAGAAGCGGTTTATTTTTTTCAGCATGAGGTGTTTTGAAAGTGTCAGCTCCTGAAGCCACGGGTGCGTTGTTACCGCAACTATCAGGATGTTCTCCTTTAACTTTATTGGAGCAGCGACCTTGAATATGATCTCCCCCACTATCTCTTTCCAATTTCTGAAAATTATGAAGAGCGGCTCACGCCCCAGCTTGTTGTTTATAACGCTTGAAATGTGTGTAAGATGTGAGCGTCTGTAATTCATGATATGAGCGGGATATCAACACGGTTAAAGACCTAAATCAATGGATAAGTTGTTGACAGAGTCTACTCAAATAATCTATATAAAGGAGAAATGATCTAATTTTTGAGTTTAAGGAGGTTTTTTATGAAGCGCTTTTTTACGGTTATATTTTTAGTGTTTGCGTTTTGTGTGACGACGTATGCAAATTCTAACAGTAACCCTTTTAAAGAATCGACTCAGACCGACCATTACAAACTGATATCACCGTTCAACAAGAGCCTCTCGTGTTATTTAGATCTTAATATGGTATTTAATGACGAAGGATTAGTTAATGTTAGTGTCGTCCCTGACAGCGACTGTAAAGATAACGGTTTTGTTATAACATACCAGATACCCACCGGAGCTGATATTGTGCAAATAAGATGGTATGACCCTGCTTCTTCCACAATTGTGCTTAACAGTCTAATACAGATAGAGCTTTATAAAACTCCGGAAGGTAAAAAGGCTTACACAGAAGTACCCCCAAGAGAGAGAGTTTATTTCGGCCAAGGAACATACAAAAGAACTAATTATAGTGACGAGTACAGAGGGGCTGGCTTATTTAAATTACTAGCGCCAGAAAAGTAATTTAATAATTAATTATTAAATATTTAACCGTGATAATCAATAAAAAAAGTCTTGACAATTTGCTCGCACTCTAGTATAAATAGAACACATGAAACAATTATTAATAATATTATCTCTTGCCTTGATAACTCCTACAGCGACTTATGCACAAATAGTTCACCATGCTAATCCAGGTGGAACAGACTATATAATGCATTCTTATTACGGTTCAGAGGCAACAAAGCTCAAGGTTGGTGCGATATACTCGCTGGTATCTCCGGCGGCTATTTCCCAATGCTCATTCTTGTTAACATATTCTTTTTCAACAAAAGGTATACAAAATGTGGAAATTACCTCTGAAGACGGAACAGCGTGCGATCCATTCAACTTAAAACCAACAGTTACTTTGGATAATGAAGATAATAACAGCGCTAGCGCAGAATTAAATATTGAATGGAACCCTCCGTATAATAAGGAACTCAGAGTTACAAGCAGCATAAACATAAATGCGAAGAGGGATGGCTACGTCCTCGAATTAACCTCCAATGTTCACGATAAGGGGTACTACACTTGCTTCCTGTGCTTTAAAAGTCCAGTTGATTTCGCCGGTGGTGGCGGAGGATTATTCAAGGAATCCAACTACCTTAAAGATCAGCTTCTTAAATAATCCCGGTAAATTATATTGCCAAGCGGTCACTAAAAGGGATATACTCCAGCCGTAATTCTTTCAGACAAGGAGGATCCCACATGGTTAAGAAAAAAAGGATTGCTGCAAAAAAAACAACCGCAAAGAAGGCAAAAGCTGTGGCTAAAAAACACGTTGTAAAAAAAGTCGTCGCAAAAAAGGCCGCAACTAAAAAAACTACAACTAAGAAAGTTGTAACAAAAAAGATAGCTGTAAAAAAGGCTGTTACAAAAAAAGTTCCAATAAAAAAGTTCGCGACTAAAAAAACAATGGCAAAGAGTTCCGACCTTAGCAAGATAACGCCTCCTCTCACGGAAGAGTTGACCACCCTAACAAAGTACGAGACTGGCGCGCATACTCATTATCCAAGCTCATGGAAGGACCCTATAATCACAGAGGAGCCGCCTTTGGCCTACGATATAGACAGGGTCGTTCTTCTTCCGGTTGATCCAAGGTTCGCATTTTCATATTGGGAGATACGTGAAGACACTTACCAAAATTTCCGTGAGCGTTTTGGTTGGGACTGCAAGCTTATGCTCAGGGTCTACGACGTAACGAATGTTGAGTTCAACGGTTTCAATGCGACCGAATGGTGGGACGTTGAGGTTCACAATAGGGTCGGCACATGGTACATAAAACACTACAGGGGCGACAGAAACCTGCTTGTTGATATAGGCATAATGGATAAGGGCGGGACGTATCACGTGATATGCCGTTCGCGCGCCATTTATTTCCCAAGGGACAAGATGGTCTCTCCGGGGAAAATGCTGTGGATGCTGGTTGATGAGTTCGGTAACAAGGTCATTTCTGATATAGAGGACTACACCGACGACGATCTGCTCCTTCTGAGAAGGATATTGGGTGACGAAAGGTTCAAGCGCTTCATGAAAGGCGGGCTCGATATATTCCTGGGCGGTTCTGCATGGGGAAAATTACCTGCAATAGATACCTTCATAGATCTTGGTAAGCTCCCATCGAGCAAGAGCGGGAGTAATTTCCTTCCATCGTCGCTGGAAGCAAGGCCATAGAGGGTGCATTAGTGGCAAAAGGATATCTGTCGTTAGTAATGCATGCGCATCTTCCCTATGTAAGACATCCGGAGTATGAACACTTTCTGGAAGAAGATTGGTTCTTTGAGGCTATAACAGAGACCTACATTCCTCTTATAAACGCTTTTGACTCGCTCATAAATGATAACATAGATTTCAGGGTCACAATGACACTTACACCGACGCTGGTGTCAATGTTCCATGACCCGCTGCTCCAGGGCAGATACTTGAGAACCCTAAATAAACAGATAGAGCTCGCATATAAGGAAGTCGAAAGGACAAAATTCCAGCCCGAGTACAATCATCTTGCGATGATGTACAGGGACTTATTCCTGAACTGCCGTTACGTGTTCGAGGAAAAGTACGGGCGTAATCTTGTTAATGCATTTAAAAAATTCGCACAGCTCGGAAAACTTGAGATAGTTACGTGCACGGCGACCCACGCGTTCTTGCCTCTTTTACAGTTGAATGAGCAGGCAGTTAAGGCTCAGGTCTACATGGGCGTAAAATATTATACGGATATATTCGGTTTCGCACCAAAGGGCATCTGGCTTGGGGAGTGTGCTTACTATCCGGGGCTGGACAGGATACTCGCTGACAATGGAATAAAATTTTTCTTCGTCGATACGCATGGAATGATGTTTGGCGATTCAAGACCAAAGTACGGAGTGTATGCTCCGGTATATTGCCCCAGCGGCGTAGCTGCATTTGCAAGGGACCCGGAATCTTCACATCAGGTCTGGAGCGCAGAAACAGGGTATCCCGGTGATGCTCTCTACAGGGATTTTTACAGGGACGCTGGTTTTGATCTCGATTTCAATTATATCGCTCCGTATATACATCCAGACGGGATTAGAAAAATGACCGGAATAAAATATCATGCGATCACAGGGAAGACTAACAACAAAGCTCCATACGATCCGCACGGCGCATATAACAAGTCTGCAGACCATGCAGGGAATTTTGTGTTCAACAGGGAAAAACAGGTTGAACATTTATCGTCGCTCATGCCGAGGAAACCTATAATAGTTGCCCCCTACGATGCTGAATTATTCGGGCATTGGTGGTTCGAGGGGCCGATGTTCATAAATCATCTGTTAAGAAAAATAGCGACAATGCAGGATACTGTTAAAACAATTACGCCGTGGGAATATTTAAAAGAGTACCCAAAGAACCAGATGTCAACACCTTCAGGCTCGAGCTGGGGGAATAAAGGTTATTATGAAGTGTGGTTGAACGGGACGAACGATTGGGTGTATCCGCATCTTCATGTGATGGCTGACAGGATGGTGGAACTTGCGAACATGACCAGCGACCCCGACCAGAACTTGTTTAGGGCGCTGAACCAGGCGGCCCGGGAACTGCTCCTCGCGCAAAGCTCAGACTGGCCGTTTATAATGAACAGCGGTACTATGGTTGAGTACGCTTGCAGAAGGATCAAGGACCACGTTTACAGGTTCAACAAGATCTACGACGGTATAAAGGACTACAAACTTGATATGGGCCTGCTTGCAGAAATAGAACGACGCGATAATATTTTCCCGCATATTGATTACAGAATTTATCGGACAGTTTAAGACTTTAACTCCAGGTAACCCTGTACAGCAACGGCTCAGGTTTAGGGAGCTTTGGTATTACGAACTCTTTTGTTTTTGTGAATAATTCATCCGTATTATTTTTTAAGAAGTTCAGTACCTCTGAATCCTCGAACTTAACAAGATATTTATCGACGAGATATTCCATATATTTATCGTAACGTTCCATTGACGGGCCGTGCTTATAACTTTTTCCTTTGAACAACCTGAGATTGCCGTCGAACTTTGGGGCTATGTGATACAGTTCATGGAACACGGTCGATAATTTTTCTTTGAAGCTCAATTTGAGGAATGCAGGGACGTAAAAATCGATTATGTATTTTACGGGATTTCCGTTCAGCAGTAACGACTTTGAAGCGAAATGTCTTTCTGTGCGACCTTCCCGTCGCTGTACTGCGCCTGTGGTTTCGGCATCAAGGCCGGTTATCTCAGCCCATGTCTCTTCCTCGACGTTTTCCCTTGATCTTTTGAAATTAACTGCGACCTGGTTTGGGTCTATGTATGATAGCTCAGTCACGTTGTTAGTTATGTCGCTGATCAGCGTTTGTATCGACGACAAATAATCATTTAACATATACATTAATAATAGGGACCAAAAAAAATTATTTCAAGGGGAAAAGCATTTATGGGCAAGGCTTGACGCATTTTTCCCGCAAGGTGCTGACTTTGCTGGGGGTTGGCGGGCAACCATATTCACATTATTGACTAAATTGTGGTTATGTCTTACACTCTATTTCATTATGAAGTTTTTGTTATTGTTATGTTTAACCAGTCTTTTATTGTGTGGCACGAACACGTGGGCGGACACAAAGTCCACAGTAAATAAATGGGCCGAGTTTGATAAGGATACAGCATCTGTCCTCGACCTCATAGCCGTCGATAAACTAAAAGAGGCTCTTGATAAAGCCGACGAAATGCAAAAGAAAAAACACGATATCGCGAGCTATGATTGCCTGCGAGCTGCAATACTCTATAAGATAGGTGAAGAGTACAGGTCGCGCCAGTTCGAGGAAGATTTTCAGAGTTCTATCAAGAGATCTGTAGCACTTTTGGAAGATGAGAGTAAAGACGCTGCCAGGGGTAACATATACAAGGCAAAGAGGTTGCAGTTCCTCGGTTCAGCTTACGGTTACAGAGGTATGTATAGGTCGCTGGAAGGACTTTGGGCCAGCGCATTTTTTGATGGTAAGCGCGGTTATGGTGTCCTGGAAGAATCTCTTGTCCTTGATCCGACTCTTATAGACAACAAGGCTGGTATGGGAACGTACCTTTACTGGCGTTCTGCAAAAGCCGGTGTGGTGAAATATTTATTGTTCTGGGGAGATAAAAAGAAGGAGGGTATAGCAGACCTTAGATCTGTTATCGTCGACGGTATCATAGTAAAGCAATGGGCTCTGGGTGGCCTGTTAAGAATATATATAGAGGAAAGAGACTGGCCCACTGCACTTGAATATGCTGTCAGGATACTTAACAATTACCCGACGGATAGCGGAACATTGAGAAGAAAAGCGATGGTGCTTTACATGCTCGGTAGAAAAGAGGAGTCGCTGAAGGTCATGAAGGATGAACTATTTCCTCTGTTCGTGTCCAAAGACAATACGATACTTTATAAAAATAAAAAACTGAACACGGCCAACGCGCAAATAGAAACGATCTATCACATACTAAAAATGAACAAGGAACTGGATGAAAAATTCGTGGATGCTGACACCAAGAAAAAATATTTATCTGACATTGAGTCTTTAAAGAAAAGAGTAACAAAGTCCTTTGCAGATATTGATGGATATCTTCAGAAAATAAAAGACATGCAATAACGTTACAGCTGTATAAGCTCTGTACAGCGTCTCTGGTGCATAACTGCTTGATATTGTTAGGTTAGCCCCATTGGTACGGCTATTGCATCTACTACTGGTATGACTAATATAAAAAGCGTTATCAGGCTCTTTTTGTTCTTATCAATTGTTTCATCTTTTGTAGTGCCCAAGGCTTACGGGCAAGCTGAGTGGGACGCTAAAGTGAAAAGTTTGCTGCAGGAGAAACTTACAGCGCAGAACAGTACACTTAGAATTAATGGAGTTGTTAGGGACAATGGTTCAGGTACTGCTTGCTTACTATACAAGGCTACCCTTAGTAGTGGTGCAGGAGATACTAAGTATGCGGCTGTAACCGTAACTGAATTTAACGACGCAGTTATTAACAAGAATGATAAGGGCGAAATTACCGGGGTTAGTCCTGCTCTTCCAACAAAGGTTGAAATTGGAGAGATCGTTACTCAACGAGAAAGATTTAAAGCTAAGGACGAGGATGGAAACCAAATAATAATAGATGTTGTATATGACGACATAAATAAAAGTAAAACAATTGACCCTATTCTAGTCCCTGATAGCGATACTTATGCATTAGATAAGGACGGAAACATTACACGTACTAGAGGAGCAACTACTATTCCTCTTGAAAAAGACGGCAGTACTCTTAAATTCCCGAGCGGTGGCGGTGCACAAGATCCTTGTGCTTCTGTTCCAATTACTTATCAATATGTAGAGAGAGCAGGTGAATCTCTTGGCCTTCCTTCTATAACGGTGACGCCGGCGACAGGAGACATGACTGATATATCTTCAGACGGATTAGTGGTTGATGCGGAAGGATACACTATAACTTCTGTAGATGGCGTGGTCTTTATTACTAACAAGACGGGAAATAGTTTTCAGGTCTTTTTTGGCGTCAATAAAACTTATGGCGTTATACATGTCGCCGCAATTCCTACAAGTATACCAGGTGTTCAATCGACGATAGATAACACAGCGACGCCATGCCCAACCGTCACAAAAATATTGGAGCCTAGCAAAGGCATAGTGAAGATAAAAGTTACGTTAACAGCACAAGAGATCAAAAAAGTTGCTGTTGAAGATAAATTTTCTTTCCTTCTTAATGTTGAGGTTGATAAAAATACCAACACGGTTACCAAGATTGAACTTAATGGTCACAAAGTTTTTATTGGAAAGAACAGCTTCATATTAGTAGACTAAAGCGGTTCTTCCCGCTTGATGGTGGGTAAATAGAAAAAGACGGACATAGTTTTGTACGGTGCCTGGGTTAGAATTTAGTTGTCTAAGACTAATTTTAATCTAGGAGGTACAAGAACTATGTCCGAGAAG
>Ga0247841_10005084_pt1 | contig 21747 bp, 26 predicted proteins | sample LaCruzMarch2015__2_FD_192410 | JGI IMG/M metagenome (GOLD analysis project Ga0247841, IMG submission 192410) | Freshwater microbial communities from meromictic Lake La Cruz, Castile-La Mancha, Spain - LaCruzMarch2015_18m | ecosystem: Environmental > Aquatic > Freshwater > Lake | place: Spain... | reverse complement strand
CTGAACTTATTTCTAACCTAAATTTTAAATCGTTTTCTATATTTCTTTTTATCTTATTTATTTCTTCTCTATTTTTTGGAATAGCATCAAAATTTTTTTCATACCATGTGTTTTTATATTTTAAAAAATATAACATAGCTAATGAAAATCTAGAACCATTATTACATTCTATATAACTATTATCACACAGAATAAAAGAGGTTATATTGGGAAAATTATGTATTGTAAATATTAATGAACATTTTATTAGTTGAATCATATCTTTTTTTTTTTGTAATAAACTATTTATAGAACATTTTTTATGAAAAGAGATATCGGTTATAATTGCCTCATTACAATTATTTAGAATATTTATTATGATACATTTATTTTTTAATCCACCTATATTTATTATATATTCTTCCTCATTATAATTATTTATTATAGTTGCATAATATTCTTTTTTTATTATTTTATTATTTTTATTTTTAAATGAGGATTCTAATATATAATATTTATTATTTGCCATATTATTATTATTTTAATATATATTATTTATTTTCATATCTATTTTTAATTTATAAATTATATTGCATAATCTAATAAAGTTTCTTTTTTAATATATTTTGTAGCTATTTTATTTGTTGATTTTCCTACTATTTTAGGAGCTTTTCCTGCATCATATGCTTCTTTCCATCTTAATGCACATAAACACCATTTATCTCCTTCTTTTAATCCTGGAAAATTTATTCGCGGTGTTATTAAATCATTACCTTTACTTTTTGTAAATTCTAAAAAATTATTATCAACTTTTGCACAAACTACATGAGTTCCTTGATCGCTTTTATCTGTAGAACAGAATCCATTTCTATAATATCCTGTATTATAAATATTATTATTTCTTTTTATACATCCTTTACAACAGGGTTCTAGTACAGTATTTAAAATATTTTTTTCTTTATTTGAATATTTTTCTACGGATTTATTTTTACTTAAATTACTATTTTGATAGACTGATTCATATTTTGATAATTCAGTTCTGAAATAATTACTTGTCATATAATTATATTTATATTTATATTTTTTATTATATTTATATTTTTATAAATAGTATATTATGGTTAATTTCTTTTATTTAGATAAAGATCCTAAAATATGTGCTCAATATTATTGTAATAAACACGTTCTTAAGATTCCTATAGAAATTGCTCAAATATTATCTAAAGTACATTATGAATTTTACAGTAATATTGATTTCTCTAAAATTTATAAGAATTCTAAAGTTGTTAATAATAGTATCGGACCATATCAATGGATTATAGAATCATATGATAATTATATTTGGTCATGTAAATTAGGTTTAGAATTAATCAATGAATATAAATTTAGATATAATAAAGATAATCATAAGACAGAAATTATATTAGAATATTTATTAAATAATCCACCTAAATTATTAAAAAAAGGTATCACAAAATTTATTGGAACTAATAAATATGATATGTTCCAGTTTATATCTAACAACCCAGTTATATGTGCTCGTTATAATTATGCTGAAATGAAATGTACCAATGATAAATGGCTTAAAGGTTATTCTTCTCCTGATTGGTTTGTAAAGATAAAAAGATCTATTTTAATTAAAAAGAAAATATTAATTGATAAAATTATGTATCAAACTAAAGAAAAATTACCTTCTTTAGTTTCTAAAGGCGATAAAGTTTTTAGATTTCATAGTTTCTTAAGAATCTGTTATGACCATCTTTTTCAAGGGAAATGGAATGTAAAAGCTAAAATGATGAATAAATATGACAAAAATAAACCATTAATATATCAATTAACATTTCCTCAATTATATTACACATATAAAATCTCTAAATCTTTAGAAAATAAAAAAATATTAAAAAAATTAAATATAGAATCTCTTAGATATCGTAATAAATTAAAATTTCCAGATAATAATATTAATTATAGAAATAATCCTGAATATTATATTTATACTCCTACTGTTAAAAATATTTTTCAAATAGAACCTTATACAAATGAAATAGAAGTAAAATTTAAAAAATTAAATTATAATTTATACAATAGTAAAACATTATATTATTTATTTTTATATTATATTAAAAATAAAGATTTTATTGGAGCTGATATTATACGAAGATATATTCAAATAAATTATTTTTATAAAGAATTAAAATTAGTTGAAAATAATAAATTGTATAATGAATGGTGTAATACTTTTAATTGGAAAAATGCTGATCCATATAAACCCAATAAATATATCTTTTCATGATTATTTTTTATAGGTATATTCACAAGTTTAATTATCTCATGGACATTCATTTTCATGAGCATATTTTAAACATTCTAAATGTCCAATTTTTTGGTTTTGTTATTTTATTTTACTATTTATTTTACTATTTATTTTACTAGTTTTATGGAAGATATATCATAAATAAATAGAGCATTTTTTATGATAAAAGGTGTAAAGAATAGGTAATAATATAAATTTATTATTTATCTGGTTTTCTAATGCTTATTGACCACAATGGTCTTCATTTGATAAATCTATTTTAAGGTTCATTATAGAATTACAATTCTCTATTCTCCATCTACCAACAGGTTTAGATATTTTAATTGTTAATAATATTTATTATCTATATTTTTATATAATTAAAAAAAATTGAAAAAATAAAATTAATATTGTAATTTTTTGTTAAAAAAAAATAGTATGAAAGAAGAAAAAGAAGAGGATTTACCAAAAGCTTATAAAATAGATGAAATATTCATAACAAAAATATATCCATGTGAAGTAAACTATGTAATAGTTTCAAATATAAATATATCTGAAACTAATACAAAAAAAAATTATTGTTTATATCCTATTTACTTAATGTGTTTTCCTTGTCTTATAACAAATATTTGCATTAATATTAGTGGAAATATATGTAAATGTATATGTAAATTATAAAATAGATATATTCTTAAATTTTAATTATAATTAATTGTTATTTTAAATGTTTTATTGTCAGTTAAGACTTCAAATTGTGTTGTAATATGATATTATTATAATAAGTATATTTCCATATTTAAAAGAAATGTTATTAATAAAAACTACCGAACCAGATTTTAATTTATTTCTTAAACATTTTTTTAGAATAACCTATTACTGCGCATGCAATTCTTTTACCAGAATGTCCTGTTGTTAAACTATCTGGAAAATTTCCTTTTCCTTCGTCATCTTCATCTTCATGAATAACAATTGATCTACCTATTATGTTAGATTTTGTACCTCTTAATTTAATTAAGTTGTCGCTAAATTGAAAGTCTACATTACCATTATTATCCGTTGTTAAATTCCCCAAATCACCTACATGTCTTTCTTTTGAATTCCTTCCACCATGATTTTTATTATATGGATTAAAATGAGCACATGCACCCATACAATTATCTGATATATCTCCAGCCTCGTGTATATGAAAACCATGAATACTATTTTTCTTTAGTCCACTTAATAACACATGAACTATTACTTTATCACTATTAATAATTTCGTAAAATTCAACAGTACCTTTAATTTTATCATCTATAATATTAGCAATTGCAATAACTTGTTTTTTCATTATATAATTTGGATATATATAATAAAAATAGATATTTACCGATATAATTATAATAATTCCAATAAATATAGCAATATACAATATATTATTATATTTTTTCATTATATTATTATTATATATAAGTTTTTTAATAAAATAAACTAAATTGTTATTTATTTAATTTTAATATTTAAAAAAAAGTAAAGATTTTATCTCTTGGAATAAAATCTTTACCTTCTTTTCCACACTTATTTTCATTATTTCTAGTTATACTACAATAAGAATATTCTATACTTTCTTTTTTAATTTTACCAGTGACTAAATAATTTTCATCATTTTTTATCATTTTACTATATAATGCACATTTTCCATAATCATTATTTGGTATAATAAATGTATAGGGTAAAAAATATTTACAATCTTTACAAAATTTAATATCTTTATTATTCATTTCCAAATTATATTTTATATTATAATTTCTGAATAAAGGGCTTTTTGAAAATAAATTTTGAGAAAAAAATATATTTACTTGACAAGTTAAAATAGAAAAAAACAATAATAAATTCATACTATATATAGTTTTATTAAAATTGTTTTAAATATTTTTAATTTTTATTTCAAGAGTTAATTTAATAAAAAAATGATTTATTTTAATTCTTGAATAAAATAAAAATTTATTAAAATATTATTAAAATAGAATTTAAATTAAAATTAAAAATGTATAAACTAAGAGATTGGATTGATATTAATAAACTTGATTGGAATGGATTATCAATGAATCCAAATGCGATTAAATTATTAAATGAAAATCAAGATAAAATTGATTGGCACCATTTACCTGAAAATCCAAATGCGGTTGATATATTACAAACAAAATCCGACAAAATTAATTGGGATTTTTTATCAATCAATCCAAATGCTATACATATTTTAGAAAAAAATGTAGAAAAGATTAATTGGAAATGGTTATCTGTTAATAAAAATGCGATTCACCTATTAGAAAATAATTTGGACAAAATTGATTGGTGGAATTTATCACAAAATTCTTCCGCTATACGTATATTACAAAATAATCCAAATAAAATTAATTGGTGTAGTTTATCAACAAATCCATCTGCAATCCTGTTATTAGAAAAAAATTTGGATAAAATTGATTGGAATTATTTATCGGTAAATCCAAATGCCATTCATTTATTAGAAAAAAATATGGATAAGATTTATTGGAAATATTTATCAATGAACCCAAATGCTATTCATTTATTAGAAAAAAATCAGAATAAAATTGATTGGTGGTTTTTATCTAAAAATCCAAATGCTGTATCTATATTAGAAAATAATTTGGATAAGATTGTTTTAATGATGTTATCTAGAAATCCATCAATCTTTGAATTAGATTATGAAGCTATTAAAAAACAATGTAGTATTTTTAAAGAAGAATTAATTCAAATTGCATTACATCCTTCTAGAATTCAAAAACTTTTGGATCATGGAATATGCATAGGAGATTTGGATAATTATATTTAACAGAATATATTTTTAAGAAGTATATTTTAATTAATTATTTACAATACTTTAGATTTTATTTTAAATAATGAACATATTATAATAATATTAATTAATTTTTATATAAAAAACTTTTAATTAATAAAAAATGATTTATATTTTATTTATAAAATTAATAAACTTTATTTTTTTAATAAGTTATATAAAAAAATGAGTTATATGTTAGATTTGGATGAAATAATTGAGATACAAAATAGTAAATCAAAAGAAATACTAAAAGAGTATGAAAGAATTGCTGATGAAAAAAGACAAAAATACAAAAAAGAAGAAGATGATTTACGTTATCAAAATAAGATATTAAAGATAGAAATATCTAAATATAATAATAATTATACTCAAATATGTAATAATATATCTATTACTCAAAAAGATATCTATATTGAAATTTCTGAGATTGAAGAAGAAATAAATAAATTAAATAATCAAATTGAAGAAAATAATAAAAATATTGATCGTATAAGATCAAGAGATATTTACCCTCATGGGAATGGAATATTTGGTTTTGCATTAGCATATCATGATATTTCTAAAAAAATTAATGTTGAATGGAAAGATTCTATATTTACCTATACTATTCTTGGTTACAAAAGAGTTTATCCAGAAGATGCAATTAATTATATTCAATATAAAGAGGATATAAAAACATCTCAAGTTTTAATGAGAAATATTCAAACTTATTTGACATTAAAAAATATAAATTACAGAGAATTATTTTGGTCTGATTGGATTGAACATATAAATAATTATATTAAAGATAATAATATAATTTTAGATGATAATATTATATTTAGACCTATTATTCATGAAACTATGATAGTTGATAAAGATAAATCTGAATATTATCGAATTACAAAAAATGATTTAGAAGATAAAGATGATGATTGTCAAGAAGAATATGATTTTATTGACGATTATTTTAAATTTGGATAATAGTATTGTTATAAATATAGATAGATATTTAACTATACTATCTAAAACTTTATAAATAATTCATATATACTATTAACTTTTAAATAGGATGATATTTGGTATATTATGAATAATTTTTATTATTTTTAAAATATATATATCTATTGAATGATTCTTATTTTTGATGGTTAAATAATTAATTATTAACTATTTAATATAAAAAAAATGATGATTATTTAATCCTGTTTTTATAATTATTTAAAAAAAAAAATATATTTAATAATACATTTAAAAATATATTATTAAATACATTTAATTCTAAAAATGGGTGCTTCTTCAAGTATTATTGATGATAAATATGTGAAATTTAATACAAGTAAAAAAATATATAAAAAAATGAATTGTGGATGTATATATAGTTATTATGATAATAAACTTGAACTACCTTACTCTTGTTATTCATGTTTAAGTGTACTTAGTGAAACTAAATATAATAAAATAGCAGTTCAACTTTTTAATCAAATTAAGAATCAATCTATAATTGAATTATTATCAATTAATGGTGGTTGGAAAACTACACAGGAAGCAATTATTTATGCTAAACATAATAATATATTACACCGACCAAAAAGAAAAATGAGACAAAACCTAGTTATCACTTATAAATCTTATAACTATGTTTCAAATAATTTGTTAAATGCTCTTCTGTTATTTTACTATTGATAGTTCTATTGATAACTTTATAAATATCATCATAAGTATTTGGACTTTCTTTTTTTATGTAATGTTTTAACTGACTAAAGAATTCCTCAATGGAATTGGTTTCAGGATGATATGGAACTGAATATAATAAATCATTATCGCTATTTTCTATGGTTTCTCTAATTACTTTTGATTTATGGATTACAGCATTATCCATTATAATCAAATGATTTGTGTATTTATCATTTATAAATTCATCATAAAATTCTAAAATATCTTTTGTTTTTACACCTCCTTTGGATACAATTTCCATCCAACAACTTTATCCGCACTAATAGCACATAATAAATTAAAGCGTTTGTAAGGATATTTATTCGTTTTCTTTATTACTCTTGTTCCGCTTTTACTTCTACCATAGGTAAGCGTCATATTCAAATAAATAGATGTTTCATCCAAATAAATGGTTTGTCTATAATCAAATTGATTTAATTTTTTATAGAAATCTTCCAAATCTTGTTTTTCCTGTCCTTCTTTCTTTTCAGGATAATATTTACTTCTCAATCTTTTTCTTGATAATTTTATATTTATGTAAAATATTATAAATACTGGTATCACTAAGATGAACTTTAAATTCATCCTTTACTAATTTAGATAATTCCCATAAAGTAGTAGTGTTATATTTTCTTACATAATCTTTTACAAATTTTTCTATTTTTGGTGTTATTTTCAAGTTATGATTTTTACGAGTTTTTCGGTTAAGATTACCTTTTTGATTTTTATATGTTTTAACCCATCTTGCTAATGATTGAAACTTACATTTAAAAATTTCACAAGTATCACGCATATCTTCATTATGTTCTAAATAGTATTTAACAGCACTTTGTTTGTAATCTTCTGTATGTTACTTCATAATAAATATACACAAAAATATTTAAAAATATATATACTATAATATCAATAGAAATGGAAGAAGTTGATATTATAAAAAAAGAAAATGAAGAATTGAAGAAAAAAATTGCAGAATTAGAAGAACGATTAAAAAAATATACAAATGGAGATAATCATAAACGATACTATGAAAAAAATAAGGATAAAATAAAAGAACAAGGAACAAATTATTTAAAGAAACTAGAAGAAGAAAATCCAGAAAAATTAAAGGAATATAGACGAAATTATTATTTGAAAAAGAAAGAGAGTTTAACTGATAAAAATAAAGAATTTTAATTTTATTATTTAATTATATAATATGGATTACATTCAAGTTTTACGCGATAGCATTGAAACATCTGTTTCAATGAAATTATTCAAAACGAAAGAAGAAGCAACTATGAAACATATATTCAATTCTAAACTAATATCTTTTCCATTATCAAAATGTAAAAATCTTGATAATTTTAATCCAGAAAGATTACAAATATCTGCTGTTAAATCATATCCATTAGATAATAGACCAAGAGGTGATAAAGATATTAGTAGTGTTAAATATTATCAAAAACTAATTAAAAATAAATTAGATATTAAACCAATTTGGATTATAGAAAAAAATAATAATTATATTTTACTTGATGGAGCACATAGAATAGTAGCAAGTTATATAGAAAATAAAAAATTTATACCAACTTATTTAATAAAATAATTTTTTTGCTATTTAATTATAAATAAAGAATTTTTGCGTATAATTACTTAAAGAAATAATATTTAGTAATTATATAGAATGTCTTCTAAAAAAGAACCTCCTGATAAATATCGGTGTTTAAAACTTCCTATTACTTCTATTCTTTATAGAGACAAAGAAGAAGTTAAGGAAAATATGGAAATTCTACAAAATGCTATTATTAGAACCAATAAAATTACTACTAAAACTTATTTTTTATTGAGATTATGGGTTCTTGATAAATATCATAATAATTTAGACATTCCTGAAATTACAGATGATACCATTTCTATGTGTATGAAATCTATTTTATTACCTTCTTCTGGTCAAAAACCCAAAGGAAATAATATGTTTTTATTAAATGAATTTCAACAATTACATTCTTTTTCATTAGAAGATGGTAGTAATTTATCCTCTATTTTAGATTATTATACTACAACAATGATAACCGCAATTGAAAATAATATTAAAATGCGATTTTTTGATTATATAAAAAGATTTGTAAATTCTTATTTCAAACATCTGTATCAAGAAGAAATAGAAAATAAAGAATTCAAGAAACAACTTTATAAAGAAATCAATTTAGTGAAAAATGATATTATCAATAATACTTTAACTTGTGATGAAAAATATCATAGATGGTTAAAAGAAACTCGTTATAAAATTGTTCCAGAAAAATTTGAGACAAGTTATTATTATGATATTAAAATTAATCCTTATAAGTATTTGAAATATATGATTTTTATGTGTTTAGAATTAGAGAAAATAGAAAGAAAATCCTTCCAATTTTTTCCTATACAAACCAATGCTATACCAAGACATATTCAAGTGGATACAAAAGCATTAGTTGAATTATTTGTTGATACTAAAAAACATCAAAAATTATTAGATATTTGGATTATGAATTCTAAAGAAATAATAAAAGGAAAAAATCAAGGAAAAATAAAGAATAAAAGTAAACAAGATTTATACAATCAATTAGAACAAAACAAAGAATTTATTTGGAATACCTTTTTCAATATAACACAAACCAGAAAGAATTATGTTTTTGATTATACTATTATTACAGATGGGTTCTCAACTTCTTTAAGGTTTCTACATAAGGATTTTGTAGAGGAAGAAAAAACTAAAAAAGATAAGAAAAAAGCAGGAAAAAAAGCATTACAAGGATTAACGAAAGAACAAAAAGATAAAATGAAAGAAGATAAAAAAATAATACAAAAAGAACAAATAAAACAGAACCGATTAGAAAATAAAGATAAACCAAAAAAAACCAAGAAAGAAGAAAAACAAGAAAATCCTGAATTTCCTTATATTGATGAAGTTTCAAAAGAGATTTTAGAAGGAAAACATATTTTTATTGATCCTGGAAAAAGAGCCTTGTTTTCAATGATGGATGATGATGGTAATTATTTTTCTTACACAAACCGACAATATTTGAAAGAAACCAAAAGATTAAAATATCAATCATTATTGAAAAATTACAAGGATAAAATAGAAATTACAAAAATAGAAGAAGGATTAAATAAATATAATTCAAAAACCTGTAATATAGAAAAATTCAAAGAATATATTACAGCCAAAATAGAAGCAAATGAAATATTAGTTCCATTATATCAAGATATTAAATTTCGTCAGTATAAATTATATGCTTATATCAATAAGAAACGAACAGAAGATAATATGGTGAATAAAATAACCAACAAATACAGCAAAGACCATATTATCATAATAGGAGACTGGAGTATAGGAAAACAAATGAGAAATTTTATATCAACGCCAAATTTGACACTGAAAAGAAAATTACAAGAAACATTTAGAGTTTATAATATAGATGAATTTAGAACATCTTGTTTATCCTATAAAACCGAAGAACCTTGTGAAAATTTATATTTAAAATTTAAGAAAGACCCAAAACAGAAAGAACGAAAGATACATTCTATCCTAACATATAAAATGGAAAATAATAGGAAGGGATGTATCAATCGTGATAAAAATGGATGTAAAAACATCCAAAAAATATTTAATTCTTATATTGAAACAGGAGAAAGACCTGAAAAATATAGAAGAGAATACAAGAACGATAAAAGTCTCCAACCGCCAAAAGCCGTGAAATGTGAGACAAGCCCAAGATTTTCTTTAACCGAAAATGGATAGGGTGCTTTTACATCACCAAAAAGAGATTTGAGTCATTTTTATTTTTTTTATAGTAAGTTTGTCTCATTTTTCTTTTTGGTCGGTGTAATATGTGAATTCATTGAAAATAATGATTTATTAAAGAGATTTAATTGTGTTCTTTATGATAATTAGTTTATTTGTTAATTTTTTATAATATTTCAATATTTTATATTTTAGATTATAATTATTTATTATTTCTATCTTCTATAAATTGTAAATGTTTATTAATTTTTTCAGTTAAAATATCTTTATCAGTCATTAATAATAGTAATGCATAACCAATATTTTTTCCTACATATTTTGATATATATTTATAGTCAGATCTATAGACAGGTCTATTATCAGAATCTTCTTCTACCAATCGATACCATATCATTTCAGTAATATAATATCTATGTTTTCCATTTTTTTTAGGTATTCTAAATAAATACAATTTATTTGGATTAATATATCCATCTTCATAGTAATCAACTGAATCTTCTAATAATGCTACTTCATATTTATCACTAATATTTATATCACAATAATAATGACTAGGTATATTATGATCATTATTACGATTATTCATAATATTTTTTCTATTATTCCTCTTAAATGTTATATGTAAAGAAGATGGAATAATAAAATAAAATATTTCTTTTGTAATATCTGTTGGTAAATTTTTTATATAATTATTTAATAAGTTATCCATTTTATTTGAAACTTGTTTTAAAACTTCTTATAAAAATATTACTTAATTAAAATTTAATCAATTTTTATATATTGAATTTAAATTTATAATTGAATTTATGTTTTATCTATGTAATATCCATCTTTTATTAGCTGATCATACCATACTATGGAAGATTTCATATTTATCCATATTAGATCAATTAATTCTGGTGATGCATATCTTAAACTATTTAATCCTTTTTCTGTAGAATAATAAATAGGAGAGTGAAATCCATATCCTTCTAGAATATTATTATTAAAATATTCTTTAAAATTTTTATTTATTTCTGGTAAATTTGGAGGATTCTTTAATTTTTTAAAATTCTCTAATAATTTAGGTGATTCTTGATAAATTTTTATCAATTCTTGATAATTTGTGAATTCCATCTTTTTTATTTTATCAAAAGCTTCTTCAGAACGATCCTCAAAATATTTATCGAAATTTGTAAATGTTGAATTCATGTTTATATTTAATAATTTTTTATTTTTAAATTTCCTGTTTAGTAAAAATAATTATCATTTTTTTATATTTAATTTTTATATTTAATTTTTAATTTAATAATATTACTCCATGTGAGTTATCATTATTTATAAAATAATCTAAATTTATTATTAAACTTTCATTAATTATTTGTTTATCTTTCATATATATATTTGATTTAATTCTAACTTTATCTGTTAAATAATCCATTTTGCATCCTTCTTTTTTACAACTTCCTTCTATATATATATTATCTTTTAATAATATTTTTATCTTTCCATATGTATAATATGTTATTGATGAAATATATTTAAGTTCTAATTCAATAAATAATTCTCCATATTTTTCATTATTTTCACTCCATAAATCAGTTTTATAATAACTAACTCCTTCATTTGAATAATCTTTTATTAAATTCTCTATATCACACTCTTTTATTAAATCATTTATTGAATAGTATAATACTTTCTTTAACATTTTATAATATAGTATAGATAATTTTTTAAACGCAATGTATATTATATTGAATGAAATTTTAATGTTTTATAATATTATACCTTATAATTTCCAAGGATCTATATTGTCTGGATTACTATCTTTTGCAAATTTTCTGTAAAAATAAGAGGAACAATTTTTTATTTTGTCTAATTCTTCATAAATATTTGTTATTAATTTTGGATTTTTAGCAATATTATTGTATTTATCTGATCTATCTATATGATATTTTTCTTGTTCTTCGTATAATTTTCTTTTATCGTCTTTAATCTTCTTTTTTTCTTCATGTACATAATCCCAATCATCATATGTAACTGCAAAATCTCGAACACCTTTTATTGGATATAATATTGATAGAAAAAATTCATCTCCTACATGCATTTTATAGAAAAAATCTAATTTTTGTTCATTCTTTTTTAATAATAATTCTTTAACATGTTCTCTATTTAAACAGAATCTAGCATAATGTTTTATAAAATGTAGATTATTTGGTATATTTGGCTGTTTATTAATACGTTCTATTTGATTATAATTTTTAATTCTCATGAATTTTATCCATGATCTATTGTCTATTATACAATCATCATAAAAATTATCAAATGATTTAATTGGTAAACAAGATTCTGATATAGTTACAAATTTATAATTATCAGGATCTTTATAAGCTTCTTTTAATAGTTCTATATAAGCCTCTACTATATATCCCCAACCAGTATTTTTTAATGATTTAATTATTCTATCTTTTTTCCATGTTGTTTTTAATGGGTATTTTGGATGAATATATATTGTATATTTATCTTTATGACCTCTAAAGTATTTATCCCATATTTTTGGAAAATTTGGATTATCTAAAACTAAAAAAAGAAATGCTATTTTTTTCATATTATATAATATGTTAATTTATAATTTATATTTATAATTTATGCTTTATATTTATGATTTGTAATTTGTAATTTGTAATTTGTGATTTGTAATTTTGTGATTTGTGATTTGTGATTTGTGATTTGTGATTTGTGATTTATAATTTATGATTTGTGATTTGTAATTTGTAATTTGTAATTTGTGATTTGTAATTTGTGATTTGTAATTTTGTGATTTGTGATTTGTGATTTGTGATTTGTGATTTGTGATTTGTGATTTGTGATTTGTGATTTATAATTTATGATTTGTGATTTATAATTTATGATTTGTGATTTGTAATTTGTAATTTGTAATTTGTGATTTGTGATTTATAATTTATATTTGTGATTAATTTAATTAAATTTAATTAAATTAATCTTTATTTATGTGGACATTTTCTTCTATCATGATCCTTGCTTTTGCAGATTGAACATGTTCGAATAATAACTTTTTTTTCAGATACAATTTTTGGATCTTGTTCATCGGTTGTTTGAATATCTATTTTTTTAGTAATTTTTTTCTTCTTTTGAACTGTTTCTGATTCAACAATTTCTTTATCCTCTTCCGAAGTAACTTTTTTAGTACTTTTCTTCTTTTTAAGAATAGGAGTTGTTTTAGTTTCTTCAAGAACAGGTGTAGCAATTGTTTCTTCAGATTTCTCTTCTAAAATAGTTGTTTCTTTATCCTCATTCGAAATAACTTTTTTTGTACTTTTCTTCTTTTTGAGAATAGGAGTCGTTTTTGTTTCATTCGATTCTTCAGTGGATTTAGTTTCTTCAAGAATAGGTATAGAAATTGTTTCTTCAGATTTCTCTTCTAAAACAGTTGTTTCTTTATCCTCATTCGAAATAACTTTTTTTGTACTTTTCTTCTTTTTGAGAATAGGAGTCGTTTTTGTTTCATTCGATTCTTCACTGGATTTAGTTTCTTCAATTTTTACTAATAGAATATTTTCATCAACAGATAATTCTGTTTTTATTTCATTAGATGATAAATCATCAATAGAATCAATATTATTTTTTTTTATTTTATTAGCTTCATTAGCTTCATTTGTTTCATTATTTTCAGATTTTTTATTAGATTTTTTAGATTTAATTTTTAATTTTTCAAATAATAATTCAATATTTTCTAATTCATTAATTTGAATTTTTCTACCAATATTATCATTATCTAAATTATTTAAAACAACATATGGTTGTTTTTCGTCTAGACTTGAAGTTTCAGAAACTGTCTGAATATAGGTCTCAATTGACTCTTTTTCATTGTCTAATAATGTATTAAATAATACTGACTCATTGTTCTTTAGAAAAGTAACAGAAAATTTATTATTCATTTTTAAGAAAAAAATTCTTATACAAATTTAGTTTTCAATATTTTTTTATTTATTATTTGATAATATTAAAATATAATTTGAGTACTTAATAAAAAAATAATCAATTTTTTTATTAATAATAAATATTAAATTAACATATTAATATATAATGACAAAAAAATCAGAATTTGGTCATTCGTGGGAATAATTATAAATAAGTAATTGTAGATTTTCTAGTAGATCAGATACTTCAAATGGTATTGAGAAATTAAAAAAAATTAGTTTGGAAGAAGCCATTATATGGCCTACTCAAACTGAAGATGTAAATGAAAATGTTCTATTATAATATATAATTAAGACTGGTAAAGGTATAGATAGAGTTCTATTTTTTATAGATTATTCTTATGAACAATAAAATATTGCTTCTGAATGGATGGATAACATTCCATTGACAATGGCTGATAAAGACAAGATCGTATATAATAATGCTGCAAAACTACTGAAATTAAAAATAGACGTACATAATAAATAAAAAAAATAGTGATTGACTATAACTATGAAAATAAATGTAATTGTTACCTATTCAAATAATTTAATAATAGGAAATGATAATATTATTCCATGGAATTATGATGAAATAATTAAGTATATTAAATGTATCATAACCTATTCTAAAAATAATAAAAAAAATATTATTATATGTAGTTATAATACTTATAAACTATTTACATTTATTGATTGTATTGTTATTATAATTACATCTAAGATAAAAGAAAAAGAAGAAGATATTTTGGAGGATAATATATTTTATGTAGATACAATTAGCTCTGCAATAGAAAAAGCAAGACTTTTAATTGATAAACAATTAGCTAATAAAATATTTATATCTGGTGGTGAAGCTATATATAAATATTTTTTTACTAGTTACTATTATAGATATTTAGATAAAATTTATATAACTTATATCAATAAGGAGTATATTGGTAATAAATATTTTTATGGATTGGAAAATAAATTTACTTATTTATCAATTTATAAATCAGTTGAAAATCCTGAAATAGAATATAGAGTTTTACAATATAATAAGAATTTAACTAATGCTGAAGATATATATCTAGATTATTTAAAAGAATTAATTAAAATAAATTCGGATGATATAGAGCAATGTTTTGAGTTTAATTTAAAGATTGATTTATTAAAATATTTTCCAGTATTTACTGTAATAAAATCTTATATTAATAATATTATAACGAATCAATTAACATTTATTAATAGTATAAAAAATAAGATAGATATTATAATTAGTAAAATAAATGATTTTATTGAGAATGATTCTTTATCTGTGATTGAATTAGATTTATATGATGTTGAACCATTAAAATCTATCTATACTTTTAATGTAAATAATAGTCATATATCTTGTATTGTCGATCAAAAAAAAGGTAATATATTGAATGAAATAATTTATAATATTATATTTTCATCATTATTAATACATCTCATTGCAAAAATAACTGGATTAATACCTTCTTTTATTGATTATAATTGCCAAGATGCTTTTATATATAAAGATCAATTAATTGAAGTAGAAAAAAATGTATGGGATCAACCTAATATATTACCAATTATAGATATAAAAAAGAAGGATTTTATAGATGATTTTATAATGGAAGATATTATTTTTCTGGGTGAAGATAACTATTCATCAACTTTATGTTTCTCTTTAGTTGATTCATTTACATATACCTGATTTTAAGTCTAATTTATTTATATGTATTATTATTTAAAATGCAGAATTTTTCTAAAAATAGATTAAGCGACATTGGATACCACATTAAAAAAGTATCTTCTTCGCCATATGTGCTACTACATTCACTATAATATTCAAAACGTATCTCATTTTTATTACTAAGTTCGATATAGAATATATATGCTTTTTTCTTTTCTTCATCACTCATTATTTTATTATATATTTTTTCAAATAATATATTATTAAAATCGTTAATTCTGATTCCAAAAATATTACCACTCTCATAAATTCCCATTTTTATAATTAATATATTATATATTTATAGTTTTATATTAATAATATAATGTAAGAAAAGACATTTTACATGGGAAAATGTGTAAAGATTTATATTATAAGTTTATTTTTTTAAAAATATTTCTTCGTATAATTTATGAAGAAATATTGTTTATATTATTTTTAGATTGTATAAGTAAAAAGATTACATACATCCGAGAATGTATATCCTAATTTAATATATTTTTCTATCCTATCTGGATGCATAACTTTTTCAATCAATTCTTCTTTGTAAATTGAACATCTATCTTCAAAATAAGTATAATCTAATTCAAATATAGAAGGATTACTTGATAAATTTTTCCAATCAATCTTATCTAAATTTTGTTCTAATAAAGATATCGCTGATGTATTTTCTAAAATACATGACCAATTAATTTTATCAAGATTATTTTCTAATAAAGATATTGCATTTGGATTACTTGATAGGAAAACCCAATTAATATTATTAATATTTTTTTCTAAAATAGGTATTGCACCTGGATTATTTGATAAAATTACCCAATCAATTTCTTCTAAATTTTTTTCTAGAATATGTATTGCATTTGGATTACTTGACAAAATTACCCAATTAATTTTGTCTATATTTTTTTCTAGAAGTGGTATTGCACTTGGATTTCCTGATAAAATTACCCAATCAATTTTGTCTATATTTTTTTCAAGAATAGATATAGCATTTGGATTCTTTGATAAAGTATACCAATCAATTTTATCTAAATTTTTTTCTAGAATATGTATAGCATTTGGATTTCCTGATAAACGTAACCAACAAATTTTGTCTAAATTTTTTTCTAGAATATGTATTGCATTTGGATTTCCTGATAAAGATGACCAATAAATTTTGTCTAAATTTTTTTCTAGAATATGTATTGCATTTGGATTTCCTGATAAAGCTGTCCAATTAATATTGGTTATTTTTTTTTCTAAAATAGATATAGCATTGGGGTTTTTTGATAGATTATAGTTATCTAATTTTTTTATATTTATCCAATTCTTAAGTTTGTACATTTTTGTATTGTATTTTATTGAATAGTATTGAATAGTATTGTATTTTAATTTATTATATAATATAGGTTTAATAAAATAAATAAGATTAATAATAAAAAATCATTTTTTATTTATATTTTTTTTACAAGGTTGATAAATTTGGAATTTTTGAAAAATTTTGTAAAAGGTGAATTTTATTATATTTTATGTATCTAATTAAAATATTTCGATGATAATTTTCATATTGGTATTTTAGTTGTAGTTGGTTAATTAACTTTTTCCTTTCATTTAATGTTATATTTATTGCATCTATATAAGATTGAGAAGGTGGTTTTATATATCTATTATTGTCCTTTATATAAACATAACAATCTATTGGTATTTTATTTGATATTATCTTTTTAATTTCTAAATGATAACCTTTTTCATATTCGGATAATAATAATAATTGTTCTTTTGTTATTTCTACTATTATTCCATATGTTTTTTTATTTTTACATGGATATAATGAAGCTACTGCTCCATTCCATTTTTTGCTATATCCTGCAAATATACGAATATGATTCTCGATATAAGCAGATTTACAGATTAGATTCTCTGTTATAGATAATCTCTCTTTTATTTGTTTACTTGAATTAGAACCATATGAAAATATAAATATTTTATTCATAATTTAATTAGACTATTTTGTTATTTATAAATTAATTAATAATTACTTTTTTATATTAAACGTAATTATTAAATTGATAAAAGAATAAATTTTATAAAATTTTCAAGAAATAATTATTAAAAGTAATATAATATAACAAATATTCAATTATGAATATCGGTAAAAATATATATAAAGTAAATAATCTCGCGATTATTTTTAATATGTTCAGGAGCATTATATAATATGATACAATTTCTTCTTATGACAGATAATATAAATCTCTTTCATACTTTAATTTTTCAGGAACAAATCTTAGTAAAAAATAGCTTATTAACAATATTTATATAATCTAAAATAAAGCTATTAATTTTATGAAAGGAATATATATAATTTTATTAAAAAATAATATTGGTTTTAGTATTAATTCGACAATTTATGTTATTTAGGACATATGAAATTATTTGAAAAAATTTATAATTATTGTAAAGCAAAATTTAATAAAAATTTAAAAATCATTGTTAGAATTCATAGTAATAATGCATGTGAATCATATAAAAGAAAACCAATTATTAACGAAAAAATTAAATATGAAACAATTAAATATTTTAAATATGTTGATGAAATTATAGAAGATGCACCTTTAGAAACTACAGTTGAATTTATAAAGACTCGTAATATTGATTATGTTTCAATTGGTGAAGAATATAAAGATAAAATGGATAAAAATATGTTTTTTATAAAGATGCTCTAGAATTAAATAAATACTTTTATATATCAAGATATGAATTGATTAGTAGAACTGATATAATAAAATTATGTAAAAATTATTAATTATATTTTTCAAACAAATCAATTAATTCTTTAAATTTTATTTTTACAATATTCATGTTATCTGGATTACCAATTGTTATTCGTAAAAATCCCTTTATATCATTATTTTTATTTCTAACTATAATATTATTTTCTTCTAATTTTTTAATTAATTCATTATATTTGCTACCAACATAAATTAAAACAAAATTAGATTTTGAACTAATATAATAAATATTATTTTCTCTTAAAAAATCTTGAAAAGACTCTCTTTCTTTAATTATTATATCAATAATATTATTATAATGATTAATATTATTCATAACATATAATCCTGCTATTTTTGTTATTTCTATTAAACTTTTTTCATTATATGATTCAAAAATTTCTTTACATCTATTAATTGATGTTGCTATATATCCTAATCTTAAACCAGCTAAACCATATGCTTTTGAGAATGTTCTTATTATTATTAAATTATTATAGTTATTAATTAATTCAATACATGTATTTTCGTGACTAAATTCTATATATGCTTCATCAATTATAAATATTGTTTCATTATATTTTGTTAAACATTTTTTTAAATATTCTATATTTATTAAATTACCAATTGGATTATTAGGATGAACAATATAAACTATTGAATTATTATCAAGTATATAGTTTTTTAAATAACTATCAATGTCATAATTATTATCGTTAATATTAATATATTCAATTAGTTTTGTATTTTTTTTTATAATTGTTTCAAAATAGTTATACGTTGGAAAAAATAAATATATCTTTGTAGTAGCATTTATATATTTATTAATTATATATTCTAATGCATTATCTGATCCAGCTGTTAATATTATATTATCATTTTGTATTTTATTATATTTTGATAGTTTATCCTTTAATATTATTGTATTATCATTATATATATTTGAATAATGTGTTATAATTTTTTTATTTTTTAATGAATTATTAATTACAAAATAAAAATCTTCAGGATGTATAAAATCATATTCATTTAAATCTAATTTTATTGATTTATCATAATTTTCTATTTTTTTAGATATTTTATAATAATTATCCATACTATATATTTAGATTTATAAAATAATATAAATAATAAATTTGTTAAATTATTTGTATTTACATAACTAATATAGTTTACTAATATACTTTACTAATATACTTTACTAATATACTTTACTAATATACTTTACTAATATAGTTTACTAATAAAAATAAAAATATAAATATATCTATTTTATTTATTCTTTAATCAATAAGCATATTTTAGTTGTAATAATATGCCAATACTAGTACCTAATTTAATAATATTTAAATATTTTATTATTTGAATTTTATTCCAATTATCATTAATATTATAAAATCATTAATTAAAAAAATAATTTTTTTTGAATAATTTTTATTTTGAATTATTATAATCAATATTAAATTCAGACCAATGTAAATCTAATAATTTTTTAATATTATTATTTAATTCATCTAACATAATAATATTTTTTAAATTATTATTATTTTTTTTGTGTTGAGGTTATATCTCATCCTTATTACAGAGAATCAGATTTTATTCCAAGAGAATCTTACATAGATCCCAATGCTCCTATTGCAGCAGGAATTTTTGGAGGATTTTTTGGAACAGTAGCAGCTTTTATTTTAGGTCCATCAGCTATTCCTGTAATAGGACTTTCTGGTTGGACTGCGGCAACAGGATTATCTGCTATTGCTGTTTTAACAGGAGTATTAGGAATTGATGGCGCTATTAGCAGTTATAATGCTACTTTAAATAGTAGTGATGGAAAAATATGCATTAATATGCCTACTATTAATATTGGTAATTGTAACGGAAGAGATGTTAATAAAATTGGAGTACCTATTTATTTAAGAGAATCAGATTATCAACATTTCGAAACAAATATGACTAAAAGTGATTTAATAAATAAAATAAATAATCATCCTATAACTGCTTTGATTGCTCAATATCCAAGATTATTTAAAAAAACATAAAAATTGATTTTTTTAAATTAATAAATATTCACAATATATAAATTTATAAAAAAATAAAAATGTCGAAAGCTTCATTTTGTTATCCATATAGTATTCATAGTACTAGAATTGCTTATATATTGAATAATGGAACATTTGTAGAAGAAACATCAATATTTCGTATTGGAGAATTTGAATCTGAATATGGAGCTGTATATGAATGTTTATTTAAAAATATTAATATTGATGGAAGTGAGGTAACTTGTCAATGTATCAATGATAATCAAAAAATTACATTAGAAACTTTTTTTAGATGCGGGTTTTGCAAATCTGGAAGAACAGTAACTGTTTATCTAAACGGTGATGGAAAAATAGATTTTTATCCTACTAAATATCCAAATCAGATTGGTTCCATTATATGTGATTGCAATAAATCTTGTATTATTATCGAATCTCAAATAAATGCTTATTATAGAGAATCTGACTTTGAATCCAAACAACCTTACAGAGATCCAAATGCTCCTTTTGCGGCAGCCATTTTTGGAGCATTTGCAGGTGTCGCCACTGCTTTAACCTTTGGTGCAGCAGGTATACCTTTAGCTGGAATGGCAGCATTAGGTGCAACCACTGGTTTAACTCCAATCGCAGCAGGTGTTCTCACCTTAGGTGGTGCTATTTCCAGTTTTATTAATACCAATAATAATGGTAGTTTAACTGTATCTCTCCCA